>Ga0208315_1000101_pt1 | contig 105786 bp, 88 predicted proteins | sample MalvireepMed_215_FD_184239 | JGI IMG/M metagenome (GOLD analysis project Ga0208315, IMG submission 184239) | Marine viral communities from the Global Malaspina Expedition - Malaspina viral metaG DeepMed_215 (SPAdes) (version 2) | ecosystem: Environmental > Aquatic > Marine > Oceanic | place...
TCACCACCGTCAACGGTATCGTTGCCGTCGCCGCCATCGACGCTGTCATTGCCGCCGCCGCCATCAACCGAATCGTCGCCGTCACCACCGCCAAGAGTGTCTTCACCCGGCGTGCCGACATTGTCGATACCAGTGAAGTGATCCGGGGTCAGATCGCCCACAGCCACACCCGACAGGGTCACCGTACCGCCAGCTGGCAGGGTAATAACCGCGCCGTCTGGGCCATCAGACAGCAAGGGTTGCAGATCGGTCCAGGCCGAGATGCCCAGATCCGGAAGTGAAATTGCGTCAGAAGTCAGGTCGAAATCGGTAACAAGGTCGGTATCCGTGCCGTCTTCGAAGACAAACGTATCCGCACCGCCACCACCCGAAAGCGTGTCGTTGCCGGCACCTGCCGCAATGGTGTCATCACCGGCACCGCCAGACAGAACATCGTCGCCCGCACCACCATCAAGGGTGTCGTTGCCTGCACCACCGTCAATGATGTTGGCATCATCGGAACCGGTAATGACGTCAGCGCTGTCCGAGCCGGTTACATTTTCAAAGTTCGCAATGGTGTCCGATCCGGTGTTGGCACCACTTGCCGTACCGGCCGCAAGATCGACATTCACACCACCCGTGGTGTCAGACAGATCAAGGGTATCAATACCGTCGCCGCCATCGATATCGTCGTCGCCACCATCAAGGGAAACGGTGTCATTGCCCGCACCGGCATCAATCGTGTTATTGCCAGACGATCCGGTGATGGTGTCATCACCATCGGTCGCAATGACATTTTCAAAGCCCGAAATGCTGTCGCTGCCGGTTTCAGCGCTGCTTGCGGTGCCTGCGCCAAGATCAATGGTCGCACCATCGGCGCTCGACAGATCAAGCGTGTCATCGCCGTCACCACCGATCAGAATATCGTCGCCAGCACCGGCTGCGATGGTGTCGTTGCCAACACCACCGTCAATGGTGTCAGAACCTGCGCCGCCATCCAGGACGTCGTCACCCGCACCGCCATCAAGGGTGTCGTTCCCGGCACCGCCATTGATGTTGTCGGCACCTTCGCCGCCCAGCAGGACGTCATTACCATCATTTGCCCAGATGGTGTCATCGCCTGCACCGCCATCGACCGTGACATCGCCATAGGAATGGCTGTTGCTGGTCAGGTCGACGACGTCATTGCCGTCGCCAGCATCGATGTTTTCGATATCAACGATGGACGGGTTGGCCGCACCGTTTTCATGATCGCGATCAAGAATGATCGCATCGTCACCAGAACCGGCAACCAGCGTGTCAGTGCCTTCGCCGCCAACGAAACTGTCATCAGACAGGTTCTTGCCCGAGATATCGGCAACTTCGCCAGTTCCGTCGGTGGTTGGGCTGCCGACATGATCCGTGGTGTCACCATCTGCGGCAACATTGTCACCTTCAAACGACAGAACGTCATCACCGGCACCGCCATCAATCAGGTCGGCACCTTCGCCACCGGCAAGCGTATCATTGCCCGCACCGCCCGAAAGCGTATCGTCACCCGCACCACCGGCAAGGATGTTGTCACCGGTCGACCCGGTCAGGGTGTCATCACCCGCACCACCGGTCGCACCTTCGATACCGTCAAGGGTATCGGTGCCATCGGTCGCTGTACCGGTGCCGCTTTCAAGATCGACAACCACACCATCGGTCTGGTCGGAATAATCGACGATATCGTCGCCTTCGCCGCCGATCAGGGTGTCGTTACCAGCACCGCCCGAAAGCGTGTCATTCCCGGCACCGCCATCAATGACATTATCAGTCTCACCACCAGCAAGCGTGTCATCATGGTCGGAGCCGATCAGGGTTTCAAAACCGTCAATGCTGTCATTGCCTGCACCACCGGTCGCAGTACCGGCATCAAGGTCGGCATTCACACCACTTTCGGCGTCTTCATAAGACAGAATGTCTTCGCCCTCGCCGCCGATCAGCGTATCATCGCCGCCATTGCCAAAGACCGTGTCATTGCCTTCGCCGCCATCCAGGATGTTGGCGTTTTCATCGCCGATCAGAACATCATCGCCATCACCACCGGTGACGTTTTCGATGCTTTCAAGGGTATCGTTGCCAGCCTCACCCGTCGCGGTGCCAGCACCCAGATCAACGGTGACACCTTCAGATGTGTCGGAATAATCGGCGGTATCACTGCCATCGCCACCGCGCAGGATATCGTCACCTGCGCCACCGATCAGCGTGTCATTGCCCTCGTCGCCATAGATGTCGTCATCGCCAGCCTGACCGTCGACGATGTCATCGCTTTCAAGGGCATGGATTTCGTCACTGATCTGGCTACCGGTGATGTCATCTTCGAACTCGGTGCCAAAAATGGCGTCATAGCCAAAGAAGTTGTTCTGACCAAGATCATCGACCGAGACACCTTCAAGGGTGATGCTGTCGCCATCGCCAAGGGTGATGACGGCATTGCCGTTTTCATCATCGGCCATCTGGTCACGAAGGGTGGCATAATCCTCGATGCCATAAGCAGACAGATCAATGATGTCGTTTTCGACGTCAAAGTCGGTCGCGGTGTCATGTCCGCCACCCGGCGCAAGCACGATCAGATCTTCGCCTTCGCCAGTGATCAGGACGTCATCGCCTGCACCACCGACCAGGGTATCGTCACCCGATCCACCATCAAGGGTATTGACCCCGTCGCTGCCAACAAGGGTATCGGTGTAGTCGGTACCAATGACGCGCTCGAAATTCCGAACGATATCGTCGCCACCGCCACCCGTCGCGTATTCCTTGACCAGATCGACCGTGACACCGGAATCCATGTTGGAATAATCGACAGTGTCGATGTCGTCTTCGCCATCGCCGCCATCAAGGATGTCATCCCCGGCATCGCCAAAGACCCAGTCGCTGCCAGCGCCGCCTTCGACAATATCGTCGCCTTCGCCGCCAGAGAGGGTGTCATCGCCAGCTTCACCCAGAAGGATGTCGCCACCGGCACCACCATCGATGATGTCGTCGCCTGCACCACCGCTGATTTCGTCAATGCCTTCGCCGCCATCGATCACATCAGCACCGGCACCGCCATCAATCGCGTCGCCGCCAGCACCGCCGGAAATCGTGTTGTCGTTTTCATCACCGACGATCTGGTCGTTGTAATCAGAACCAACAACGTCTTCGATATCGACCAGCGTATCATTGCCCTGACCGGTTGCGGTGCCCGCCCCTAGATCGACATCGACGCCCTGATCCGCACTGCTGTAGTCGGCGGTATCGGAACCTTCGCCGCCATCAAGCACATCATCGCCCGCGCCACCGACAAAGGTGTCGTCACCGGCAAGGCCGGTCAGGGTGTTGTTTTCGTCATTGCCCGACAGGGTATCGTCAAACAGGGTACCGGTGACGTTTTCGACGCCTTCAAGGACATCATCGCCGTCACCACCGGTGACCGTGCCCGCCGCAAGATCGGCAGCAATGCCGGAACCCTCGGTCGAGTAGTCGGCGGTATCGTTGCCATCACCGCCACGCAAAACATCCGATCCGGCATTGCCAACCAGCGTGTCATCGCCGGTTCCGCCATCAAGCGTATCGTTACCTTCGCCACCGATCAGGCGGTCATTACCCGCACCACCGTCGACCGTGTCATCGCCACCAAGCGCGTTGATGATGTCATCGCCACTGCCGCCGATCATTTCATCGGTGTTTTCAGATCCAAGGCGGACATCAACACCAACGAAGTTATCTGCAGTCAGCTCTGACGGGGTAACGCCCTGAAGCGTGATGGTATCGCCGCTGTCAAACGTGATGGTCAGATCGCCATTGGCATCCGTCCCGAACATGTTTTCGAGCGCGCCATAACCGGCAATATTGAAGCTGGTAAGGTCGATGGTATCGACCGCAGGATTGAAATCAGTGACCGTGTCTTTGCCGTCACCCGGATTGAAGACCACCTGATCGGCGCCTTGGCCCAGGGTCAGCGTATCATTGCCCGCACCGGCATCGAAGGTGTCGTCGCCTGCGCCACCGATAAAGGTGTCGCTCTGTCCGCCACCGATAAAGGTATCGCTGAACTCGGAACCACGGATGGCCTCGATGCCTTCAAGGGTATCGGTACCGGTTGCTGTGCCCGAAACGGTATTGTTGCTTGTATCAACCGTGACCGCGGCCTCGGAGTCGATATAACTTGCAGTATCGACACCTTCGCCACCGATCAGATGGTCATCGCCCTCGCCCGACAGAAGGGTGTCATTCCCCGCACCACCATCAAGCGTATCGGAACCCGCACCGGCGGAAATGGTGTCATTGCCAGCGCCACCTTCGACAAGGTCATCGCCGCTGCCCGACGAAATGACGTCGTTGCCTTCGCCGCCCGTAATAGTATCGGCGCCATCGCCGGTCTCGATAATATCATCGCCTGCACCGCCATCGACGATGTCGGCACCTTCGCCGGTGGTGATGACGTCATTGCCTTCGCCAGCATTGACGGTGTTGTCACCGTTACCGGCATCAATCACGTTGCCCGTGTCATCGCCAATGATCAGGTCATCACCGTCACCGGTCGTGACATTTTCAATATTGGTAAAGGTATCGGTATCAGTGCCATCGGTGGCTGTGCCGTTGGTGAAATCAACGGTCTGATCACTGGCAAGGTCGGACAGATCAAGGGTATCTTCACCCGCGCCACCATCGATGGTGTCGCTACCTGCACCGCCGCGCAGTGTGTCATTACCAGCGCCGCCCAGAAGAACGTCATCACCTGCACGCCCATCAAGGATGTCATCGCCGGCCTCACCCGAAAGCGTGTTGCGACCACTATCGCCACGCAGGGTGTCTGCATTGGCAGAACCAGAAACGTTTTCGAAGTTCGAAATCGTATCGCCGGTACTGGTGACACCTGTCTGCAGGTCGACCGATACACCTGATTCGCCAGCGAACGAGACGGTATCTTCGCCTTCGCCACCATCAAGGTTATCAATGCCCGCACCACCAGAAATCGTATCGTTACCAGCGCCGCCTTCGATCACGTCGTCACCACCACCGCCGGTGACGATGTCGTCGCCGTCGCCAGCAAGAACGGTATCGTTGCTACTACCACCGGTGATTACATCATCATGGTCGGATGCAATGATCTGTTCGATACCGCTAAAGGTATCTGTGCCTGTGTCTTCGCCAGAGGCAGTATTGGTTTCCAGGTTGATATCAAGACCCGATGCCGCATCAGAATAATCAAGCGTGTCGGCACCAGTACCACCAACATAGGTGTCATCGCCCAGTTCACCGACAAAGCTGTCATCCCCTTTGCCGCCGTCCAGAACGTCATTGCCGGCACCACCGGTCAGCATGTCGTTCCCGGCACCGCCATCGATTACGTTATCGGCTTCGTTACCGGTGATGGTGTCGTCATATTCTGTACCGGTGACATTTTCGAAACCGGAAAGGGTATCGTTGCCATCGGCACCGGTTGCGGTCCCGGCAGCAAGATCAATGTTCTGCGCCCCGGTTGCCTCGGAATAATCAAGGGTATCGGTCCCCTCACCACCCGACAGGGTATCATCACCCGCACCACCGGCAATTACGTCATCGCCAGCGCGGCCATCAATCGTATCGTCACCAGCCCCGCCCGACAGGGTATTGGCTGCATCCGAACCACCGATGCTGTCATTGGCATCCGAGCCGATCACATCTTCGATGTTGCTCAACAGATCCGTACCGTCGGCCTTGTCAGTCGAACCGGCTTCAAGGTCGACATCAACACCGGTTTCGCTGTTGCTGTAATCAACAACGTCCTGCCCGGCACCACCGTCAATGACATCGTCGCCAGCACTGCCGTTGATGGTATCGTCGCCGGCACCAGTCAGAATGGTGTTGTCCGCATCCGAACCGGTAATCGTATCATCCAGCCCCGAACCGATGGCATTTTCGACATTCAGAACCGTGTCACCGGTTGCCGAGTCCGTTTTGCCAGTTCCAAGATCAAGAGTGACACCGTCTTCCGCGCCAGAATAGTCAACGGTATCAATGCCATCGCCGCCATCAATCAGGTCACTACCCGATCCGCCGCTCAGGGTATCGTCACCCGCACCACCCAGCAGTATGTCATTGCCGCCACCGCCCGACAGGATGTCATCGCCATCCTCACCCGACAGGATGTTATTCCCCTGACCACCAGTGATGGTATCGTCATAGTCAGACCCGTTCAGGTTCTCGATGCCTTGGATCTGATCATTGCCAAGCCCAGAAACCGTACCGGCCGCGAGATCGGCTGTAATGCCGCCGGTCGCATTGCCGTAGTCAACGGTATCAATACCGGAACCACCGCGCAGAACATCATCGCCTTCGGTGGCAATCAGGCTGTCGTTGCCGACGCCACCATCAATTATATTGTCGCCGTCATCGCCAGACAGTGTATCGGCATGGGCTGAACCGGTAACGTTTTCGATGCTTTCAAAGGTATCTTCACCCGCTGCACCACTTGCGGTTTGTGCAGCAAGATCAACCGTCACACCACCCGTGGCATTTGCGTAACTTGCAGTGTCGCTACCGTCGCCACCTGACAGGGTGTCGTCCCCACCAAGCCCTTCAAGGATATCGTCGCCCTCGCCGCCGACAAGAATGTTGTCCGCGTCAGAACCGGTCAACGTATCATTGCCCGCCCCGGCCACAATGTTTTCAACATTGCGGATTGTATCATTGCCGCTTGCGGCGAATGCTGTTCCTTCCTGAAGGTTGACCGCGATGTCACCGGTCTCATCGGAATAGTCGACCGTATCAACGCCGTCGCCACCATCAAGGATGTCAACGCCCGAACCACCGTTCAGGGTGTCGTCGCCAGCCCCACCAAAGATGCTGTCATTTTCTTCGAGACCGTAAATGGTATCGTTACCATCAAGGCCCGAAATGGTGTCCTGGCCATCGGTACCCGAAATGGTGTCATCACCTGAGGTGCCAACAATGTCACGCACACCGATAAAGCTGTCTGCGGTGATCTCATCAAGGCTGACACCTTCGAGCACCATCGACGTGCCTTCACCGAAATCAATGACAAGGTCACCGTTTTCGTTTTCGGACATGTTCTCGTAGAGTTCGCCATAGGTATCGATACCCAGAGCACGGATATCAATCTGGTCTTCGCCAACCGCAAAGTCGGTGATGGTATCGGTGCCATCATCTGGTCCGACGACATAGACGTCCGCACCGGAACCACCGGTCAGCGTATCGTCGCCACCGCCACCGGTGATGGTGTCTGCACCGGCACCGGCATTGATGATGTTGTCGCCAGCGTCGCCCGTGATGGTGTCGGACTGGCCAGACCCGATAACGTTTTCAACACCGCTGATGCTGTCGGTGCCATCGGCATCGGTTGCCGTTCCTTCCGACAGGTCAATATTGATCGCACTGCCACCCTCGTAAGTGACGGTGTCATTGCCAGCGCCGCCTTCAATAGTGTTACTTCCCGCACCACCAACCAGCAGATCGTCACCGGCACCGCCGTCAAGGATGTCGTCACCAGCACCACCAGAAAGGGTGTTGTTCGCGTCATCCCCGATCAGGGTATCAGCGTGATCAGAGCCGCGGATGCTTTCAATGCCTTCGAGCGTATCGTTGCCCGCAGCACCGCTTGCAGTCCCTGCCGACAGATCAGCAGTAACCGAACCGCCCGCATCGCTGTAATCGGCCGTATCAAAGCCATCACCACCCACAATGGCGTCATTCCCCAAGCCACCGGACAGTGTGTCATTGCCAGCGCCACCGAGTACGGCATCATCGCCGTCACCGCCCGACAGGGTGTCGTCACCATCACCACCAAGCAATGCGTCGTCACCGTCACCACCGGAAATAACATCACGACCGGCACCGCCGGACAGGGTGTTCGCACCGCTATCCCCGATGAGCGTGTCGTTCTGATCGGAACCAATGACGTTTTCGATATTGCTCAGGGTATCTTCGCCGCCGATACCGGTTTCCAGATTGACTGAAACACCACCACCGGCAGAGTAATCAACTGTATCTTCGCCGTCGCCGCCATCGATCACATCCTGACCGGCGCCACCGCTTATCGTGTCGTCGCCGCTGTTACCGAAGATGGTGTCTTCGCCAGCACCACCATTGATGGTGTCATTGCCTGCCAGACCGTCAATGATTTCGGCGGCGTCAGACCCCTGCAAGATATCGTCGCCATCGGTTGCACCGAGGGAGTCGATATCAATGAAGTTATCCGCCGTAAGATCTTCCGGAGAGACACCCTCAAGAACAATCGTTTTGTTGTTGGCCGTGATGACCGTATTGCCGCTGTCATCGGTGCCAAGCATTTTCTTGAGCGCTTCGAAGTTCGGAACATCAAAGCCAGAAAGATCGATCTTGTCCTCTGACGGATCGAAATCTGTGATGACTGTTTGGCCGCCTTCATCGCCGAAGATAAAGGTATCAGCACCCTCGCCGCCAGAAACAACATCATTACCTGAGCCAGCGTTGATGGTGTCATCGCCTGCACCAGCCTGGATGGTGTTGTTGGCGTCGGAACCGGTAAGAATATCGTCGAATTCCGTACCGATGACGTTTTCAATCGAGTTTAGGGTATCATTGCCCTCCGCACCCGATACGGCACCAGAAGCAAGGTCAACCTCAACACCACCAGACGCGTCGGAATAGGTAACGGTATCCGAGCCGGAACCACCGGAAAGCACATCATCACCTGCACCACCCGACATGGTGTCGTTGCCGGCACCACCGTTGAGCACGTCATCTCCGCCACGGCCAGATAGAACGTCGTTGCCGCTGCCGCCATTCAGGATGTTGGCATTGTCGTCGCCTGACAAAATATCGTCGGAGGTCGAGCCAGTGACATTTTCGAAATTGGCAATCGTATCGGAGTCTGCACCCGTTGTTGCCTGACCGGTTTCAAGATCGACTTCGACGCCACCCGCAGCCCCCTGATAGCTCAGCGTATCGTTGCCTTCGCCACCATCAAGGTCATCGCTTCCCGCACCACCATTGACCACGTCATCGCCGGCGCCACCGGTGATGGTATCCGTGCCCGTTCCGCCGGAGATGAAGTCGTTGCCGTCACCACCATCAATCGTGTCATTGCCTGCGCCGCCGGAAACCGTGTCGGCGCCTTCCTTGGCGGTGATCGCATCGCTGCGGTCTGTACCGAAAAGAATGTCCTTGTTTTCGGTACCTTCAAGCGAACGGATGCCCTTGAAGTTGGCAAAGGTCAGGCTATCGGGATTCACACCTTCAAGCGTGATGACAGCATCGCCAACCGTGATCGTGGCATTGCCTGCTGCATCTTCACCGATGAAATCGGCGATGTCAGAGAACAGCTCAAGACCATCAATACCCTGAATATCAATGATATCATTGGCCGGGTCAAAATCGGTAACCAGATCATTGCCGCTATCGGAGGTGACCACAAAGGTATCTGCGCCGGAACCACCGCTGAGCGTGTCGTCACCGCCACGACCATCAATGGTGTCATCGCCTGCGCCAGCGGCAAAACTATCATTGCCGCTGCTGCCGAGCATGGTGTCGGCGGCCGCACTACCCTCTATTTCCTCGAAACCGGAAATCTGGTCGGTGAAGTTGTTGCCAGTGACCGTTCCTTTTTCAAGATCGACTGTGACACCTGCACCAGGATCCTCCGCACCGGAATTATAGCTTAGCGTATCATTGCCTTCGCCACCGATAAGGGTGTCATCACCGTCACTGCCAAAGACAGTATCGTTGCCCGCACCGGTATCAATGATGTTGTCGTCATTATTGCCATAGACGACATCATCGCCGGTGCCGGAAACTACGTTTTCAAATCCTGAAATGGTGTCATCACCATCACCGGTCGCTGTGCCACCGGCAAGGTCAACGGTAACACCGCCATCAACGTTGGTGTAGTCGACGGTGTCATTGCCTTCGCCGCCCGACATCACGTCATCGCCGCTGCCACCGGAAATGGTGTCATTGCCAGCGCCACCTGACAGCACGTCATTACCACCGCCGCCTGAAAGGATGTCATCACCCCCCAGACCCGAAAGGGTATTGGCGGCGTCATCACCGGAAATTACATCGTTATTCGCGGAACCAGCGACATTTTCAAAGTTGGAAATCCGCGCCGTACCGGAATCGGACGTCGCCGTGCCGTTTGCAAGATCGACATTCAGGCCCGTCACATCGCCGAAGCCGATCGTATCAGTGCCTTCGCCGCCGTCGACTGTATCGTTGCCACCAACACCACGCACAATGTCGTCGCCAGCACCGGTCGAAATGACGTTGTCATCTGCAGAGGCAAAAACCGTATCGTCGCCAGCACCGGTAATGACGTTTTCGACACTTCGCAGGGTATCAGTTTCGCCGGAATCACTGTCACGCGCTGTGCCGCTACCCAGAATGACTTCCTGTCCGCCTTCGCGCGCACTCAGATCAAGGGTATCGCTGCCTTCGCCACCAATGATGATGTCTTCGCCATCTTCACCGAGGAACAGGTCATCGCCGGCACCGCCATCAAGGATGTCATTGCCACCGCGCCCGACAAGCGTGTCATCTCCGGCGCCGCCACTCAGGACATTGACGCCGTTGTCGCCGTAAAGTTCGTCGTCATAGCCCGAACCCGTCGCGTTTTCGATGCGATCAAGGACATCGTCGCCATCGGCGCCCGTCGCTGTTCCGGCTTCAAGATCGACCTGAACACCGCCATTGGCGCCGGAATAATCGACCGTATCAATGCCTTCCTGACCGCGTAGAGTATCGTTACCAGCACCGCCCGAAACCGTATCGTCGCCATAGCCACCCGAAACAACGTCATCGCCATCGCCACCATCAAGGGTGTCGTTGCCGCCATAGCCATAGACTGCGTCGTTGCCGGAAGTCCCGGTACCGACATCGTCGTCTTCGCTTTCAAAGATGCGGCCAAAGCCACGGAAATCATCCGCCGTCAGGCTATCGCTGCTAACACCTTCAAGGGTCAGGGTGCCTTGGTCACCGAAATCGATAACAGTATTGCCGTTACCGTCATCGGACATCATGGTTTGCAGGGTTGCAAAGTCCTGAATGCCAAGCTTCGACAGATCAACAATGTCTTCTGAACCGGTAAAGTCGGTAATCGTATCGTTGCCGAAATTCTCGGTCAGCTCGAAATCATCATCGCCCGCGCCACCGGTCAGGGTATCATCACCCGCACCACCGGTCAGGGTGTCAATGCCAGCCCCACCTTCAAGAACGTTATCGGCATCATCACCGGTAATATAATCGTCATAGTCGGAGCCGATAACGTTTTCGACCATCTGGACGACGTCGTTACCAGCACCACCTGTCGCGGTTTCATTGGACAGGTCGACCGTAACACCGCTTTCTGCGTCACTATAGCTGGCAGTATCAATGCCGCTACCGCCCTGAATGTGGTCATCACCCTGACCACCACGCATGAAATCGTCGCCCGATCCGCCAGCCATGACATCATTGCCGTCACCGCCAACCAGAAGATCGTCGTCGGCACCGCCCTGCAAAACGTCATCATCGGCGCCGCCAAACAGGCTGTCGCTGCCGTCACCGCCCTGCAGGATATCCTGACCGTTTTCACCACGCAGAACGTCATTACCGGCACCACCCTGCAACAGATCGTTGCCAACGTTGCCTTCCAGCGTGTCATCGCCACCATTGCCCTGAAGGGTGTCATCACCTGCACCACCGCCCAGAACGTCAGCGTCATCGCCGCCCTGCACCACATCGGCACCGGCAGTCGGGGTATTGTCGTACGCAGTTGCGTCACCATCATCGGCATCGGTTACGCCAGACCCGGTTTCAGCATCGCCTTCGCCGGTCGCGTTCGCATCCGTCGCGTCATCGCCTGCGGTGGTTTCGCCAGAAGAATCCCCGGTTGTTTCACCAGCAGGGGCGCCAGCTTCTGCACCCGCATCGGTTTCGCTGTCAGCCGTGGCGTCTTCGCCGGAGGAATCCGCGCTGCCGGCATCAGAGCCGGATGTTGTTTCACTACCAGAATCGGTGGTTTGCGAACCGGAATCTGTCGACCCTTCACCGGATGTGCCACCGGTTTCCCCGGTCGTTTCATCAGTGGTTTCGCCAGTCGTCTGTTCGCTTTCCGAAGACGTGGTCGTATCTGAACCGGTCCCGGCACCAGCCTGGGCACCGGACGTCGTGTTTTCTTCTTCGGTCTGGCTGGTTTCACCCGTCTGGGTTTCTGTACCACCTGCTTCACCGGTGGTTTCTGCGCCGCTTTCACCCGAGGTCGTGTCGCCCGAAGACGTTTCTTCACCGCCAGTTTCCGCGCCAGAAGTGCCGGTGCCGCCCGCACCGGAAGTTTCACCACCGGTCGTCTCGTCACCAGACGTACTGTCTACCGGCTGCCCGGAGACTTCACCGTCGGTTTCACTGGTGTCAGTGCTGCCAGTATCTGTTCCGCCGGCCTCAGCATCGCCACCGGATGTGTCGGAAGCCGGATCACCTGTACCAAGGGTATCTTCACCGCTGGCACCCGATGTGCTGTCAGAACCGCTGCCGCCCGTGGTCTCGCCACCAGTAGCATCGCCGCCGGTGGTTTCGCTTCCGGAAGTTGATTCCGATCCGCTTTCCGTGCCCGTATCGGTTTCGGTCTCTGAACCGGTTAGGGTTTCGCCACCCTCGGTTCCTGATGTTTCTTCACCGCCAGAAGTGGCGTCAGAACCGGATTCATCGGTGGATTCCGACCCGGATGCAGTTTCATCGCTGGTGCTGTCCGTACCGTTCGACGCACCGGTGGTTTCACCATCTGAACCATCTGTCTGCCCACTGGTCTCATCGGTCCCGGTTGCATCACCGGATCCCGTGCCGGTGCCGGTTTCGGTCTCAGAGCCAGCATCGCCGGTGTCGCCGCTGTTGGTGGTGTCGTCCGCGCCACCAGAAGTGGTGTCACCTGCGGCGCTATCTTCCGCAGTTTCAGATGAGCCTGTTGAGCCGCTGTCGGTTCCAGAATCACCGGAAGTGGTTTCACCGGAACCCGTTGCGTCGCTGCCACTGCTGCTGTCTGTCTGACCGCTAGTTTCGCTGTCCGAGGCACCTGTGGTGGCATCCCCTGACGTTTCACCGGTCGTCGCATCAGAATCCGTAGAATCCGTCGTGCCGGTTCCGTCAGATCCATCGGAACCACTTTCTGCACTGCCGGTTTCCGTTTCGCCCGTGCCAGAACTACCTGTCGTGTCACTGCCTGCAGAGTCATCGGTTGTCGAACCGGAATCACTTTGCGTAGACGTATCCTCTGCACCACTGGTGCGACCGGCACCGGAGTCGAGATTGACTTCAACACCCTGATCAGACCCGCTGTAATCAAGGGTGTTTTCGCCAGCACCACCGTCAATAACGTCCGATCCGTCACTGACAGCAAAGGTATCGTCACCGTCGCCGCCAGAAAGGCTGTTGTCGCCCGAGTCGCCGGTCAGAACATCATTGCCTGATGTGCCGCGCAGGTTTTCAATATTTTCAAAGGAAGTACGATTTGCGCCAGTGGCATCCGTCGAGGATCCCTGCGAAATATCAGCGCGCACGCCATCTGAAGCCCCATCGAATGACAGGGTATCTTCACCCGCACCGCCATCGATGTTGTCCGTTCCGCCGCCCGATGAAATGACATCATCACCATCAGAACCAACGATGGTGTCATCACCTTCGCCGCCTTCGATGACATTGGCTTCACCCGCAGCCGAAGTCGCATCCTCGCCCTCGGACGCGACAGACACTTCGTTGATTCGCGGAACGTCAACCAGCGTTACATTGGCAAGCTCTGCCTTCGAAACGCCTTCGAAAACGACCTTGTCGCCGGTTGAAAAGACGATAAACGCGTTGCCCGCCGCATCCTCGTCGACCAGCGCCATCAGCTCGCTGACACTATCAACGCCAAGATCGCTCAGCGCCAATTCGTCTTCGTTAACGTTGAAATCGGTAATCGTGGTTTGCTCAAACCCGCTTTTGAGCACAAAGGTATCGCGCCCATCACCGCCGGTAACAACATCCTCACCCTCGCCCGATTCGAGAATGTCGTCGCCTTCGCCACCAACCAGGGTGTTGTCGCCACCATCGCCCACCAGAACATCGTCATAAGCACTGCCGATGACGTTCTGAATGTTGGTGAAGACCTGCGTTGCTGCGGATTGCGGATTGCCTTCGCCCGAAGAGCCAGACCCAGAATCATTTTTGACCGCGTCAGAATCACCTTCCGAGCGGTCATCAAGTACCTGATCAATGTCGGTGTCGGTTACTCCAACACCATCGTCTTGGTTGGCGGGCGAGACCAAAGCGCGTACTCCCTACATGGGAATTGTTTTTACCGTAACTGCGGCGGACATCCACCCCAGAATTAATTTATACCGTAGTATAAATTAGATTTCTACGAATCATCAATAGTAAATGACTCGTTCCGGCGTGATTAATGCGCTTTTTCTCATGTTTTCCCGCGTGTTGGAAGGGAAAAGCCCAGCCTGTCAGAATCTGTCAGGTTGTATAGAGCAGCCCGATATGACCTATACGTTCTTTAGGCGATCACTGTTCGCGGAATGCGCGATCAAAGCTGGTAGTGATCGGTGAAAACAGGTACGCCAGAATCGTTCTGGCCCCGGTTACGATTTCCAGCTGCGCGGGCATACCGGGCGAGAGAATCATGCCTTCGTGCTCTGCCAGACTTTCCGCATCAATCTCAACCATGGCCTGGAAATATGATCGGCCTTCTGAGTCTGTCAGACGGTCAGGCGAAACGTCAGTAACCGTTCCCTTAACCGGTGCAAACCAACGCTGGCTGAACGAAGTCACGCGGATGTTAACTGGAAGCCCGGCCGAAACGACGTCGATGTCGTTTGGTGACACGCGGGCTTCGATCACAAGACGATCATCGGCCGGCACGATTTCAAGCACCTGTGCACCGGGCGGAATGACACCACCGACCGTGGTAAATTGCATATTGGTCACCGTACCATTGCGCGGTGCCTTGATGTCGGATCGCACCAGAATATCCTCAGCCGAACGCAGGCGTTCATTCAGATCGGAAATCTCGCTTTGGACATCCCGCAGTTCAGTGTTGATCGACTGCAAATGATCACGCATCAACTGGGACTGGCTGGCCTTGACCTGCTGGATCTGTTGTTCGATCCGCGCAATATCAGCAGAAAACCGCCCGATATTGCCAAGGGTTTCGACCAAACGGCTTTCAAGCTGCAGCAACCGGGTGCGCCTGGCATAGCCGAGCTCCACCATCGGCTTGACCATGGCAAGCTCTTCCTTGACGATCCCGACCTGCTGTTCGGCGGCGATCTTTTGTTCGCGCGTTCCGACAATCTCGCGGCGCAATTCCTTGATGCGCTCGTCATACAGCTCAAGCTCACCCTGAAATGCGTTCCGGCGGCTTTCAAACAAGGTCCGCTGCGCATCGGTGATCGAGAAATAGCGCGGATCTTCAAGCGGCGGCGGGAAGGTTAGATAATCTTCCTGCGCGCGTTCAGCAACCAGGCGCGTCTGGGTCGCCAGCGCATTGAGATAGCGGTTGTTGAGCAGATCATAGCTGGCGCGCGACCGGGTATCATCAAGGCGTACCAGAACCTCACCGGCCTTAACCCGTGTGCCGTTGCGCACCAGAATTTCACGAATGATACCGCCTTCGAGGTGCTGAACACTTTGGCGTCCGGAAAATGGCGCGACAACCCCACTGGCCGTTGCGGCCGAATTAACCTCGGCGGTTCCTGCCCATAGCAAGACCGAACCAAATCCCAGAAAAAGGATTAAAAAGCCGATCCGCACCAACGGTTTGACATCGGTGCTAAGCTCGCGCGCGTTTGGAAGTTGCACACCACCAGACATCAGGCACCACCTTGTCGGCGCTCGGCCGATCCTTCAACCACACGCAATTGCGGGCGTCCACGACGGGCCGTTTGCGCGTGGGCCGGTTCACGTTCTGCCGGACGTTCGGTTGCTTCAGATGGCCTACGGCGCGGCGCACGCGCGGCCGCAGCACGTTCGGCATCCTCACGCACCTTGCGCATGCGCATCGCGGCTTCCTCGCGGGCCTTGGCAATTGCTTCGGCCTCGCTCATTTTGCGTTGTGCTGCGGGTTTGCGGGCGGGTTGCGCGCTGCGTTCAGGCTGTGCTTTTGGCTTTGTTGCCGGGCGTTTGGATGCAAGATCCGCAGCACTTGCCGGACGCGCTTCACGTGACGGCCGTGCTGCTGGATCCTTGCGCGCAGAACCCTTGGTCGCATCCGCCTTTTTGCTGACCGGGCGCATGGTCATCATCGTGCCTCCCGGGGTCGGTTGCGGCTTCAGTTCTGCTTTTGCAATCCCGGCTGCCTGCTTGGCGGCCTGGGCCCGACCCGAACCGGTTTCGCCAGTCGACCCGAAATCGGCAATCTCGGGCAGCTCTTCAATTTCTGGCTCAGGCGAAGTATCCGCCTCTGGCGCGCTCATGGCCGTGGCCGGATGACTGTTTGGTGCGCTGTTTTTTTCAACGATCGGACGCGGCGCATCGGGATTGGGAACCTCGATCCGTTTGGGCGTGATGCGCATTTGGCCATCAGATGGCGGGCCATCCGGTGCGGCCTCGGTCGAACGCGCCGCCGGTGGCAAACCACGGGCGATTTCGTCATTCTCGGGTGCGGGTCTTGTCACCTCCGGTTTACTGCCGCCCTTGACCGGAACCACCTGAATCTGTCCATCGGCAAGGGCAAGGATGGCATCTGCGCGTGCAAGAATGCCGCGCTCGTGACTGACGATGAAGGTCGTGATGCCATTGCGCCGCAGCACTTCGATCAATTCGCTGATATGGGCAACACCGCTGTCATCAAGGGCAGTTGTCGGTTCATCAAGCAGCAACAAGCGCGGGCGCGAAAACAGCGCGGCCGCCAAGGCAATCAATTGGCGCTGCCCACCCGACAAATTGCGCCCACCACGATCTACCCGCGTGTCATAACCATCTGGCAGATCAAGGATGAACTGATGTGCACCAGCCAGTTCAGCGGCCTGAATGATGTCGCGCATTTCCGCATTGCCAAGACGTGCAATATTTTCGGCAATCGTGCCCGGGAACAGGAAGGGGTTTTGCGCCAGATACCCGATCTGCGCCCCCATTTCGGCACGATCCACCCGTGACGCTTCGACATCATCAAGTTTCACCGACCCGGAACCGGGCAACCAGATGCCCATGATCAGCTTCAAAAGGGCGGTCTTGCCGACCCCGTTAAACCCGGCAATTGCAATAATCTGCCCCGGCCCGGCCTTAAACGAAAAACCCTTGAAAAGAACGTTGCGGCTGTTGGGCGGCGCAAAGACAAGCCGGTCGACACTGACCGCCATGCCACGACCGCGCGGCATGGGTGCCGGGACCGTCTGGCGTTTTTCAAGCAGGATCTTATTAAGGCGCTCAAACGAACTGCGCGCAGCGTTCCAGCTGCGCCATGCAGTCACCGCACCGTCAAACGGGGCAAGTCCGCGCATGCCAAGGATCATGGATGCCACCATGATACCGATCGTGATGCTTTCGGACAGAACCAGATAGGCCCCGACACCGATAAAGCAGACCTGCATGGCAAGCCGGACAAAATGCGATAACGTGGTCGATGTCCCAACGCGACGGCTGGCCTGTCCTTCCCAATAAAGCGAATCCGACTGATCCGCCTGCCAGCGTTGGCGGGCAGACTGGGTCATGCCCATGGCTTCCATCGCCTCGGCATTGCGGACATAGGTTTCTTCCTGCGCAATGCCGCGGTTCTGGCTTTCTTCGGATCGGTCGACAGAGATTTTCGCGGCTGCCTCGTTGGCAATCGCAATGACGATCAAAAGCAACGCCCCGCCGCATGCCACCATGCCAAGACGGGTATCGAAAATGAACACAACCCCGATATAGACCGGGGCCCACATGAAATCGATCAGGGCAAACGGACCACTGCCCGTCAGAAAACCGCGCAAGCCATACAAATCGCGCAAAGGTCGCTGGCGCATCTGACTGCCGCGTGCGGATTGCTGGACGACATGGGCAAACAGCTCCCCACCCAGTCGCAGATCAAGCGCGGTCCCAACCCGGATCAAAACCCGTGAGCGGAGTTGCTCCATCGATGCAATGAAGACCAGAACAAGACCGATACCAAGCGTGAGAAGGGCGAGCGTATCCACCGACCGGCTGGAAAGAACACGGTCAAATACCTGCATGGAATAGATCGGGATCACCATGTTAAGCAGGTTGATCACCATCGAGAATCCGCCGACAAGCGCAATCGACCGCCAGAACAACCGTTCCAGCGGGGTACGATCCCCCTCGCGTCCCGCATCCGTCTTGCGGGTTGGCCGGATTCTATCCAACAGGCCCATTCTTTCCTTCCGCTACAACTGCCCGAAAAATCGGGCAGAACCCTTATATTTGGTGCCGTTGACCAATTGCCAATCACGCATGACAAACCACCCGCGCAACGAAGCTACAACGGGCAACCTAGCCAATGGCATACTCCCACTATTCTAGTCGAATATATAAGGATGTGTTAAGATTTCGCCGCAAAACCCTTTATTTCATTGCCTTACCGCGCAATCGGATCACGTAATTCTGTCATAAATCAGGCCCAGAACCTGGCCCAAAACTGGGCATAGAATCCTGACCGCTTCCTGTCCGATGTAATCTGTTCTGAATCAATGTCGTTAACAGGTTGTTTGATATAGACTTTTCAGATCGCAACGAAGGTTGCGTTTGCGAATGTCTGTTCATCATCCCTATCTTTGAACAAGACGCACACACCAAACCCCGACAGGCAAACACTTTATGGCTGAAAACACCCCGCAGATTCCGGGCTTCATTCAACGATTTCTCGCCATTCAACCGGGCGGAGCTTCGCATGCGGGGGGCCTGATGGCCTGCATGATCGGCGTGCTTGCCGCCTGCGCATGGATGCTGGGCGGGGTATCAATGATGATTTCCGCTGGCATTGCGGTTGCCCTGATGCTGGCACTTTCGCCGATGATCTCGCCAGAGGTGCTGATGAAAATGCTGCGCGCCAGTCCGCTTTCCGGTGAAGACTATCACGCGATCCATGAAATGAGCCGCCTGCTTTCCGAACGCGCAGAACTTGGCCACAAACCAAAACTGTTCCTGTTGCCGGGCAAGGGGGTGAATGCCATCACGACCGGCACCAATGACAACACCACCATCGCCATTTCAAGCGATGCGGTTCATGGCCTGTCGCCACGTCAAATGCGCGCCATTCTTGCCCACGAAGTCGCCCATGCCTGGCATGGCGATACCCGTATCTTGCTGATTACCGATGTGCTGTATCGCGCAACATGGACGATTGCGCTGTTTGGTTTGGCGATCTTTATCTTTGGTGATTTCACTCCACCCGCCTGGATGATTGTCCTGTTTGGTGCGGTGCCGACCATCAGCTTCCTGTTTCAGCGTGCTGTCATCCGCGACCGCGAATTCGCCGCCGATCACGGAGCAAGTGATTTGCTCAATGGCCCGGAAGACATGATTGATGCGCTTTTGCATATTGATCAGATCAATCGCAAACGTCTGGGTCTTGTGCCCTACCGCAGCACCCAGCCGCCAAGCTTGCTTGATACTCATCCATCGGTTGGGGCGCGGATCAAGGCCCTCCGCGCCCTCAAACCCGGGACCTGGCAAAAATTCTTTGAAAACCGGCGGATGCCGCCGCAATAATCGACCATGGCAATACCGGATAATTCCGATAGTCCTGAACTTGGAAAGTGCGCGATTTGCGGACGTGTGATGGTCGCAGGTCCCAGTGTCGATCGCCATCACTGGCACCCGAAATCACAGGGCGGCACTGAAACCGAATGGCTCCATCGCGTTTGCCATCGCATGATCCACCGCCTGTTTGATGAAGCCACCCTTGCACGCGACTTTAACAGCCCAGACAAGCTGCTTGCCCATCCCGATATCATCAAGTTCGTGAAATGGGTGCGCAAGAAACCGGTTGATTATGTCGACTGGCCGGAAAGTGCCGGGCGTTACGGGCGCAATCGTGGCAGGCGCCGATAAGGGCAGCCTTGCCCAAAACGGCAAAAGAACTGCCCATTTAGCCATTTACCTGCCAAGATAGACGCAATATACGCATCCATCGCGCAGTCGCCGAAAGCAGGAAGAACCGATGCCAAGCTCAGGGTCCGGACCTATTAATTTGATTTGAATGGCAGAGCTTATATTTGTGAAATCCAAGGAAAATCCCGCCGAGCAGGTCGGCATCCCGCGCAAGGGGTTTGACACGGGAGTTCGCAAATATAAACTCTGTCCTTAGGATCGCGCAGCTTTGCACGGTCTACTTTGTCGCAAAACCTTGAAAGATAAATATCTTCCGGCGGTTTCGCTCCGCGTATCCGCACAAAGCTGCGCGACCATTCAAACCAAATTAATAGGTCCGGACCCTAAATATGCTCAATGATCTGATCCCGGTCTTTGTCACGTTGTTTGTGATCATCGACCCGTTGGGTCTGGTGCCGGTCTTCATCGTCCTGACCCAAGGCACCAGTGCTGCGCACCGCCGGCGCATGGCGATCCGTGCGTGCTTGACCAGCTTCTTCATTCTTGCGGCCTTTGCCCTGATCGGCGAAGGATTGCTTGGTGTGTTTGGCATTCACATGCCCGCCTTCCGCATTGCCGGGGGCACGTTGCTGTTTTTGATCGCGCTTGAAATGCTGTTTGAAAAGCGCAGCCAGAAACGCAATGAGCGCGCTGAACAGGTCCATCAGGAACTCGAAGAAGACCACGAGACAGAAAAGCCAAAGCCAAAGACAAAAACCAAAGCCAGCGCGGCCACCTCAAACGGTGATGTCACGATCCCCGATGACGAGGCCGATGATATCTCCATCTTCCCGATGTCGATCCCGTTCCTGTCAGGCCCCGGTGCGATTGCGTCCGTGATGCTCCTGATGGGCAAGTTCGAAGACAACATCGCCATGCAGGCCAGCGTCATCGGCGTTGTCGCCGTCGTGATGGTGATCGCCTTTGTCTTCTTCCTGCTGGCAAACGTTGTTGCCAAACGTCTCAGCCCGACGGTGGCCACCGTGGTATCACGCCTGCTCGGCATGATCCTGGCCGCCCTTGCGGTTCAGTTCATCATCGATGGCATAAAGCAGGCGTTTTTCTAGGGCCCCAGAAAAGAAGTCGGCCTTGCGCTGACAATCCTTACTGTGCCGCCCAGACATAACCTGCGTATAGCAGCAGCATGATGATGCCGGGTATCCGACCAATCTGCGGACGGCGAAGCATCAGCGTCAGGCCAATCGAAACCGCAATCATCACCGGCAGATCAAACATCAGGAACCGTTCCGCGACCGGAATCGGGGACACAACCGCCGTCAGGCCAAGAATCCCCAGGATGTTGAAAATGTTCGAACCAATAATATTGCCAATCGCGATTTCGGATTGCTTCTTCAATGCGGCGATCAGCGATGTCGCAAGTTCCGGCAAGGACGTACCAACCGCAACAATCGTAAGCCCGATAAAGGCTTCGGACACACCAAATGTGCGCGCGATTGTCACCGCCCCGTCCACGAGGTAATGGGCGCCAACCATCAGCATGGCCAGCCCCGCGACAACCCAGACGATTGACAGCCAGACATTTGAAACCGCTTCGGGCAGATCCGTCGATGACGCGGGTCCAGAACGCGACTGGCGATAGGCAAACACCAAATAACCAATCAATGCCGCAAACATAAACCCGCCGGCGACACGGCCAAGGTCACCAAGCGCAAAGAACGGCACCAGCACAACAGCAGCACCAAGCATCACAGCGGTATCGCGAACAAGCGTGCCGCCAGATACCGCAATGGGCCAAACCACCGCAGAGACACCAACAATCAGCAAGATGTTCGCAATATTGGACCCGATCACATTGCCAAGTGCGATATCAGGTACACCGCGCAAAGCAGCATCCAGTGACACAAGAAGCTCCGGCGTCGATGTCCCGAACCCAACCACCGTCAAACCAATCAGAAGCGATGACATGGAAAGCTTGCGGGCGATACCAACACTACCGCGCACCAGGGATTCACCCCCAAAGAAAAGCCCGGCCAGACCGCCGAGCAACATCAGATATTCCATAACCAACGCCCTTCCAGCTTACATTGCATCAAATCACGCTTTTGGATGCATGCTGCGTGAGTTGTACGACAATTGGGGACATTGCAAGCCCATCACGACGTACCCATTGAAAAAAGATTGGGTCATAAAATCTGATCCAAGCATCACGCCCTGTGTTATTGCTGCTCCGTCAAGGCCAACAGCTCGTCATGCAGGGCCTTGGGGATCGTCACGCCTTTTGTCTGACTGCGTTCGCGGGCTTCAAACCGGCGTTGCGATGGCAGGCGCGCGCCCTGTTTGACGATCTCTTCAAACAAGTCTTCGGCGTGATCAAGATGCTTTTGCGCATCAGCACCAAGGAATGTTTCCGGACAAAACGCGATGATGATTTCCCCATGATGCGGATTACCCGGCGCATCTTCGGATGCGGCATGGGTTTCATGCCCAAGCACATCACCGATCAACGGCCCCGCTATCAAACCGATCATGGTCGAAAGTGCTGATCCCTTGTGCCCGCCAAAGGTCAGCATCGCCCCTTCGAGCGCCTTGGTCGGATCGGAGGTGGGATCACCGTTTTCATCAATCGCCCAGCCTTCGGGAATCGGCTTGCCCGCGCGACGGTGCAATTCGATTTCGCCGCGCGCGATCATGCTGGTGGCAAAATCAAACGTGTAGGGCGTTTTGCCCGGACGCGGCCATGAAAAGGCAATCGGGTTGGTGCCCAGGAGCGGTTTGGTTCCGCCTGCTGGCGCGACAAAGGCATAGGTCGGTGTCATCGCCATCCCGACCAGACCGTGGGCAGAAATCTGCTCGACCTCTGGCCACAGGGCCGAAAAATGGAAGCAGTTATTGATCGCCAGAACCGAAATACCGCAATGGCGGGTTTTTTTGACAAACATCGGCAATGCTTTTTCAAAGGAAAGCAGCGAGCATCCCTTGTGCGCATTAACCCGCGTAATGGCTGGCGCCTGATCAATAATTTCTGGCATCGCATGGGTATCAAGCCCGCCATTCCGCGCGGTCTGCACACACCCCATCAGGCGGTAAAGCCCGTGCGAATGACATTCATCGATCTGGGCGGCCACGACACTGCGCATGATCGCGCCAGCATGCTCTTTGCCAAAGCCGTTATTTTCAAGCACAGCAAGGCTCAGTTTTTCGGCGTCTTTGATTGTCAGCGTGACGGTTTCTTGCATCGGTCGGACGTTCCTTCAAGGCAAACAGTTTTGTATTTTATTGACTGAAAGCTCTATCCGATCCTGCCCCACCTTGCAAAAACTCATACAAATAAGGAGGGCAGTTTGCCCTCCTTGATTTAAAGTCTGATGTTTTGGGAATTAACGATTAATCCCAACGCTTTGCGGCGCGCAGGATGGCCTCGGTTCCGATCTGGTAATGATCATAAAGCGCGATGCTGTCCCCGCACTGGCCAAAGGCGTTCACGCCAAGCGGCGCAACCGCGTGACCACGCACACCGCCAAGCCACGCAAGGGCGGCCGGATGACCATCAATTACCGTCACAAGGCGGGCATCATCGGCCAGAGGTTTAAGCAGGTTTTCAACATGGGCCATTTTGCCATCCGCCTTGCCTTCAAGGCGGGCACGTTCAAGATCCTGCCATTCGTTATACAGGCGGTCTGTCGATGTCACGGCAAGCAGGCCAAGCCCCGGATGATCTTCAGACAGCTTTTCCCATGCGGCAATTGCTTCGGGTGCCATGGCACCGCAATAGGCAATCGCCATCTTGCAATCCGCACCCGGCTTGCGCAGCCAGTAACCACCCGAAATAATTTCGGTCTTTTCAGAATCCGACAGGTCACGTTCCGGCTGTGACAGCGGTTTGGTTGACAAACGCAGGTAGATAGAGCCGCCTTCCCGATCCTGCATATGTTCGAACGACCAGCCCATGATCGCGGCCAGTTCGTCGCCAAAGCTTGGCTCAAAGCTGGTCAGGCCGGGTTGGCCCATGCCAATCATCGGCGTGCTGATCGACTGATGCGCCCCGCCTTCCGGTGCCAGCGTTATGCCGCTTGGTGTTGCCACGACCATAAAACGCGCATCCTGATAGCAGGCATAGTTCAGTGCGTCGAGACCACGGGCAATGAACGGATCATAAAGGGTGCCAATCGGGAACAGGCGCTCCCCAAACAGACTGTGCGACAGGCCGAGTGCAGCCAGGTTCAGGAACAGGTTGTTTTCGGCAATGCCAAGCTCAACATGCTGGCCGCTCGGCGATCTGATCCATTTCTGGGCCGAGGGGACCTTGCGTTCCTTGAACTGATCGGCCAGTTCTTCGCGGCCAAACAGACCGCGCTGGTTCACAAACCCGCCAAGGTTGGTCGACACCGTCACATCGGGGGACGTGGTAACGATCCGGTCCGACAGGTCGCTTTCCTTCATTTTGGCCAGCTCGTTCAAAATCTTGCCAAAGACTTCCTGCGTGCTGGATGTTTCCGCACGTGCATAGGGCATTTCAGGGATGGTGATGTGTTTGGCCGACTTGTTGCGCGGGGCATCATCATTAAACGGTGCGCTGGCGATATAGTCGCGAAGCGCATCGGCACTGATATCAAGGCCAGCCGCGATATCCCATTCCTGCCCGTCGGCGACCTTGTTTTGCAGCTTGAAGGCATCCATTTGCGGCACATTCATCAGTCCCGCATGGTTGTCCTTGTGCCCCTGAAGCGGGGTACCATAGCCCTTGACAGTATAGGCAATAAACACGGTCGGCTTGTCATTGGGCACAGACTCAAAGGCGCTTAGAACTGCTTCCATGCAATGCCCGCCCAGATTGGTCATCAGGTCATGAAGCTGGTCATCGTCATACTCACCCAGCAAGCTTGCCAGCGCATTGTCGCCTTCCATGTCCGATGTTATCTGTTTGCGCCATGCTGCGCCGCCCTGGAAGGTCAGCGCCGAATAGATGTCGTTGGGCACATCATTCAGCCACTTCTTAAGCGATTTCCCGCCCGGCTTGGCAAAGGCGTCATGCAGCTTGCGGCCATATTTGATGGTAATCACGTTCCAGCCAACCGCGCGGAAGAACCGGCCAATCACGCGGAACAGATGCGCATCGATCATGCCATCAAGGCTTTGACGGTTATAGTCGATCACCCACCAGACATTGCGAATGTCATGCTTCCAGGTATCAAGCAGCGCCTCATAGATGTTGCCTTCGTCAAGTTCGGCATCGCCAACAAGGGCGACCATGCGGCCGGGCGTTTCATCCTTGGGCAGCATGTCCTTGTAGCGCAGGTAATCCTGCGTCAGGGCGGCAAAGTTCGTCACCGCGGCACCCAGGCCGACGGAGCCGGTCGAGAAATCAACCTGATCACCATCCTTGGTGCGCGACGGATAGGATTGCGCACCACCAAAGGACCGGAAGCTTTCAAGCTTTTCCCTAGTCTGGCGGCCAAACAGGTAATTGATCGCGTGAAATACCGGGCTTGCATGTGGCTTGACGGCAACCCGGTCCTGCGGGCGCAGAACATTGAAATAAAGGGCTGTCATCAGGGTCGTCATCGACGCACAGCTGGCCTGATGACCACCGACCTTGATGCCATCACGCTTGGGACGCAGATGGTTGGCATGATGGATCGTCCAGCTTGAAAGCCAGCGCACTTTCTTTTCAAGCAGACCAAGCATCTCAAGATCCTTGGCATTGATATCGGCCGTGCTGCTTGCTTCGATGATTTCACCGATTTCCGGTGCGGTTTCTTGTGCTGACATTTCCTGATGGCCTTTTGTGTTATCCGTTATGACGGTTGTTTTAATTGGTTTGGTTCGCCGCAGCGGGTCGACAAACCGGTATTGTGATGCCGATTTTTAAGCGCGCGATGGGGAAATCAAGATAGCTGCGCTGCAATTCACACAAGATTCGGCAATTTTGCCGAATTGTTGGAATCTGCTACGACGATTCTGCAAAGATCCTCGAATTTCCCTTCGGCTGAAAAGTCCGATAAATTGCCCGACCTGTGATGTTTTCGCGCGATTCGATCCAACCGAAGCATTATGCAAGATGACGGTATTTCCACCGCTGACACGATGCGCTAAAGTAATTGCGTCGCAATAAACCATACCAATATATAGTACGCCCCACCCAAAAGTTGGGCTCTCGCAACAGCGAACACGCGAAACTCCCATTTTCCACCCCGCTTTCTCTAACGGACGTTGTTTGGTTTTGATCACAAGCAGGAATACAGCGATGGCAAATGCAAGAATGCTTGTTGTCTTTGTCATCTCAGTCCTGTTTGGCGCCATAGGCACCCATGCCCAATCAGTCCCGAACGTTTCGCCTGCCAACAGTCGATCCCAAACAGATCAAATCAAAACATCTGCGCTGCCTGACATCCGCGTTCCGATGGATACGTCGTCCAAATTCTGCAAAGGCCGCGTAAGCTGGGAAGATTATTCGGAATACCATATGGATCTTTTGCGCCTTGCTGTCCGCCTGAGCAACGCGAACACCAAGATCACACCGGTCTGCATGGATTACCCGACCGAAGCGCGACGGATTTCGATGCTGCAGACTGGCGATCAGATCAACACGGTCTTCTTTGGTGCCAATAACGAACGAGAAGAGAAGCTTCTGGCTGCCTATGTCCCGATCTATCTTGGCACAACCGGTTTGCGACTTTTCATGCTTCGCGCCCAGTCAATTGACGCGCTTGATAGCGTCAGAACGCTTGACCACCTCCGTACGTTTTCGATGGGTCAGGGCCTGGGATGGCCCGACAGCGAAATCCTGATAAACAATGGCTTCAATATAATCCTTGGCCGCTACAAGACACTTCATCGCATGCTGTCGGCTGAACGCTTTGATCTTTACCCGCGGGCCTATTGGCAAATCGCCGGGGAATGGAGCTGGATGCATGAGCAGGCACCGGGGATCGTTATTCACCCCGGTATCGCTCTTTATTACCCGCTACCAATCTATTTTTTCATAAGCCCGAACTATCCCGAGTTACACGAAGCCATAGAGACCGGCCTGAAACGGGCCCATTCAAACGGCATGATGCTTGATCTGATCCATTCTCATTTTCAGACCGCACCATCCTTTAACCAGATTTCCTTGTCCGATCTGCACGTCCTGCGAATTCCAAACAGTCAACTGTCTGCAAGATCGCACGAAGCATTGCGCACTTACGGCCTTCTGGATTAGCAGCCCTTCGCCTTACTCCGCTGCAATCGCCATCTGATCGCCATCTAGTGCGTTGGACAGATCAGCCAGAATATCATCGATGCTTTCAAGCCCGGCCGACAGGCGAATCAGCCCGTCGGTGATCTGATATTCGGCACGTTCTTCAGCGGTATAGGTTGAATGAGTCATGGATGCCGGGTGCTGGATCAGGGTTTCGGCATCGCCAAGGCTGACTGCGCGCGTAATCATATTTAGCCCGTTCATCAGTTTACGGCCTTCCTCAATCCCGCCCTTAAGCTCGAACGCGATCATGCCACCAAACCGGTCCATCTGTTTTTTGGCCAGTTTGTGATGCGGGTCGCTTTCAAGTCCCGGGTAAAAGACCTTCTCGACCTTCGGGTGTTTGGCCAGGAAATCGGCGATCTTTTCGGCATTGTCGCAATGGCGTTCCATACGAAGCTCAAGCGTTTTAAGGCCACGCATCACAAGGTTGGCATCCTGCGCGGAAAGCACTGCACCGGTCATGTCCTTAAGCCCCACCAAGCGCACCTGCGTCATGTCCTCAAGCGTTCCGATCACTGCACCGGCCATCAGATCACCATGGCCACCCAGATATTTGGTCGCAGAATGAACAACGATGTCGGCACCGAGTTCAATCGGACGCTGCAGATACGGCGTGCAATAGGTATTATCGACAACGACCTTGGCACCATGCTTGTGCGCGATGTCCGAAACCGCTTCGATATCGACCAGACGCATGTTCGGGTTGGCCGGGGTTTCGAAATAGACAATCTTGGTCTTGTCCGAAATCGCCTTTTCCAGTTCTGCCGGATCGGTCAGATCGACATGGGTATGCTTGATGCCAAATTTTTCCAGACCGTGGCGGAAGTAGGCAAATGTGCAGCCATACAGCGTACGATCGACAATGATCTCGTCGCCCGGCGCAATAAAGGTCCAGAAGACAGATGTAATCGCACCCATGCCCGATGCGGTCGCAACCGCGGCTTCACCGCCTTCAAGAACAGCCAAGCGCTTTTCGAGAAGATCCAGCGTCGGGTTGGCAATACGGGAATAGATAAAGCCCTGCTCGTCGCCGGCAAAGAACCGCCCGCCCTGCTCGGCCGTTTCGAACGCAAAGGTCGAAGACATGTAAACCGGCTGGTTCAGCGCACCATTGTGGCTTTGCGGATCGTAACCGTGGTGGATCGCACGGGTGGCAAAGCCGGTTTTGGCACTGTTATGTTTGTCATTGGCAGACATCGGAAGGCTCCTTGAAATGCGTTTATTCTGCCCTCCACAGCGCAAGCACCGTGCCAGATTTGAAAATCCCCTGTTTTCAAGGGCTTGGCAGAATTGCCCCACTCAGAGGTGTAAATAATATTTTACACACTCGCAGAAAGCAGTTCCGGGAACCGCAAAGACACTGGATTCCTGAAGCTTGGGGATGTACAATTTTCCTTACAGTGTAAATTTATCGGTACAGATATGCGGTTTGAAATTCGTGGTGAAAACAGGCTTGGCATTACGCGCGACGTGATCAATGTCCTGACAGATCAAGGGCTCGACATCCGTGCGTTTGAAGTCACCACCCATCACATCTATGCCGATATCCCCGCCGTTCGCCCGGAACGGTTTCCTGCATTGGCAAAGGCGCTCAAACAAATTCCCGGCATCTTTGACATCACCGAGATTGACCGACTGCCAACCGAACGCCGCCGCGCGCAATTACATGCAACGCTTGCTGCGCTCGGCGACCCGGTTATTGCAGTTGATGCCAGTGGCCTGATCGCGCAGGCCAACCCGGCCGCACAGGCGATTTCCGCAACCCCTGAAATTCCCCTGCGTGATCAGGGTATATCCAGCATTTTGAATGAACCATCCATTGAAGATTTACGCCAAGGCGGGTTCCACCTGCCAGAGCGCGAGGTTGCCTTGGGCGGGCAAACCTATCTTTTGCAGGTCGAACCGATTGGCCATGTGGATGACGGATCCGATAGTGCCGATGATGCCCCATGGGGTGGCGTGATGGTCTTTCACCGCCCGGCGCGACTGGGGCGCGTGATCACAGCCCTTCAGGATCGCAGCCATACCGGCTTTGACGACATTATCGGCACCAGCCGCGCCATGCTGCGCGTCAAGTCACAGGCAGAGCGACTGGCAGCCATTGATGCGCCGCTCCTGATCCTTGGCGAGACCGGAACCGGCAAGGAGCTGTTTGCACGCGCCTGCCACCGTGCCAGTACGCGGGCTGATCAGCCATTTCTGGCCCTTAATTGCGCGGCCCTGCCCGAAGGCCTGGCCGAAAGCGAATTGTTTGGTTATGCCGCAGGGGCCTTTACCAGCGCCCGGCGAGGCGGCAAGCCGGGGCTTTTGGAGCTTGCTGATGGTGGCACCCTGTTTTTGGATGAAATCGGCGAACTGACACCCTATCTGCAGGCGAAGCTTTTGCGCGTGCTTCAGGATGGCAGTTTCCGACGTGTCGGCGGCACTGATGAAATCACGGTTGATGTCCGCATCATCAGTGCGACCAACCGCGACCTCGAAGCCATGTCCCATGACGGCACATTTCGCGAGGATCTTTATTTCCGCCTTAACGTTCTTGGCATCACCCTGCCCCCCTTGCGCGACCGGATCGAAGACATTGCCGATCTGGCGGCCTTTTTCATCGACCGCACCGCCCAACAGACGGAACGCAGCACACCACGTCTGGCCCGTGATGGCCTTGATTGGCTTTGCGCCCATGACTGGCCGGGCAATGTGCGCGAACTTGAAAACACCCTGTTTCGCGCCGTCGCCCTTCTGGATGGCAAGACCCTTGGGGCGCGCGATCTTGCCGATGCTGCCAGCGGCACGGCAAGCGTGGCCGCCCCTCAGCCACACAACGCAGCCGAAACGGCGCAAGACACGGCCACACCCCCAACGCAGCAAACAGACCTGATCGCCACCGCCCTTGCACAAAGCGATTTCAACAGCGGCATGGATTTGCTCGAACGTGAAATGCTGGCGCGCCTGTATCCGGACTACCCAAGCTCGCGCAAACTGGCTGATCGGCTTGGCGTTTCGCACACCTCTATCGCCAACAAGCTGCGCAAATACGGGATTGGCACCTAAAAAGCCATCCACCCGACAACAGCATTTCTTGCCACTTACATTGCACTGCGGCATGATCTTCCTAAATCAAAGGGCAGAAAGCCCATTTCACAGGGAGAAGACAGAATGCTGACAGGTAAACGCGCACTCGTAACCGGCTCCACCAGCGGGATCGGCCTTGCCATGGCCAAGGCGCTTGCGGGCGCCGGTGCGGATGTGATGCTCAATGGCTTTGGCGACGCTGATGAAATCGAGGCAACCCGCAAAAGCCTTGAAACCGAGTATGGCGTTACAGCGCACTATAACGGGGCCGACCTGTCCAAACCCGATGAAATCGAAACAATGATGAAGGACGCCGAGGCCAAATTTGGCGGCGTCGACATCCTGATCAACAATGCCGGCATCCAATACACCGCCAATGTCGAAGATTTCCCGCCCGAAAAGTGGGATGCGGTGATTGCGATCAACCTGTCATCTGTCTTCCACACCACGCGCCTTGCCGTGCCTTATATGCGCAAACAAAACTGGGGCCGCATCATCAACACGGCCTCCGCCCACGGTCTTGTCGCATCCGTCCAGAAGGCAGCCTATGTCGCCGCCAAGCACGGCGTGATCGGATTGACCAAGGTCACAGCCCTTGAAACCGCCGAAACCGGCATCACAGCCAATGCCATCTGCCCGGGCTGGGTGCGCACCGAACTGGTCGAACGCCAGATCGAAGCGCGCGCGAAGGAAAACAATATCTCAGTCGAAGAATCCGCAACCCGCCTTGTCTCGGACAAACACCCGTCCAAGCAGTTCGTCAGCCCCGAACAAATCGGCCAGACAGCACTTTATCTGTGCTCGGACGCGGCATCACAAATGACCGGCACGCATCTTTCGGTCGATGGCGGCTGGACAGCGCAGTAACGCACACACCCGAAAACATCAAAGCCCCGCAGGCAACATGCCGCGGGGCTTTTTTTTTTGCACAGATCGCTCCGCACCTAGCTCAGATCGCAATCACATCCGTTGCGCTTGGCATTGGCGATGCAGTCGGATTTGTTCGAATAACCTTGCGTCGAAGCCCCGACGATATTGCCATTGCTGGCCGTCCGCCGCCACCGCCAGCCATCCTTTGCTTCGTAAAGCTCCCACAGATCACCTTTCGACCCTGTACACTTTGACATCGCTCGCCTCCTTCAAACCGAAATTCATTGAGGGTTCGACGCTGGCGCAAGCCGGTTGTGACAAAAAATTAGGATGATTGCCCCAAATACCGTCCCAAATGCTCCACCAGCATCCGTATCTTCGGGCTCAGATGCTGGTTGGTCGGGTAGATTGCCCAAATGCCTTCATCGGATGGTTGGTATTTGGTCAGTACCGGCACAAGGTCGCCACTGGCAATCCAGGGATCGACGTAATAGTCGGGTAACTGCACGCAGCCGATGCCCTTGCGCGCGGCACCTAGAAGCACCTGACCGCTACTGGCATGAATGCAGGCATTCGCGACAAGCCCACACCTCTATCGCACTTAGCGGGAGCCTATTTCCACTATGCACAAATTTAGACGCATGGTAGGTACATACGAAATATGTTTCCTTGTTGTGTGACCTTAGAAGATGGTTGGAAAAGCGCAAATAAATTTGGGCAAACTTGTCCTCCGACTACTTCCTGGTCTGTACCTGCGAAGACAACTCCAATGGGCGCAATCCCATGCAATAAGTGACCAAACCTTCTTCCTGACGTTCGACTGCGACACCGGTCGCGATGCAAAAGCAGCTTTGAAAATTCAACATCGACTGCATCAGGCTGGGATGAGAGCTGGCTACGCAATACCGGGCGAGCTGTTGCGGGACCACTGGGATGACTATCAGAAACTCCTCACGATCGGCGGGTATCTGATAAATCACGGCTACCGCGAACACGCGGCAATCGATTCCGCCTCTGGACGACTTTACTCAACGTTCAGTTATCGAGATGTCGATGATGAAGTTTGGCAACAGGACATCATTGATGGCCACAATACCATCGCAGAACTCACTGGGAATGAACCAAGGATTTTTCGCACCCCTCACTTTGGAGAGTTCAACACACCGCGTCAGCTGAAAAAACTGTATCGCTTTCTCGCAAAGAATGGATACAGGCTATCGTCTTCAACGACACCGGTTTTTGGTTTTTTGAACGGCTCAGTTCAGACACAGCCAAATGGACTGATTGAATTCCCGTTAAGTGGTTCTTTGGTTAAACCCACACAGCTTGTTGATAGCTGGGGCTATATAGCCGCGCCCGATGCCTTGGGTCGCGGCGCACTGATTGCGGAACTAGAGCGTTACCTTACGCACTTTTCCTTAGGCGAAATACCGTTTACAAACATATACTTTGATCCTGCTGACATCGTAAATGACGAAGAAGTACTTGATTTGCTTGTTCGCTTTAAGCCTTACTGCCACCCGGGATACGATAAATATCTTGGTTCTGAGATGAGCAATTAAACAGATATGACTCACGTCCCGCGAATTCTTGTGATTGGATATTGCTATCCACCCACAGCCAGCCCGGAAGCGTTCGTAAGCGCAAAACTTCTGCGCAATATTCCTGATTGCAAAATTGATGTTCTGACACTGGAAGATGGGCTGGTCAGTGACTTTTGCGACACCGAAATGGGTGAGTACGGATCCGACATTAACGGTGATGTCATCAAGGTTTCTCCGCCCCAACTGATCAAGTGGCTATGCCGTTTGCCACGCCTACCGTTGCGCCCAGATCGTTGGATTTTAGCTAACCATAGTGTTCGCAAACACGCTCTAAGACTGTTGACCGAAAAATACGACCTTCTTGTGACACGCTCTCAATATCACTCGGCACATCTAGTTGGACTTAAGATCAAAGCAATGATGCCGGAACTGCCATGGATTGCCTGCTTCTCGGATCCATGGTCAGAAGCAGATCATCAAGCTCACGTACCTCTGTTCTCTTATTTCAGTCGTAAACAAGAGCAAAAGGTCATAAAACATGCTGATCATCTGGTATTTCCAACTGAGGGCCTGCTCAAGCACATGACCAACGACAAAGGTCAGGCCTCACTCAAGTCGAGCGTCGTTCCCCACTGTTTTGATCCAGATCTGTATGAAGACAGTTCTCAAGCATCAAAAGCGAGCCAGATTCCGCATGAATGCACTTGGCGAATATTCGGATCATTCTACGGCAATCGACAACCTGACATCCTGCTGCAATCGCTCAGCAAGATCAAAATCCCCAAGAATACGAACCTAACCATTGAAATATTCGGCTCCAACCATGAGAAATATGGGAATTTAACAGATTTCAACCACGCTCATGAGGACCGAAAAATTACCTATGGTGGCCAAATCTCTCACAAGAGAGCATTATCCTTGATGCAGGATTCTGACCTTTTGATTGTTATCGACAGCACCGATAATCAAGAGAGTTTTTACCTACCGTCCAAAATCATCGACTATTTTGGCAGTGGCAAGCCTATTCTGTCTATTTGTCGCCCCGGAACTGTAAAAAACATTACTGAGGGAAGGGGTGATATTGTTGCAGATATTGATTGCCTTGATTCCATTTGCAAAGCCATGGAAAGCGCACTCTCAAGAAGCCACAAAGGCAACCCTGAACTCAATAGCACATCGGGTTTCTCAGCCGCGGCTGTAGGCACTAAATTTCGATCTTTGATTCAGAGAACCATAGACGGACTTCACAATGAACGCTGATGAACGCAAGATATTTTTATCTGGCACCTCAGCTTCAATAGCAGCGATAGTTGCATTTTGCCAAATATCGACGCAATCAATCGACTTGTCATTTAATGGGTACACGCAGTATCTATTTATAATATCAATAATTTTGTTTTTTTTCGCAAAAGAACATAAGAAAATATTCTCAAACCTTAAAATATCAAAAGGTTTACTGCTAATTTTTGGCTTATTTGTAGCGAGCTCACTTTCAATATTAAACACGGCGGATACTCTAACAAGCGCAAAAAGGCTGACAATGATTTTCAGCGTAGCGCTGATTACTTTTCTAATTGCTAATTGCACAATCAACCCAAAGAAGCTTCTTTTAGGGGTTTCAACCGGCATAACCACAGTAACCGCTATATCGGTGCTATACAGTTTGGTCGCAGCCGCTATCGACTTCAACTTTATCAATCAACAACCCTATGAGCTTGTAGCAATCAATATCTTTGGATTGGAAATACAACAAACCATTGCTCATCGCGCGTACATTTATGACGGCTCAACATATTACATACAACGTTATGCAGGGATTTTCCCCAACCCAAATGGCTTGGGGTTAATGTCTGCAATATCATTTGCCCTATCTTCTTTGTTTATCTCAGGGAAAAAGATCAAATATACCCTTCAAACTCTCTTTATTATAGGACTATTTCTATCGCTGTCCCGCATGGGATTACTACTATTTACAGCAAGTTTCATTTACTACACCGTCAACAATACGGTTATGAGGCGCGTTACATGCGCGGCAATGATTACAGGACTGTTTTCATTTCTATTTTTTACAGTCTCCTCTGAAGGATCAACCGAACTAACCAGTCATTACAACTCATTGGGCAATCAAGAGCTCTTCCAGCTAAGAGACCGGGCACATTTGATGTCGCAAGCTTGGCTAGGCTTTTTGGAGAATTGGCCACTTGGTGTTGGCTTTGGTGTGGGTGCAGAGTACCTTTTTCCCGACAATGCGGACACTCTCGCGGTCCATTCGGTATTTATCAATACGGCCCTTGAAACCGGTATACTAGGCATAACTTTTTTACTGGCAATCTGGCTTTTACCAATATTTGCTACGAAATCCAGGCGAGACGCAAACAACAATACAGCACATGAACGCGATATTATCGCTGCCATTTTGTTTGGACTTTTTTTTGCCGAGGCATTTGATTTAAGTGTTATGCGCTTTCATTACATTCATCTAATTTTCTTCTTTCTACTTGGTACTTGGTCAGCTATGGGGCGCACCTCAAAAGACACGGCCTTAAATAATGTTTAATGTACTGACACGCCAATCAGTCTTGCAAAGCAAATGGAATCACGCGAGCGACGTGATTGATCGCGCTTGGGCTTGGCATCGATGGGAATTACTTGAAGCCCGTGATACCTGGCACCGAACAACCGATCTTAGTTTCGCCGTCACCTCGTCCGACGATCCTGGTGATCTAGTTGCACTAGTACCGCTCGTACTCGTACGGCCAAAAGGTATTGCTGCTGCATTTGGACCGCATCTGGAGAGCACTGGTGGGCCAGCTATTTCATCACAGTTGCCTCGTCGGACATTTGAAAGAATAAAAGATTCAGTTTGTCAGGAGATTCATCGGTTAGCACAGCAACATGGCGTGCGGCGAACGGATATCTCCTGCCCACCGCTGGCACCCAAACTTCTTCAGGTCACGGGCCCTGAGCCAAATCCCTTATGCCACTTCGGGAGTTCAGACACCTCCACACAGTCGTGGATCCTCGACATCGCGAAGTGCAACGAAGAAGAACTCTGGATGACAATAGAGCACCGTTGCCGCAAGCAGATAAAAAAAGCTCAACGGAATATGCTGACCACCCAAGTTGTTACACCGGACTTGACGCTACTGGAAAAATACTACGAGTTGCATTTACAAACCTGCCAGCGAAACGGTATTCGACCTCATCCACGCAAATACTTTGAAGTCATTTACTCACAAGTCTCGAATGCTGGCATGTGCAAGGCCTGCGTGGTCTCAAAAGGCGAAGAAGTCCTTTCAATTCACAATTTTCTTATATACAAAAACTGCGCGTTATACTGGACCACTGCCGGAAGTGATGCTGCCCTGAAACTGTGCGCAAATGATTTTGGAATATGGGAAGCACTTTGTTACATGAAATCGATTGGAATTCAGTTCTTCGAGTCCGGTGAGGCCTTCCCAGGGGCATCACAAGGGAAGCTAAAAGGACTGAATGATTTCAAAAGATCTTTCGGTGGATCTTTATACCCCTACTACAGGGGACAAATAGTTCATCGGCCGATAACTGAATGCCTTATGAAGATCACCAAAGAGTTGCGCGGCAGCAGGAACGACAAATGACATCCAAGGAGCAAATGCACTTTGATCTCCGCGCATCAAGCTACGAGACGGACATAGGGCAGGACTACCCACAAGCTCTCAAGTGGCAACTGATCGAGAAGTACTCCCAGCCTGGCAATACAGTGGTTGATGTTGGCGGCGCTAACGGCAGACACGCCGTGGACCTTGCCGGGCTTCGACGTGAGGTGACTTGTGTGGATTTAAGCCCCAGCATGCTTCTGCAGATGCGAAAGAGAGATGAATTTCGAGCTTTACCACAAAAGCAACGCCCCCGACCGGTCGTTTCAAGAGCACAACAACTTCCAATCTCAAGCAATTCGGTAGATATGTCGTATTGCTTTGCTACCCTGTTGCTTATGCCTGATCAGGAAAAGGCAATCTCGGAACTTGTCCGGATCGTAAGACCTGGCGGATACGTAATTCTGGACATAGCACGCCCTTGGAACCTTGGATGGATTTATTGGCGCCGCCATTACAAAAAGCATGGCTTTCCCGGCATATATCCGCTCTCATTCAAGCGGACAAACACATTATTTCGCGGCTTAAAGTGTCACTTGGAGGAAAAAGTCGCCACAGGGTTTCTCAGTCAACTTTTGTTTCTTCCGCGTGTTGAAAGTAGAACCAAATTACGTGAGTTTATACACGCTGCTGGACAGTCACCTGATCTTGACGGCAGAATCACAGGTAAAGTTCCACTCCTTGCAAACCGTGAATACATTGTTCTTAGGAAGGACAATCGCCTTTGAGAGGCAAAACAGTCAGAAGCCTCGTTCAGTTCTTCAAAAGTGACCTTGGCATTCGTTTCATTGCCGAGGGCGCTGTGCGCTCCAGTGCGTTTATTATCACACCTTTGTTATCGTGGTCATTAGGTGCCAGTGTATTTGGTGGCTATTTGCAGATCATGAGTCTGTCTTTTGCTTTCGTTCCACTGGTTTCTGCTGGCTTGGGCTTCACGGTAATCAGGCAACTGGCCGGTCAGCGAAATGACACCAAAGCCCCACAGTTACTGGCGATCTCCATAGGAATTATCAGTACGCTCTGCGTACTATTGGCGACTGTTCTTGGCCTACTCGCAGATAACATCGTGAGCTATTTTGCTTTGTCGATGTTTGAAGACAGTAGCTGGCTTGTCTGGACCATCCCGGTGCTGGCTTGGATCTTCGCAACAGAAGCATTGGTCGGGGAATATTTGCGGGCCCAGATAAAGGCCCGCGCATCGTTGTACGTTCAGATTGCCAGTTTCGGGCTCCATATGGCTGGCCTGGGTGGAGTACTCTGGCTTTACGAACTTTCGCTCGAAACAGCGCTCCTATCGATTGCCATTTCAAAGCTGGTTATTATTGGATTTGTTCTTTGCCCCGTGTTTTTGCGCCTGCAGGGCAATGACAAACAGAGATCAACACCTCTTTCCCTTAAAACCGTGCTTGGCGGCTTACCATTCATGCTGGCTGGCCTCGCAGAGTGGGCAGCGAACTTGGGCGACAGACTCATTGTTGGTCGCTTTCTAGGGGCTGAAGCAGTCGCCCATTATGGAGCTGGCATTATGATGTTGTCAGTCATTGCAGCATTGGGGGCTCCAGTTTGGTGGATGCTGTTTCCGACAGTCGCCAAACATATCAAAAACCAAAACTTGAAGGCATGCCAAGACGCAATCAAACATTATACAATGTTGTTTGCAGAGTTGGCTTTTCCAGTACTCGCACTTGTAGTTCTTACAGCCAATCCCGCTATATCGCTGTTGCTAAATAGCCCAGCGGAGAACATGACAGTAGTGGTTCTGATCGCTGGTTGCGCCATCATCACTTCGCAGATTACGACTGGCTGGGAGTACTATTTGGTCACCATCTCGTCCGGTAAGCGATTAATGACTGCAACGGTTACGTGTTCACTCGCAGGGTTTGCAGTGGCTTGGCATTTTGCACCAGAGTGGGGATTGATCGGTGTTACTTTCGGAATGCTCTCTGGAAAGTTGGGTCTGGGACTATTCTACGCCATCAGCGCAAACCGCAATGGTTTCGGCGGCGCAGTCTGGCACACCAAGCACCTTGCACTTCTCTGCGTGGTCAACGCAATTTCAGTATCTATCACTTACGCAGGTGTGCACTACTTGTCCTACAGCACGTCGACAATAGGCCAGATTGTGATACCCGCCCTGATATTCCTGTCACTATACGGAACAGGACGATATCTGCTCAAGTTAGCTGGTCGCCATTCAAGTATTTGAGGAGAGCCTCAGAAATCTTGACCGCGGCAAAGCCCCGCCCCTGAATGTCTCGCCACTTTTCAACGGCCGCCTCATCAATACCGCCCGTGATCAAGGTTTTGAAATCTGACACGAGTGAACATCCATTCGCGCCCGCAAGCTTGCCCAGCCCAAGATCAATGATTTCAGGTCGCTCCGTAACATCCCGCATGACGATTATCGGAACACCACAATAGGGGGCTTCTTCTTGCATGCCGCCTGAATCACTTATGACGATACGTGTTTTAGGCAAAACCTTAGCCATCTCGTCATAGGGCAACGGTGCTACAAAATGCAGGTTCTTTGGAACCGTCATAAAATGCCGCTCGACGATCTCCCGGACCACGGGATTAGGATGCAATGGCCAAACAAAATCAAGTTCCATGTGCTCACTAATGATGTGCTTGAGATTCTCGCAGAACACATCCAGTGCCCCATGCAACGCTTCGCGGCGATGCATGGTTATCAGGGCGAACGGCCGACCACTTTCGAAGTCGTAGCTATCATGATGAACTGATGTTTCGGCTTTTTCGGCTTGGGTAGCCACCAGACTGTCGATACCAGGATTTCCGACAATGAGGATACGCTCCTCTGTAATTCCCTCGCTGATCAGATTGTTCTTTGCAATCTCGGTGGGAGCAAAGTGCACCGAGGCGATGCGAGCGATCATCTGCCGCAATCCCTCTTCCGGCCAGGGATTGCCGATATCGTGACTTCTAAGACCTGCCTCAACATGCGCAACAGGGATATTGTTAAGGAAACCGGCCATCGCCCCGCCAAACGCAGAAACTGTATCTCCTTGAACGATAACGACGTCTGGCCTTCTGGCCTTAAACTCGCGGTCTAGTGCAGAAATTACCCGTCGTTGAATTTCTGCAGCGGGCTGAGCATGTGTCATGAGGTCGAAATCAACGTCGACCTTGAGGTGCAAGCTATGAATAGCCTGATCCATCAAACTACGGTGCTGTCCAGTTGAGTAAACTTTAACAGCGTTCTCACCTGCCAAGGATCTCAGCGCCCTAATAACGGGGGCCATCTTGATAAATTCCGGTCGCGTTCCCGCTACGACTGCAATCTGTTTTGTCGGGCTGTGAGTCACAAACATTCAATCCTTGTTCCACGGACGCAAGTTTTCATTTGGGGTCCGCGATATTAGGTCAGCCATCTTTTTTCCAGAAGAATCAGGACTGAACACCGTTTCAAAGTGACTTCTTGTTGTAGTTCCTAATTCTTGCAGGTCAACAGAATCTGAACCAAGCTTTCGAAAAGCTTCTCGGTAGCTTGTCACATCACCTTTCACCCAACAAACTGGCGCACCTTTGTATTCATGAGCAAAAAATGATGAAGGTTCGTTCAAAACAATCGGCAACCCGACCAAGCCCGCTTCAATTACCGTCTTCGGTATCTCAGCGTAAGCCGTGTGAGTAGCAAAAACATCGAACTGTTGAAGAAAGCTCACCAGTTCAACGTTTCGCATTGTAGGAATAAGCCGGACCTGAGACTCTTTACCCTGACGCCTGAGCCAATTTCTGATCTCCTCGCGACATGGTCCATCTCCGATGATCGTAAGCTCCCAACCCCCGAGATCCTTGAGCGCCTCCAACAAGGGCATCACACTTTTACCAACGACCAGGCGGCCAACAGAAATGATTTTCAGCGCCCCTGATCTGCCGTAGTCAGATTTGATGTTGTCTGGCCCAATTGCCACGGCGTTTGCAATTACATACGTTTTGCCATGATATTTCTTGGGAATAGCTGCCATAATCGGGCTGTATACAGGTGCCAAAGCGTCGATATGCTCGTGTGCAAACGTTCTGCTCTTGTTTTCGAGCCATCCAAGCAGCCTGCCTTTGAGTGATATTGGTTCACCATCCGGGATATGTGTATGAGTTGTGTGTATGCTTGCGATCGAGCGACAGCCCAACACTTTCCCCAGTATTGCAGCAACCATTCCCGCAAAACTGTCACCATACGAGCGCACTACAAAGCTCTCACCTCTGGGCAAAAGCGGAAGCAGTGATCGTTGGATCAACCTTTCAACGAACCAAGGCGAAAAGCCGGCTGAACAGACCAAACCAGAAGCCGTCAGCAAGTTTAATGATATGAACGAAACTTCTCGCGTCCCACACAACACACCAACAGCTGCATTATCGGGCTGATCGGGCAGCAAAGATACCACCAGTATTTTTTTGAACCTGTCGTCAGGATTGAAGTATCCGGACGAAATCTCCCCCTTCTGGATCCACTCAGATATTCTGGCTGCAACGACAACAATCAAAGTATTCGTCAAAACATGAACTCGAATAAGGGGATATTTGAAATTAACAAGAAACTGCGAGAATCTTTTCGCTCAAATCTCCTAGTAGGCTAGGAGACATATTGACCTGAGCTCGCCTGCTTATCAAGCAAGCAACACGAGCATTTACCCCAAATACCTTCCCAAATGCTCCACCAGCATCCGTATCTTCGGGCTGAGGTGTCGGTTGGTCGGATAGATCGCCCAGATGCCTTCATCGGATGGTTGGTATTTGGTCAGGACCGGCACAAGGTCGCCACTGGCAATCCAGGGATCGACGTAATAGTCGGGCAATTGCACGATGCCGATGCCCTTGCGCGCCGCATCGAGCAGCGCCTGGCCGCTATTGGCGTGGATGGAGCCATGAATGCGCACGGTGCGTTCGCGGCCATCTTCTTCAAAGCGCCAGTAATCGAGCGTGCCGACCAGACAATTATGGTGGTGCAGCTCCGAAAGCGAATAGGGCTCCCCGCGTTTGGCGATGTAGCTGGGCGCGGCACAGGCATACAGGCGGCGCGTTGAAAGCTGCTGGGTCATCAGACTGCCCGTGGTACCTTCCAACCGGCCAAGGCGGATCGCCATGTCATAGCCTTCAAGCACCAGATCAAGCTTCTGGTTGGTAAAGCGGCATTGCACTTCGAGGTCGGGATAGCGGGTGACGAAATCATTGACCAACGGCGCAATCACCGTCTCGCCATAGGTCGTCGGCGCGGTGAGTTTCAGCTTGCCGCGCGGCAGTTCCGTCAGGTTGCCAATCGCGCGCTCTGCCTCATCCAGCCCGTCCAACAACTGCCGGCAATGCTGATAGTAAATCTGCCCGGCCTCGGTCACGCTGACCTTGCGCGTGGTGCGGTAAAACAATTGTGTGCCGAGCTTTTCTTCAAGCGCTGTGACCTGTCGGCTGACCTGGGCGACCGAGATACCGAGCTGCCTGGCAGCATGGGTAAAGTTTTGCCGTTCGGCCACGGCGATAAATTCGCTGATCCCGTCCCAGGCATTCATTGCCCGACCCCATCTTGATTATTACACATGCGTAAAAGTGAATTACCAAAATAGCGGATTATCATTCTGGATGAAATAAATACACTGGCTACAGTTCATTTAATCTATCGGAGACGCGTAATGACCGCCGAAACCATCACCTGCAAAGCCGCCATCGCCTGGGAAGCGGGCAAACCGCTGTCGATCGAAGAAGTTCAGGTCGCCCCGCCGAAAGCAGGCGAAGTCCGCGTCAAGATCGTTGCGACCGGCGTTTGCCACACCGATGCCTTCACCCTGTCGGGCGATGATCCCGAGGGCATCTTCCCGGCGATCCTTGGCCATGAGGGCGGCGGCATTGTTGAGTCCATCGGCGAAGGTGTGACCAGTGTTTCGGTTGGCGATCACGTGATCCCGCTTTACACCCCCGAATGCGGCGAGTGCAAATTCTGCAAATCGGGCAAAACCAACCTGTGCCAGAAGATCCGCGAAACCCAGGGCAAGGGCCTGATGCCGGACGGCACCACGCGTTTCTCGCAGAACGGCAAGCCGATCTATCACTATATGGGTTGCTCGACCTTCTCGGAATACACTGTATTGCCGGAAATCTCGCTGGCGAAGATCAACAAAACCGCCCCGCTTGAAGAAGTTTGCCTGCTTGGTTGCGGGGTCACCACCGGCATGGGGGCCACGGTGAACGCGGCCAAGGTGCAGAAGGGGGACTCCGTGGCCGTCTTTGGCCTTGGCGGTATTGGTCTTTCGGCGATCATCGGTGCACAGATGGCCGGTGCCGGTCGCATCGTTGCCATCGATCTGAACGAAAAGAAATTCGACCTCGCCAAGAAACTGGGCGCAACCGATTGCATCAACCCGAAAGACTATGACAAGCCGATCCAGGAAGTCATTGTCGAGCTGACCGACGGTGGTGTTGACTGGTCGTTCGAATGCATCGGCAATGTCAATGTCATGCGTTCCGCACTTGAGTGCTGCCACAAGGGTTGGGGTGAATCGGTCATTATCGGTGTTGCCGGTGCCGGTCAGGAAATCTCGACCCGTCCGTTCCAGCTGGTCACCGGTCGCGTCTGGCGCGGCACGGCGTTTGGCGGCGTCAAGGGCCGCTCGCAGCTGCCAGACTATGTTGAACGTTACCTTGCCGGTGAGTTCAAGCTCTCGGACTTCATTACCCATACCATGAAGCTTGAAGACATCAACGAAGCGTTCGACCTGATGCATGAAGGCGAAAGCATTCGTTCGGTTATCCATTACTGATCGACACATAAACGTTTGAATAATTGCGCCACTGTCGGAAATTTTCCGGCAGTGGCCGATCAGAAGGAGACCCCGATATGGGTATCGAGAATTCTTCAAGCAACAAGGTCTTTGGCGGCTGGCAAAAGCAATATACCCACCCGTCAACCACCCTTGGCTGTGACATGCGCTTTGCGATCTTTCTGCCGCCACAGGCCAGCAATGGCGCAAAGGTGCCGGTCATGTACTGGCTGTCGGGCCTGACCTGCACGGATGAAAACTTCATGCAGAAGGCCGGTGCATTTCGCATTGCCGCCGAACTGGGCATCGCCATCGTCGCTCCGGACACCAGCCCGCGCGGCGATCATGTCCCCGATGACGAGAACGAAGCCTATGATTTCGGCAAGGGGGCGGGCTTTTACGTCAATGCCACGCAGGAGCCGTGGGCGCGCAATTACCGGATGTATGATTACGTGACCACGGAACTGCCCGCACTGATCAAGGATCACTTCCCGGTCAACGATGATGCGGTGATTTCCGGTCATTCCATGGGCGGTCATGGCGCACTGATGATTGCGCTGCGCAATCCGGGCACGTTCAAGTCTGTTACCGCCTTTGCACCGATTTCCAATCCGATCAATTGCCCGTGGGGCCAGAAGGCGCTTGGCAATTATCTGGGGGATGACAAATCAGCCTGGAAAGACTGGGACAGCTCGGAACTGATGAAGGCCGCAAGTGCGCCCGATGTTCAGACCCCGGCCCTGGTCGATCAAGGTGGTGCAGATGGCTTTTTGGCCGAGCAGCTTAAGCCCGAAGTGCTCGAAGCAGCCGCCAAGACATCAAACTACCCGGTCACCATCCGCATTCAGGATGGCTATGACCACAGCTACTATTTCATCTCGACCTTTATCGAAGATCATATCCGCTTCCACGCCAAGCATCTTGGACTGAGCTGATTGCACCAACGATCTTCGACTCCCCCGGCACGCCGCCCTACCGACTTCCCCCCTCAGGCGTGTCGGGGCTTTTCCTGTTGGCATCAAGTGATCGAAAGCGGCACCAAGCCCTAATCAAAACTGCGCGCATCAATCGCATCGGCGACATCATCGGCCATTTTAAGCGTGCGGATGATCAGCGGCACCACCATCGCAACAATGGACCGGTCAAGGCCGCGCGCACGCTGGGCATCACGGATTTCATGAGCAACCTGTGCAATCACCGGGATAAAGCGCAGCACCATTGAAATTGCCAGACTGACCTTTTCCGGATTGACGCCAATCGGGCGCAGGGGCTGCATGGCGCGTTCCAGCGATGCCAGCAGGTCGGACGTTTTGGTGGTCAGGGTCACAAGCGCGGCAAACATAACAATTGCGGCAATCCGGGTGATGACCAGCAACCCCGCCTGCCAGTCATTCAGCCAAAGCTGAACGGCAAAAAAGATCACCATCAGCCACAGGATCGGCTTGATCTGCGCCCACATAATGCGCGGGCCAAAGCCGGATGCGGGATACAACAATATGACAGTCGCCAGCACAAACCCGACCACCGGCCAATCGGGGATCAGGAACACGCCCGTGCCAAGCGCGACCATGGCAAGGATCTTGGCCCCGGCCGCTGCCCGGTGCAAGGCAGACTGCCCGTCAATATAAAGCCCTGCGATCACGCCATCATCTCCCGATATTTCGGAAGAACCTCGGATGGCGTGCCATCAAGCACAACCTTGCCATCCTCAAACGCCAGCACCCGGTCATAATCGGCAATCAGGTCAAGATCATGCGAAACCGTAATCACCGTCTGGTCAAGCTCGGCGATGGCGCGCTGCACCCGGTTGCGATTGCGCAAATCCAAAAGCGTGGTTGGCTCATCAAAAACGATATAGCGCGGCTCCATCACCAGCACGCCCGAGATGGCAAGTAGTTGTTTCTGCCCGCCACTCAGTAGGTGACTAGGATGGGTTTTGAATTCGCTCAGGTCATAGCGTGCCAGCACGTCATCAATGCGGCGATCAACTTCATCTTTGGGAAGCTTGAGCGGCTTGAGCCCAAAGGCAATGTCTTCCTCGACCACCGGATAGACGATTTGATTGTCCGGGTTCTGGAATACAAACCCGACATAACGTCTGAGCTTGCGGCCATCCTTTGCCGCATCAAAATCATCGACCAAAACCCGGCCCGATGTCGCGGTTTGCAGGCCATTGAGCAACCGGACAAAGGTGCTTTTGCCCGACCCGTTCGCGCCAACAATCCCGATCCGCTTTTCAGTTAGCGTCAGGTCAATGTCAGCAAGTGCACGTCGCTGTTCAAACTGCACAGAGACATTTTCAATTCGGATCATGGGGCCAGTCCGGCGTTTTCGGGGAAATTGGAACGGGCACAAGCAACCATGTGCTTGTGCCCATAAGAAGTCAGTATGCCTTGGAAATCAAGGGATAGGAACGACGCACCGCAAGGCATGCAGCTGTTGCAATCCCCACCTTGATGGCGTCACCGATCAGGAACGGCGCGGCACCAACGGTCGCCTGCCAATAGCTGATATCGGCCGCAACCGCGACCCAGGCATTGCCAATGGCATAAAGCACCACGATCCCGCCAAAGGCGATGGAAAGTGCTGCATTGATCACGTTCAAACGGTTCCAGAACTTCTCGATCAGAAGGCCGATGACAAAGGCCGAAATGGCCCAGCCAAAAATGAACCCGCCCGTGACACCCATCATCACGCCAAAACCACCACGTCCACCGGACAGAAGCGGCAAGCCGACAGCAACCAGAACAAGGAACAAAATGATTGAAAGCCCGCCACGGCGCGCACCCAAAATGGCCCCGGCCAGCATCGGACCGAGCGACTGTGCCGTAACCGGAACACCGGTCACCGGAAGGGTAATTGGCGGAAACAGCCCAAGAACGGCGGTCAGAGCTGCAAACAGGGCGATATAGACAATATCTTTGGTCTTCATGTAACGGTTTCCCATTCCCGTTATAAGGCAGAACTGCAATCAACCCCTTGCGCAGAACTGCCTCTCGTTAACCGGTCCGCCCGACCGGCTCAACGCGCTATGGGATAACCGCAAATATGCGCCACGCCAAGCAAAATGACAGCGGATACTGCGTAGCTCATTTAAGAGAAACGCAATATCCAATAGTTTTCAAAACCTTAGACTTCACCGTCTTCGACAAAGGTTTTAAGCCGCATCAGGGCAGATTCCCAACGTCCCGCCACCTGATCAAGGTAGGCGCGCGCCTCGGCCAGTTGTTCCGGGCAAAAAGCATATTGGCTTTCCCGCCCGACCCGATGGTGTTGAACAAGCCCGGCGGTCTCAAGCACGCGCAAGTGTTTGGTCACGGCCTGACGGGTCATGTCGGCATCATTCGACAACACCGAGATCGAGCGCGGCTTGCCATCCGCCAGACGATCGAAGATCGCCAGCCGTGTCGGATCGCCCAATGCGGCAAACATGGCAGAAAAATCACTGCCATGTTTGCCATTGTCTGGATTTTTTTCAGGTTTCTGCATGTTTCTTGATATTTTCCAACTGGAGCTCCCAGCCGTTTGTATTGGCCCGCAGCGCATCAGCAATGCGATGGGGTGGCAGATTATCAAATCCGGTTTCCCGCACCTTTACCGATGTCGTACCGGACGCTTCTTCAAGCCAGAACTCGACAAGGGTTTCAGGTTCCCCACTGTAATCGATATCGGGGTCAACCGCATAGGGATGCCATGTATAGGCGAAATAGGCGGGTTCCTCCATCGCCTTGATCGTCGAGTTCCACGGCACATGGGTGAACCCTTCGATGGTTATCATGCCCCTGGATACCTCGCCCACCGCAAACGGGGTTTCGATATTAATCCCAAACCACGTACCGAACTCCTGATGATCTGTCAGCGCCTTCCAGACACGGGAACGGGATGCTTTGATCTCAATCGACTTCTCAATGGTATTTGACATAATGCAACCTCCTAGTTGCATTTAACTTGCCAGAAGATTTTTATAAATGCAACTAAAAAGTTGCGTATTTAAATTTGGGCCTTAAACACAATCGCCCGGCTGTTGCCAGCCGGGCGATGCGTGCTCCCGTCATCCTTGGGTCAAGGCCACGTTAATGATGTAACTGGCCCTGCCCGTGCAGCTTTCCTTATATCCCCATATCAGGATGCTGCGGATTGGCGGAGCCCCCCTGTCTCGATGATGAAGTTTTTCACGTCCTCAAGGCCATCCATCGCCTTGAGATTGGTGAACAGGAACGGACGATCACCACGCATTTTCTTGGCATCGCGATCCATCACGCCCAGATCAGCCCCCACCAGCGGGGCCAGATCGGTTTTGTTGATCACCAAAAGATCAGAACGGGTAATGCCCGGTCCGCCTTTACGCGGGATTTTATCCCCTGCCGAAACGTCAATGACGTAAATCGTGATGTCGGCCAGCTCTGGCGAGAAGGTGGCAGACAGGTTATCGCCACCCGATTCAATAAAGATCGCCTCAAGCCCGGCATGCTTGGCGGCCATGTCTTCGACCGCCGCCAGATTGATCGACGCATCTTCGCGAATGGCCGTATGCGGGCAGCCACCGGTTTCAACACCGGCAATGCGGTCAGCCGCCAGTGCGCCCGAACGGGTCATGAATTCGGCGTCTTCGCGGGTATAGATGTCATTTGTGATCGCAGCGATGTTGAAATCATCGCGCATCGCCTTGCACAGGCGCTCCAGAAGGGCGGTTTTACCCGACCCGACCGGGCCACCAATTCCGATACGAAGGGGAGAGCTCATGATCTAAATAGCCTCGTATATTGGGTTTCGTGTTTCATCGACGTCCAGTCGACCATCGGTGCCGCGGCACCAAGATCGGCAAGGTCTGTCTGCATGGCGTGATCGACTGCAACCGTCACCGCGCCATCAAGCGATGTCAGTGATCGCACACCGTCGGTCTGACCGAGCGGCACCAGACGCACCGCACTGGACACAAGGTTTGCCGCCATCGCATGCAAATAAGCTGTCAGCGCATCACGCAACGGCACATCAGACCGGGCCGCAGCAATGCCCACCGCCACCGGATAGGATGGCAGACGATCATCTTCGCGCATGGCATTGGCCCAGCGGGTAATGACACCATCGCCCCAGACCTTTTGCATGGTCGAGACAAAGGCACGTCCCTGTGCGGTTGCCTCCAGCGCCATCTCGGACGTGCCGCGCCAGCAATCGGCCTCAACCCCGATGTCAAACAGGGCCGCTTCATCACCTGCGCGCGCCGCCCGCCATGCAGCACAAAACAGCACCGCATCAATGCGCCCGGCCCCGAATTCCAGAACCCCTTCAACCCAGTTGGTCAGGCTATCGGCCGATGTCACCCGCCCGTCTTCGACGGCATATTCAACGCCATGCGAATAGGTATAGGCACCAACCGGGAATGACGGGCTTAGCCACGTCATCAGTCGCATCAGGCCTGCGGGGTTAAGGGTCAGGTCATCCGTGGTCATGGCTATGTCCATGTTGATGGCTATGACCGTGTTCGTGGTCATGGTCATCATGGTCAAAATGATCATGACCATGGCTGTGACCATGCGCACCACCAAGCCCGTGATAGGCCCCGTTCAGCGGATCGAACGGCGCGATTTCATTTTCCACCACACCGCCAAGACCGGTGATCATGTCGCGCATGACATGGTCATCAATGATGCGCAAACGCCCGTCATTCAAAACCTGAACCGGGGTATGCCGGTTGCCGATGTGCCAGGCCAGTTTGGCGGTCGCAATCGGTCCGGCCGCGGTGATGGTCAGAACTGGCTCCTCGGCTGCACGGACAACAATTACCCCGCCATCGACAAGGCGCAAGCGATCCCCATCCGCCAAACGCACCGCATGCGGCAGATCAAGCAAGAACGGTTCCCCCGCATCATCATGCAGACGAATGCGGCGGCGATGCCGGTCGGAAAAGGCCAGCGTGACCGTACCGCGCACTTCGGATGTGTCGGCACGGTCAACCGGGATATGTTCAATGGCGTGACGCATGGAGTTCGCTACCACCGATCAGAACAGGAAGTAACGCTGCGCCATCGGCACAACATCCACCGGCTGACAGGTCAGAAGTTCACCGTCTGCCGTCACCTGATAGGTTTCCGGATCAACTTCCATCGCGGGAAGCGCATCGTTCAGCTTCATGTCCTTCTTGCCGATATTACGTGTGTTCGACACCGCCAGAAGTTCTTTTGACAGGCCGAATTCGGCGGCAATACCCGCATCAATGCCCGCTTGCGATACGAACGAGAAGCTCGATTTCGCAATCGCATTGCCATAGGCACCAAACATCGGACGGTAATGGACCGGCTGCGGTGTCGGGATCGATGCATTCGGATCCCCCATGGCTGCGGCCACGATCATACCCGCCTTTACGACCAGGTCGGGCTTGGTGCCAAAGAACATCGGTTTCCAGACCACCAGGTCCGCAATCTTGCCAACTTCGATGGAGCCCACATGCGCACCAATCCCCTGCGCAATCGCCGGGTTGATGGTGTATTTCGCAACGTAACGCTTGGCACGGAAGTTATCATTGCCAGACCCCGCATCCTCGGCCAGCGCACCGCGCTGCTTTTTCATCTTGTCGGCGGTCTGCCAGGTGCGGGTAATGACTTCACCAACACGCCCCATGGCCTGACTGTCTGACGAGATGATCGAAAACGCGCCAAGATCATGCAGGATATCCTCGGCCGCGATGGTTTCACGGCGGATGCGGCTTTCGGCAAAGGCGACGTCTTCGGGGATTTTCGGATCAAGGTGATGGCAAACCATCAGCATGTCCAGATGCTCGTCAATCGTATTGACCGTGAACGGACGCGTCGGGTTGGTCGAGCTTGGCAAGACGTTGGCTTCGCCGCATAGCTTGATGATATCGGGTGCGTGACCACCGCCAGCACCTTCGGTGTGGAAGGTGTGAATGGTACGGCCCTTGAACGATGCACGGGTGTGCTCGACAAAGCCGCTTTCATTCAGGGTATCGGTATGGATCATGACCTGTACATCAAGGTCATCAGCCACCGACAGGCAGGTATCAATCGCAGCCGGGGTCGTCCCCCAGTCTTCATGAAGTTTCAGGCCACAGGCACCGGCCTTGACCTGTTCTTCAAGCGATCCGGGCAGGGTCGCATTACCCTTGCCAAAGAAGCCGATATTCATCGGAATGCCATCAGCCGCCTGCAGCATCCGGGCAATATGCCACGGCCCTGGCGTACAGGTTGTGGCGTTCGTGCCCGCGGCCGGGCCGGTACCACCACCCAGCATGCTGGTCACGCCGGAATAAAGCGCGTCTTCAACCTGCTGCGGGCAAATCCAGTGAATGTGGGCATCAATGCCGCCAGCGGTGATGATATTGCCCTCACCGGCGATGACTTCGGTGCCCGGCCCGATAATAATATCCACACCGGGCTGCACATCCGGGTTGCCGGCCTTGCCGATCCCGGCGATGCGGCCATCGCGAATGCCGATATCGGCCTTGATGATACCGGTATAATCAAGAATCAGCGCATTGGTGATGACGGTATCTACCGCGCCATTGGCGCGCGTTGCCTGTGACTGACCCATGCCATCACGGATCACCTTGCCACCACCGAATTTGACTTCCTCGCCAAGGGTGGTGAAGTCTTTTTCGACTTCGATGATCAGGTCGGTATCCGCCAGTCGCACCTTGTCCCCGACGGTCGGGCCGAACATGGCCGCATAGGACGGACGATCAATTTCGTAAGCCATTTATTCCATCCCCCCGCTTAAAGCTTGCCGTTGATTTTGGCGTTAAAGCCATAGACCGTGCCGGTCCCGGCATATTTCACCAGATTGACTTCGCGCGACTGGCCCGGCTCAAAACGAACAGCGGTACCGGCCGGGATATCAAGGCGAAAGCCACGTGCGGCTTCACGGTCAAAATCAAGACCCGGATTGGTTTCATAGAAATGATAATGCGACCCCACCTGCACCGGGCGATCCCCGGTATTGGCAACGGTGATGGTTTTGGTTTCACGCCCCTCGTTCAGGATGAGGCTGCCTTCCTTGGTAATGATTTCACCTGGAATCATAACGCGCTCCTCTTTCCTTAACGGATTGGTTCGTGAACGGTCACAAGCTTCGTCCCGTCCGGGAAGGTCGCTTCGACCTGAATTTCGTGGATCATTTCGGCAATGCCATCCATCACCTGATCGCGCGTGATCACAGTCGCCCCGTCGCGCATCAGATCGGCAACAGATTTGCCATCGCGCGCCCCTTCAACGACATAGTCGGTGATGATCGCGATCGCTTCGGGATGGTTCAGCTTCACCCCCCGTGCAAGGCGATTGCGCGCCACCATGGCGGCGACCGAAACCAGCAGTTTGTCCTTTTCGCGTGGCGTCAGATTCATGCCTGCCTACTCCTTGGCTTCATCAATTAAATCTCCCACAAACGCGGCAAGCGTGCGGGAAGCCCCCTTGTTTGATGGCGGAATGATTTCCACCACACGCCGTAAACCCGGCGCAATTTCATCGGATCGCGCGCCATGAAACGCGCTATCACAATCCCGTTCATCGCGGTCGCGGCACATAACACATCGCGCGCCTCAAGCCCCTCGCATGCCTGCGCCAGACAATCACGCGCCGCTTCAAGATTTTCTTCCGCGCCGTTGCCAACCAGAATGGCGGTCGCATTGGCGCGTGCACCGTCAAAGGCCGCTTCGTGATCAAGCATGCGCAACACATCGCCTTCGAGATGCAGCGCATCGCGCCAGATCGGACGCCCGTCAATCGAGACATCCCATGCATCACGCGCGAGGCCCGTGGTAAACACTTCGCCGCGGGCAAGGCGGCCAAACACCATCATCTCACCGGCCATGACCATGCCGGTGCCAGATGCACGCACGGTCGTTTTGCGCTTCAGGCGGGCCTGATCAAACAGGATGCTTTCATGGGGCAGCCATTCAAGCCAACCACCATCGGCCACATCCAGATCAACCGACATTTCGCAATCCGGTCCGACCGACCGGTAAATCTTTTCTGCCGCCTGGGCAGTAAACAGGGCGGATGCCCCTTCTTCGACCTTGCCGGCAAAGGCCAGCTTGTCGCCGCCAACCATCCCGCCCGACGTTGTCACCAGAACAGCCGTCGTCAGATCCCCGGCCACCGGGCGCGGGAACAGGATTTTCATCGGGTCACGGTAATAAAGATGATCAAGGGCTGCATGCCCGCCCTGATGCGCCGCACCCTTGCCCAGACGGAACGTCACCTCGCCCCGGCCATCAGTGATGATGCGGGCGGGCGTTGCTGGCGTTTCCATCTCCGCATTCGGATTTGCGGATGTTATGGGTTCAAGTTTGCGAAGCTGCACAAAGACACCTGATTAATGCGGCCCACTTACGGAGCCTTGTTACCAAGGGGCTTCACAGCAAGATGCGGGCCAACCGCCGACAGCTCGCCGACACTGGGGTTCTGGCGGCGTTTGGCCCGGTTGGCGGCGCAACATCTGCGCAATTTTTTGGCAAATGCTGATCAAACAGTCAGATAGGCGCGGACTTTTTCGCGATCGAGTGTTTCTTTCGCGCCTGACAAAACCACCTCGCCGCGTTCAAGCACGACAATCTCGTCGGCCAGCTCGTGGGCGAATTCAAAATATTGCTCGACGAGCAGGATCGCCATATCACCACGGTCGGCCAGCTGTTTGATGACACGCTGAATGTCCTTGATGATGGATGGCTGAATGCCCTCGGTCGGTTCATCAAGCACCAGCAATCGCGGACGGGTGACAAGCGCACGCCCGATGGCCAACTGCTGTTGCTGCCCACCCGAAAGGTCCCCGCCACGACGACCTAGCATGTCACGCAGCACCGGGAACAGCTCGAAAATCTCGTCAGGGATATGGCGCAGGGCACGCGGGAGTGCGGCAAAGCCTGTCTCAAGGTTTTCCTTTACCGTCAGAAGCGGAAAAATCTCGCGCCCTTGCGGGACAATCGCGATGCCATTGGCCGAACGCCGATAAGACGGATCACGCGAGATATCCTTGCCTTCCCATTTGATGTTGCCATCTGCAATCGGATGCTGACCAACCACGGCCCGCATTAGGGATGTTTTGCCAACCCCGTTACGCCCCAGAACCGCGGTCACCTTGCCGGTTTCAGCACTCAGCGACACCTTGCGCAACGCATGGGACGCGCCATAGAACAGATCAATATTGCTGACATCAAGCATGTTCAACTCCCCTAGCGGCCCAGATAGACTTCAATGACCCGCGGGTCTTTCTGCACATGATCAAGGCGCCCTTCGGCCAGAACCGATCCTTCGTGCAGAACGGTCACCTTGCAATCAAGGTCGCGGACGAATTCCATGTCATGCTCAACCACGACGACCGAGTATTCCTTGGAAATCGACCGTAAAAGTTTTGCGGTTTCCTCGGTCTCGGAATCAGTCATCCCGGCAACCGGTTCATCCACCAGAAGAAGTTCGGGTTCCTGCATCAACAGCATGCCGATTTCCAGCCATTGTTTCTGCCCGTGCGAAAGATTGGCGGCCATTTCATCACGCTTGTCTTCCAGCATGATGGTGACCAGCGTCTTTTCGATCTTGATCTTTTCCGCTGCGCTCAGGCGATGGAACAGCGCCTGAAACACGCCGCGCCCGCCGGAGCACGCCAAAAGCAGGTTGTCGAACACCGTATGGCTTTCAAACACCGTTGGCTTCTGGAATTTGCGTCCGATGCCCAGATTGGCGATCTCGGCCTCGTCCAGCTTGGTCAGATCAATCTCGCTTTTAAACAGGACATCACCGGTATCAGGCCGGGTCTTGCCCGTGATGATATCCATCATGGTTGTCTTGCCGGCCCCGTTCGGGCCGATGATGGCGCGCAGTTCACCCGGCTCGACATAGAATGACAGGTTATTAAGCGCGCGGAACCCGTCAAAGGTCACCGACACCCCGTCAACATACAGGATGGTTTCCGACCTGGCGGATTTGACCTGTTCCTCGTCCGAGGCATTCTTTTGAATGGCGGCTGCTTCGCTCATGCCTTGCCTCCTTCATTTGCGCGGCGTTTGCGCCAGGCCGTGATGATGGATTGCCGGTCAGGCGATCCGAATGCCGGGATGGCACCGATCACGCCTTTTGGCAGGAACAGGGTGACGGCAATGAACAACCCGCCCAGGAAGAATAGCCAGAAGTCCGGCATCGCCCCGGTAAAGAAGGTCTTGGCATAGTTGACGATAAACGCGCCCAGCACCGCCCCATACAGCGTGCCACGCCCGCCAACCGCAACCCAGATGACGATTTCAATCGAAAGGGCCGGGGCAAATTCGCCCGGATTGATGATCCCGACCTGCGGCACATAAAGCGCACCGGCAATACCGGCCATCACCGCTGAAACGGTAAAGACGAACAGCTTGTAATACTCAACCCGGTATCCCGTGAAGCGCACCCGGCTTTCGGCATCACGAATGGCAATCAGTACCTTGCCCAGACGCGACTGCGTAATGCCGCGCGCCACGACATAGCAAATGCCCAGGAACACACACGATGCGACAAACAATCCAGCCCGCGTGCCATCTGATTGCAATGAATAACCCAGCAGATCCTTGAAATCGGTCAGACCGTTATTGCCGCCAAAGCCCATATCGTTGCGGAAGAAGGCCAGTAGCAACGCATAGGTCATGGCCTGCGTGATGATCGAAAGATACACCCCCGTCACGCGTGAGCGGAAGGCAAGGAAGCCAAAGACAAAGGCCAGAAGCCCCGGAACAAACATCGCCATGACGATGGCAAACCAGAACATGTCAAAGCCATACCAGTACCATGGCAGTTCCTGCCAGTTCAGGAAGACCATGAAGTCCGGCAGGATCGGATCGCCATAAACGCCGCGATCGCCGATCTGGCGCATCAGATACATGCCCATGGCATAACCACCGAGCGCAAAGAACGCCCCGTGGCCAAGTGACAAAATCCCGCAGAACCCCCAGATCAGATCGACGCTCAAGGCAAGCAAAGCATAGCAAAGATACTTGCCCAGTAGACTGACCATCCAGGTCGGCACATGAAAGGCGGAGCTTTCCGGCAACAACAGGTTGCTTGCCGGCACCAGAATGGCAGCCGCGATCAGAATGCCCAAAAGGATCATTCCACCACGGTCGTTCAGCAACCAGCCGATGACCGGCGTCATTTGATATTTTTGGCGGTAATCGGTCATGGATCAGGCCTCCACCGCGCGACCTTTAAGGGCAAACAGTCCCTTGGGTCGTTTCTGGATAAACAGGATCAGCGCAATCAGGACAAAGATCTTGGCCAGAACCGCACCTGCGACCGGCTCAAGGAACTTGTTCACAATCCCAAGGCTGAACGCCCCCAGAACCGTACCCCAAAGGTTCCCGACCCCGCCGAACACGACGACCATGAAACTGTCGATAATATAGGTCTGACCAAGGTTCGGGCTGACGTTTGAAATCTGGCTGAGTGCCACACCGGCGATGCCTGCAATCCCAGAGCCCAGACCAAAGGTCAGCGCATCGACATAGCCGGTGCGAATGCCGACCGACCCGGCCATGCGCCGGTTTTGCGTGACAGCGCGCATCTGCAAACCAAACGCGGTATAGCGCAGCACAGCGGCAATGCCCGCAACAACGATGATGCTAAACAAAATGATCCAAAGCCGGTTATAGGTCAGCACCAGACCGGTCGAAAATTCAATCGCCCCACTCATGAAATCAGGTGCGGTAACCTGTTGGTTGGTCGCCCCGAAGATGGTCCGGATTGCCTGCTGCAAGACAAGGCTGACACCCCATGTCGCAAGCAGAGTTTCAAGCGGGCGACCATACAGGAAACGGATCACGGACCGTTCGATCACAACCCCGACCGCACCGGCGACAAGAAACGCCGCAGGTACTGAAATCGCCAGCGACCAGGCCGACCCGGATGGCAAAAATGATCCCAGCGCCTGCTGCACCATAAAGGTGGTATAGGCGCCAATCATGATCATCTCGCCATGGGCCATGTTGATGACCCCCATCACCCCAAAGGTAATGGCAAGACCAACAGCGGCGAGCAGCAGGACCGAACCCAGACTGATTCCGCGATAAACATCACCCACCGTCTGCCAGGTCGACAGGCGGCCTTCGACGGATTCAAGCGCATCATTGGCCGCGGCAATGACTTCGGGCTCAAAGCCGCCTGCCTCGGCACTGGCAACGAACTGATAAAGCACCGCACGGATTTGCGGGGTGGTTTCGCTTGAAAGAACCTCGATCGCAGCCAGGCGTTCTTCGGTGGTTTCACCTGCCGCCAGCGCCATGGTCGCACGCGCCAGTTCCATACGGGCCAGAAGCGTTTCATCTTCTTCGCGATCAATCGCGCGCAAAAGCAACGGCAGCATCGCCGGATCACGGGCATCCATGATCTGTTCCACCGCATTGGTCCGCGTCGTCAGATCCGGGCTAAACAGGTTCAGCGTCGCCAAGGCATCACGCAGCACACCGCGCAGACGGTTATTGACCTTGATCTTGGAAATTTCCTTTGATCCGCTTTCGCCGATCTCTTCACCGCTGACAATGTCGATATGGGTATAAACCTTGCCCTGTTTGCGGGTGATCACGACATGTTCGTCACTTTCGCGGACATAAAGGTCGCCTTCGAGCATCGCACGCAGGATCGGCGCAACACGGGGGTCCCCGTCTGCTGCCATTTCCTCGATCACTTCGATTTTCTGGGTCGAACTTTTGGCATCAAGCCTTTCGGCTACGTTGCGAAGCTCTTCATCGCTATAGGCCATCGCCATATCGGGAACAGCCATGAAAAAGATCAAAAGACAGGCCAGAACGGCACCAAGTCGACTGCCGGATTTCCGGGCCTGTTGAAGGCAGTGCGGAGAACGGCGCAGCATCGAAAACATGTCATTGCGCATGATCACCAAACCTTTGAATACAAAACGGAAAAGGAAATAAAGAATTGTCGGGCATGGCCCCGCAGAAAGGCCGCCCCAAAGTGAACAGGCCGGTCGCACAGCTGCAACCGGCCCATCCAAAACCAATTAGTACATCGGTTTTTCACAGTTGCCGCAGACCCACGGATAGGTCCAGTCGGCGGTCAGCTTTGCGCTTTCCGGCAGGAAGTCCGACCATGCATCGCCAACGACGGTGCCTTCGGTTTCCCAAACGATGTCGAATTGGCCATTATCCTGAACCTCGCCGATCAGAACCGGCTTGGACAGGTGGTGGTTAGTGTTCATGACAGCAGTGCCACCGGTCAGGTTGGCAACTTCCTGGCCATACATTGCCTGACGAACCGCATCGACATCGGTGGTGCCAGCCTGCTCAACAGCCTGTTTCCACATGTTGAAGCCGATATAGGTTGCTTCCATCGGGTCGTTGGTTACGCGCGACTCATCACCGATAAAGGCGTGCCATTTTTCGATGAAGGCAGCATTGGCATCAGACTCGACCGACTGGAAATAGTTCCAGGCAGCAAGGTGACCAACCAGCGGCGCGGTATCGATACCGGCCAGCTCTTCTTCACCAACCGAGAAGGCAACAACCGGAATGTCTTCGGCTTTGATGCCCTGGTTTGCCAGTTCCTTGTAGAACGGAACGTTGGCGTCACCGTTAATGGTCGAAACCACTGCGGTTTTCTTGCCAGCAGATGCGAATGCTTTCACGTCAGCAACAATCGACTGCCAGTCGGAATGACCGAACGGGGTGTAGTTCTCCATGATGTCTTCATCGGAGATACCCTTGCCGTTCAGATAAGAACGCAGGATCTTGTTGGTGGTACGCGGATACACATAGTCGGTACCCAGAAGAACGATACGCTCGGCAGAGCCGCCATCTTCGCTCATCAGGTAGTCAACAGCCGGAATGGCCTGCTGGTTCGGAGCTGCACCGGTATAGAACACGTTGCGCGAGCTTTCTTCGCCTTCGTACTGGACCGGATAGAACAGCATGCTGTTGAGTTCTTCGAAGACCGGCAGAACCGATTTACGCGAAACCGACGTCCAGCAACCGAACACAACATCAACCTGTTCCTGCTCGATCAGCTCACGGGCTTTTTCGGCAAACAGCGGCCAGTCAGAAGCCGGGTCAACGACCACTGCTTCAACTTCCTTGCCAAGCAGGCCACCGTTCTTGTTCAGATCGTCAACCAGCATCAGGACAGTGTCCTTCAGCGTGGTTTCGGAAATCGCCATCGTCCCGGAAAGAGAGTGCAGCACGCCAACCTTGATGGTTTCTGCTGCCTGTGCGGCTGACATTGCCATCGCAGACACTGCCATGGCCCCGGCGCCGATAAGCGCCTGAAGCTTCTTATTCATTTATAGCCTCCACTGAGTTTTTATTGCACCGCCACCTCACTTGCTAAAACCGTGCCAGACTCAGAGGCCAAATCGAATAAAATCACGAATCGAGGGATTTCCACGCAATAAGCGATCATTCTACAGCTTGTTTTGGGAAAATATTTGCGCATACCGCGTTTTGTATGACTATTTTTCAATCAATGATCACATTTTGATTATTTTTTGATCACATTGACGTCGCCGTATTCACAGCTTATCTCAGGGGCGGAAGTTTCGCCTTTGCTGAGCTTATTGCACCACAATCTGCCCTGTGCTGGCGGCTTCCTGCCCCGTCGGGAAACCGGCGGGGCGCACCACTTCAGAACACCCGTTCGGACCGGATCATTCCGCTGCGATCAAACCTGATGTTGGTGAAATTGACCCGATCACGGTCCGAATTTGATCGCGCAACCAGATCAAACCAACATCCTTGTCTGTCCAGACAGCCCAATTCATTGTGACCGGCGGGAACGCGACCTCAATCGGCATCGGCCCATAGGACAACCCGAACAGCGATGCATATTGTGTTGCAATTCGATTGGGTACTGTTGCAATCACCGCACTGTTGCGCGCCGCCGCCAGAAGCGGCATGAAGTCCGGCGCTGCCAGTACAACATCAAGCTCGATCCCCATACCCTGAAGTGCCACCCCGACACATCCCGCGACATTTTCCGTTTGCGACAAAACGGCATGACGCGACGCCAGATACGCTTCGCGCGACAACGGGACGGTCAGATCAAGAATATCGGGATTAAAGCAACACGCGACTTCCGAATTGAAAAGCACCTCGCCGAAATTGCCTGATTTCAACTGGCTCTTGCAGCCAATCGCAACATCGATTTCGCCACCATTGATCATGTGATCAACCGTTTCCGCCGTAATCGTTCGGCTCAGAATCTTGAGCCCCGGCGCCTCATGCTGAAGATGCCGCAAAAGTACCGGCAACAGGATCATGTCCATCTCCCCGGTGACACCCAGCCGGAAAACACGCTCGGCGGTTTTCGGATCGAAACAATCCGTGGCCTGAATGGCGTTTTGTGCCTGCGAAAGTGCCGTACGCACCGGCCCGGCCAACGCCCGCGCCTTGGCAGTTGGCTGCATCTTTTGCCCGACGCGAACAAACAGGTCATCTGCCATCAGCATGCGCAACGTATTAAGATTGTGACTCATCGCAGACTGCCCGATCCGCAGTTTCTCTGCGGCCTTGGTCACGCTCATCTCCTGCATCATTGCGTCAAACGCAATCATCAGGTTTAGGTCAAAAGACCGTAAATTGAAATGATCAATATTATCCATGACTGGTATCGATTTGATTACTGACTTCGTGCACTATAGCCTTTCCCCATCAGCTGACAACCCGCCGGTTCACACCGGCATGATTTGAGGGAAAAGAAAATGTTATCACGTCGCGATTTGCTCAAAAGCACGCTTGCCGCAGGCGCCGTGGGTGCCGTTGGCAGCACGGTATTTGTTCCGCTTGCCGCCAAGGCCAAAGCACCTCTGGCCGGAACGCAGGCCCCTGGCTATTACCGGGTGATGGTCGGTGATGTCGAAGTCACCGCCCTTTCGGACGGTGCTGCGCAATTCCCCATCGCTGACCTTTATGTCAACACCACCCCGGAACAGGCGCGCCTGGCCCTTGCCAATGCCTTTCAGGGAACCCCAACCTATCTTTCGGTGAATGCCTATTTGCTGAATTTTGGTGATCGTCTTGTGCTGCTTGATGCTGGCACCAGCGATCTGATGGGGCCGGCACTGGGTAAACTTCCCGCCAACATCGTTGCCTCGGGTTATCATCCCGATCAGATTGATGATGTGGTGATCACGCATATTCACCCCGATCACACCGGCGGCCTGACACTGGCTGGCGCAAAGGTCTTCCCCAACGCCACGGTGCATGTCCCCGAAGCAGACAAGGCCTTCTGGCTGAGTGCCGAAAACAAGGCAAATGCTCCCGAAGACGCCAAAGGCTTCTTTGATCAGGCAGTGGCATCAATCAAGCCATACGAAGACAGCAACACCCTTCAAACCTATGCGCCGGACGAAGCGGCCATCGCAGGCAAGATCAACTCGACCTTCCGCCCCGGCCACACGCCCGGTCACAGTGCACTTTGGATCGAAAGCAACGGCGAGAAGTTTGTCTATTGGGGTGACATCACCCATGGCGATGTTGTCCAGTTTGACGACCCGAACGTCGCCATTGTGTTTGATGGCGATACCGAACTGGCGATCAAGTCGCGTGAAGCCGCATTTGCCGAAGCAGTACAGGAAAAATACCTTGTTGCCGGCTGCCATGTCGCCTTCCCGGGCCTTGGTCACGTGCGGGAAGACGCCACCATGTATGACTGGGTGCCAATGAACTATCGCGCTGACGTCTAAGACCGGGAATGTGATCCCCCATCCCCACCGGTTTACGGACGACCCGTCAACGCAAAAGGGCGGTCGCATAATGCGACCGCCCTTTCAGTTGTTCCCTGCGCAACTTGCCTATTCCGGCATGCCCGCGCGGATCCACTGACCAAGCTGGGCGCGCTCTTCGTCCGTCATTTCCGTTAAATTGCCAAGCGGCATGGCCCGCCCGATGACGGCCTGCGCCAGTATGCGCTGTGCGCTGGCTTCGATCTGGGCCAAATCATCAAACATTACGCCTGCCGGGGCTTCGTCAAAACCCTCATCACTTGGATTGGCCGAATGGCAAGTCGTGCATCGCGTCTGGACAATCGCCAGTGCATGATCAGCGGTAATGATGTCTTCATCGGCCAGTTTGACCGCATCGGGGTCATAGCTTGCAAACATCGCCAGCACCGCCATACCGACACCTGCGGCCGGAAGTTGCCAGACAACCGCCTTGCCGGTGCCACCGGCATTGCGCGTATTGAAGAAATGCCGCACCAGACCGCCAATAATCAGGATCAACCCGACAATCAGCCACGACTGATCATGTGAAAACAGCATCGAATAGTGGTTGCTGATCATCATCAGCAATACCGGAAGCGTCAGGTAGTTGTTATGCGTCGAACGCTGCTTGGCCTGAAGACCCAGTTTCGGATCGGGCTTTTCCCCGGCCATCAGACTGGCCACGACCTTTTTCTGGTTTGGAATGATGATGCGAAACACGTTGGCGGCCATGATCGTGCCAATCATCGCACCCACATGGATAAACGCACCGCGCCCACTGAACACATTGGTAAACAGATAGCTTGCGGCCATGATCAGGATGAAAAGCGCAACCGCCAGCGTATCGGTGCGTTTGCCAATCGCACTTTTGCAGATGATGTCATAGATCACCCACCCGGCAAACAGGCTGCCAAGCCCAATCAGGATCGCATCCATCTTGGTCAGCGCCAGCACGCTGGGGTCGATCAGATAGCTTTCGGCACTCCAGTAATACATGGTGACCAAAAGCGCAAAGCCGGTAATCCAGGTGAAATAGGCCTCGTATTTGAACCAGTGCAGCTCGGGCGGCATGGAACTGGGGGCGACCATCCATTTGTTCACATGATAAAAACCACCACCATGGACCATCCAGGCTTCACCATAGACGCCCTCATCCATGCCCGGACGCTTGCGCAGGGACAAATCCAGCCACACGAAATAGAATGAAGACCCGATCCAGGCGATACCCGTAATCAAATGCGCCCAGCGCAGGATCAGATTGATCCAGTCCTGAAACAGAATATCCACGGTCTTTGAAACCTCCGTCTCGCCCATGCGCGGTTTCCAGCGCGCTGGCAGCCCTGCCTTAAATGATGCCCCGGGACGCGTGAATGGCTCTGATGGCAGCATTTTGCCCGGGCTTAATTCAGTCGATCTGTAACACAGTCCCCCGACCGCCTCTATTATTTAGGGGTTGAGCATAATCGAAATGACTTTCAAAATAATCTTTAAAATGGCAGAGTGTGGCCGCTAATCTGCCCATATAATGTTTTAAAAAGACCTCAGACATCAGGAGCTTCCCGCGCCATGTCCGACTTTGAGGACATCCAGATTTTTGTCCGTGTTGCCGAACTTGGCAACCTTTCTGCTGCCGGGCGTGAATTGCGCCATTCGGCGGCAGTGGTATCCAACCGGATCGCCCGCCTTGAAGAACGTCTGGGTGTGCGTTTGCTCAATCGCACAACACGCCGGGTCAATCTGACGACGGAAGGCGATGTTTATTACCGGCACTGCCTGCGCATTCTCACAGAAATGCAGGAAGCCGAAAACGCCATCGCCAACCAGAAAAACACCACGCGGGGTCCTGTTACGCTGACCTGCCCGGTGGCGTTTGGCAACAAATACGTCGCCCCGATCATTCCGAAATTTGTTGAACAGAACCCGGATGTGCAAATCCGCCTGCATCTGTCTGATCGGTTGCTGGATCTGTTGCAAGACAAGGTCGATCTTGCCATCCGCATTGCAGAGCTCAAGGAAAGCTCGCTGATTGTCCGCAAACTGGCCACCAACAAGCGCATGCTGGTCGCAAGCCCGGATTATCTTGAAAAGAACGGCACACCCAAGGCGCCCGCAGACCTTTTGAACCACAATTGCCTTCTGCTGCGCTTCCCGGGATCACAGCAATATCAATGGACCCTGCAGGGGCCGAATGATGAACCACCGGTCACCCTGGCCGTCGCCGGTTCCATGGATTCAGATAACAGCGAAGTCCTGACCCGCTGGTGCCTTGATGGGCATGGCATTTCGCTGAAATCGAACTGGGAAGTCGACGAATATCTGCGCGACGGACGCCTTGTACGCGTCCTGCCCGATTACCAGCCCCCCTCACATGCGGTCTATACGCTCTACCCGGAAAACCGGTATTTGCCGACCCGTGTCCGCGCCTTTGTCGATTTTCTGGTGGCAGAATTTGGCGGCACGCCGCCCTGGGAACGCTAAACAAAAAACGCCCCGAACAGATGTCGGGGCGTTTTTTGTCGTTCGCTATAACTGACTTAGCTTTTGGCAAGCTCCAGGTACCCGCTCAGAACCGCGGCGACATTGTGCCCGATCACGTCATGGGCATAACCGCCTTCCATCGTGAACACGGTTTTAAGACCCAACCGCCCGATCATCTGACCGATGCGGTTGAAATCATCGGTCTGGAGCTTGAAGTCGCAAATCGGTTCGGCTTCGTGGGCATCCACACCAAGCGCCACCACCAGTGCATCGGCCTGCCAGGTCAGAAGTTTCTGCATGGCCTTGGCAAAGCCAGCCCCCCAGGCGCCAAAATCACTCCCGCCCGGAAGCGGCACATTAAGGTTCGCCCCCTGTCCATCGTTGCGCCCGGTTTCATTGGCATAGCCCATGAAGAACGGGAACTGATGGGTCGGGTCGGCATGGATCGAAATCGTCAGAACATCACCGCGCTCATAGAATATATCCTGCGCGCCATTGCCATGATGATAGTCGACATCAAGGATCGCGACCTTTTTCGCGCCCTTGGCAATCATGTGCTGGGCGGCGATGGCGGCATTGTTCAAGAAGCAATACCCACCATATCGGTTGGCGTGGGCATGATGCCCCGGTGGGCGCGTCAACGCAAAGGAGGACTCATTATCGCTCCAGGCGGCCTCGGCGGCAGAGATCACGGTCTGCGCGCCCCAATAGGCGGCCTTCCAGGTTCCCTGTGTGATCGGCGTGTCCGATGAAATGGCATATTGGCCCAGACGGGCGCTGATATGTTCGGGCTTGCCACCGGAAAAACCGGCAGTGGGCCAGACATAGGGAAAGGCATCGCCGCTATTCCCGGCCTTGGTCCAGCCATCCCACGCGGTTTCAAGAAAATCGAGATAATCCGGATCATGGATCGCGCGGATCGGGTCCATGCCGTGATCCTTGGGATCAAACAGCTGTGCCTTGATCGCATGGGCTACGGCATCACGAATGATCGGAATACGCCGGGCGTTTTCAAAACACGGCACCATGCGCCCGTGATGCATTTCGCCCGCCCCGTCATGGGCATCGTGACGCGAATTGAAGAAAACCCGCATGGCACCGCTCTCCTGACTGAAAATCTGTCTTGGGCGCTATCATGACGCCCAAGACAACGTGTTGCACGCAGAAAGCGGCTATTTCTTGGCGGTATAAAGCAGCTTCTCAATCGTTTTAAGGAAACCACCCAGTTGATTGCGCAGGTTTTCCGACTGATCAGCAAGACGGCCAGCCATATCGCGCGTGGTATCAGCAGCCTCTCCGGTACGTCCGGCCATGTCCGATACCACGGTAATGTTGTCGGTGACTTCCTGTGCGCCGCCTGATGCCTGTTCAACATTGCGCGTGATGTTGCTTGAAAGGTTCGCCTGGGTTTCGACATTGCCCGAAATCGTGTCCGAACGTGCGGCCAGATCATCAATCACCCCGGCAATTTCACGGATCGAGCCAACCGACTGCTCAATCGCAGTCTGGATATCCTGAACCTTTTCCTCGATGCTTTCGGTCGCCTTACTGGTCTGGTTGGCCAGCCCCTTGACCTCGTTGGCAACCACCGCAAAGCCTTTGCCCGCCTCACCGGCACGAGCGGCCTCGATGGTGGCATTCAATGCCAGAAGGTTGGTCTGGGCGGCAATGTCACGGATAAAGCTGACAACTTCGACAATCTCGCCGGCTGCGGCTTCAAGCTGTCCGATGCGACCATCGGTTTCCTGCGCAAGGCCATTGGCACGGTGCGCAATCTCGACCGACTCGCGGGCCTGATCGGACACATTGCGGATCGATTCATTCAGCTCTTCCGAGGCGCTTGAAAGTTCGCTCACATTGGCTGCAGTCTGGCGCGCTGCGGCGGCGACATTGGTTGAACGCGAACTGGTTTCATGGGCGATGGAATTGGCATCACCCGATGCTTCGGCAAGGGCCGTTGCCGCATTGGCAATTTCATCGACTGCGGCAAAAGAACCGCTTTTGAATTCTTCAAGAACATCGGCAAAGCCCGAAAGCTTCTGTTCGATCGAGGCACTGGCAGCGTTAATGCGCTTGGCCGAAGACAGATAGTCGCCAACCAGCCCGGTCTCGACAATGCGACGATAATAACGGTTCTCGGAAACCGCCCCCATGGATGCCGCACTTTCACGCAGGAACGCATCATTGCGGTCGATCAGACGGTTGATCGCAATGAACAGTTCACGCATGTCCGAGTGACTATCGACATTGGTAATGCGGGCTTCGTAATCACCATCGGCTGCGGCCAGAACCACATCCAGTGCCTTTTTGATACCTGATTTTGAACCACCAAACAGCGACATTAGAACCTCGAACCTTCGATTTCGGGGGCGCGGGAACACCCCGATGATACTTTAAAGACTTTGAATAAACTCGTCGTACGACAGGCCCGTGTCAGACAGTTTCTGCATCAGGACTTCGGATGCGGCGTTCATTCCGTCCTTCCGATTGGGCGTGCTTTCTTCAATCTTGCGAAGCTCCTCATACAGAGGAATGATCTTTTCGCTGATGACCTTCGGATCTGGCACGCGTCGATTGGAATGATATCCAACCACATTGTGCGCAGCGTCAAAACTTGGCGTGATGTGGGCATAAACCCAGTAATGATCGCCATTGCTTGCCATATTCACGACATAGGCGAAGATTTCCTTCCCCGCCGAAATCCGGTCCCACAACAGCTTGAAAATGCAGCGCGGCATATCCGGATGCCGGATGAGTGAATGTGGCTGACCAAGGACTTCTTTTTCCGAATAGTCGGAAAGGCGTAAAAACACCTCGTTGGCATAGGTGATCCGCCCTTTGAGATCGGTTTTGCTTACGATCAATTCTTCCGGTTTGAAATGGCGTTCCCGTCCGGATGGAAGAATACCTGAAGGCTTGTCGCTCACCCTAAGACCTCGTTTCTTTTTTTAACCATGCCCGCATTTCTGAAATTCAGGCGAAATTTATTAGTCAATTATCATGTAAAAATGCGTCTGCGAAGAAAAAATGTTATCGTTTCATACGCTTCTTTCTCAAGGACTAACATACATATCTGGAATTATTATTTGATAAAATATTGTCCGCACTAACACTATTCAACCCTTGCTTGTTGGTAAATGCGGATACGGACGGGACTGATTTTCGGGCAAATATTACATCTGTTGCTGACAGATGAATTAAGCACCTTTGTAACGAATTCATGTATCATCAACCAAAGCGCGAACCGTCAGGGTAAGAACCGATGACGCAAGATCTCCGGAATTTTCCATATCGTGTCGTCATTCACGAAAAGCATTCTGCGCAAGCGGTGCTGGACTGGCTCGACACCAATGTCATGAGCAAGAACTGGACGATGGGGATTCGCAAAATCGAAATCCCGCGCGCCGGTCAACCCGATCCGATTGTCGATATGGTGATCTATTTCAATCGCCGGGGCGACATGGAACGCTTTCGCGACAAATGGGCTGGCAAAGCACGCGAACACAAGGTCAAGCTACGGGGCTGGCGGGCCGCCCTTTATGCGCTGCTTCACCCGCGCACCGAAATGGTTGCCTATGAAAAGGTCGATGACGCCAAGCCGAAATGATCCGCGCCCACAAAAGCCCGGTACTTATCTGTTGGCATATCGCCCGTTGCCGTAATGAAAAAAGCCCCGTGCAACTCAATGCACGGGGCTTCGTCATTCAGCCGATCCAAACGGATCGGAAAGCTGACTTATTTCGGCAGTTCAGCGTCAATGCCCTGAACGTACCAGTCCATGCCCAGCAGCATGCCGTCATCAGCAACTTCGCCTTCTGCAATGCGCAGCTCGCCAGCCTGATCATAGATCGGGCCGGTGAACGGGTGGAATTCACCCGAAGAAATCTTGGCAGCGGTTTCTTCTGCCAGTGCTTTCACGTCGTCAGGCATGTTGGTGTACGGTGCCATTTCGACCATACCCGAATCAATGCCACCCCAGGTGTCCTGCGACTCCCAGGTACCATCAGCAACGGCCTTCGCGCGGGCAACATAGTAGCTGTCCCAGTTATCAACGATCGCGGTCAGCTGTGCTTTCGGGGCGAACTTGATCATGTCAGATGCCTGACCGAAACCAAGAACACCACGGTTTTCAGCAACCTGAAGCGGTGCCGGACTGTCGGTGTGCTGAACCATGATGTCTGCACCCTGGTCAATCAGCGCCTTGGCCGCATCGCCTTCTTTGCCCGGATCGTACCAGGTGTTGGCCCAGACGACTTTGACTTCAACGTCCGGGTTAACCGACCATGCACCCATCATGAAGGAGTTGATGCCACGTACAACTTCCGGGATCGGGAAGGAACCGACATAACCGACAACGTTGGATTTGGTCATTTTACCGGCGATCACACCCGCAACATAACGGCCTTCATAGAAACGGGCCGCATAGGTCGACAGGTTGTCTGCGCGCTTGTAACCGGTTGCGTGTTCGAATTTGACATCCGGGAACTGCTTGGCAACTTTTTCGGTCGGGTTCATGTAACCGAACGAAGTGGTGAAGATCAGGTCATGGCCGGTCTGGGCCATCTGACGGATCACGCGCTCTGCGTCGGCACCTTCCGGCACGCTTTCGACATAGCTGGTGGTCGCAGCATCGCCGAGTTCGGCTTCAATCGCCTGACGGCCGATGTCATGGCGATAGGACCAACCGTGATCACCAATCGGGCCGACATAGACAAAACCGACTTTAACGTCTTCGGCCTGGGCTGCACCCATGCCGGTTGCGAGGGCACCAACAGCCGCAACGGCGGCAAGTGTGCGCTTCACGAGGCTTGCATTCATAATTTCAGTCTCCCTGTTAGACACTCAATCAGGATTTATACGTTATTCCTGATCGCAATCAATGACGCGTTCCTGCACAAACCAAATCTCAGACAAACCGGACAAGCCGTGGCCCGGCTTGTGTGAGGTTTGGCAAGTGCAGTCTTCCTCCCGTCGGGCCGGAACATCATTTGGCGTGTTCCGGTCCCGCACACAAAGCCACCAAACGCTATTGGGCGGCTCTGAACGCCTGCCCGATACAGGCTGGCGCATTCAGTCTGATTTTCGCACGGTCGCTTGAAATAATCACCAGCACGATCACAGTCGCCAGATACGGCAGCATCGACATGAACTGGCTGGGCACATGAATGCCAGCCCCCTGTGCATGAAGCTGCATTACCGAAATCAGGCCAAACATATAGGCCCCGGCAACCAGACGTCCTGGACGCCACGTGGCAAACACCACCAGCGCCAATGCGATCCAGCCACGACCGGCGGTCATGTTTTCCGCCCACATCGGCGTATAGGAAAGCGACAAATACGCACCACCAAGACCCGCCATCGCGCCGCCAAACATGGTGGCAAGGTAACGGATCTTGATCACGGAATAGCCAATCGCATGCGCCGAATGATGGGAATCGCCAACTGCCTTAAGAACAAGACCGGCACGCGATTTCGCCAGGAACCACCCGACACCGATTACAACAGCAATCGAAAGGTAAACCAGGAAATCCTGCCCGAACAGGATCGGACCAATAATCGGAATGGCGCTGATACCCGGGATGGCAAGGGCGGGCAGCGGATCAATCGCAAAGCCGACAAACCCCGACCCGACAAGGGCGGAAAAACCAACCCCAAAGATCGTAAGCGCAAGCCCCGTCGCCACCTGATTGGCCATCAGGGTGAGTGTGAGAAACGCAAAGATCAGCGACATCATGGCGCCGGCCAGAACGGCGGCCAAAATCCCGACAGTGGCCGAGCCGGTTGACGCGGTTACGGCAAAACCGGCAATCGCCCCCACCAGCATCATGCCTTCAACACCAAGGTTGAGAACACCGGATTTCTCGGTAATCAGCTCACCGGTTGCCGCCAGCAAAAGCGGCGTGGATGCGGTAATCACCGTCAGAACAAATGGGACAATCCATTCCATTATGCGGTTCTCCCTTTTGCCGCGATAGAGCCGAAACGAATGCGGTATTTGGTCAAAACATCACAGGCCAGCAGGAAAAACAGCAAGATCCCCTGGAACAGCCCGGTCACAGCATTGGGCAGGCCCAATGTAATCTGCGCCAGTTCCCCGCCCAAATAGGTCAGCGCCATGATCAAACCGCCAAACAGGATCCCGACGGGATGCAAACGCCCAAGGAATGCAACAATGATCGCGGTAAAGCCATAGCCCGGCGAGATCGATGGCTGAAGCTGCCCGATGGGTCCTGCCACCTCGAACAAACCGGCCAGACCTGCCAGCGCCCCGCCCAAAAGCAAGGTAAACCAGACCATGCGTTTCTGACGGAACCCGACATGGCGGGCAGCCTGCGGGGCCTTGCCCACAACGCGCAGCTGGAAACCGATCACGGATTTTGACAGCAACAACCAACCGGCAATCACCACCAGAACCGCAACGGCGGTGCCAAGGTGCACACGCGATCCTTCAAAGATGATCGGAAGCAAACCGGCATCCGGGAACGGGCGTGATTCCGGGAAATTGAACCCTTCCGGGTTCCGCCACGGTCCATGCACAAGGAAGCTTAAAAACAGCGTTGCGACATAGGTCAGCATCAGGCTGGTCAGGATTTCATTGGCGTTAAAGCGCGTGCGCAGCAGTGCCGGGATCGCGCCCCAGAATGCACCGCCCAGCGCACCAAGCACAAACATGGCCGGCATCAGAAGGATGCTTTCGCTGTCATGGAAATACAGCGCCAGTCCACCGCCAAAGATCGCCCCCATGGTCAGCTGGCCTTCGGCCCCGATGTTCCAGACATTGGCCCTAAAGCCCATGGCAAGACCAACCCCGATAATGACAAGCGGGGTCGCCTTCACAAACAGCTCGGAAATGCCATAGCTGTTATTGATCGGCAGAATGAAAAACGTATAAAGCGCATCAAACGGGTTCTTGCCCATAAAGGCAAAGATGATCCCGCCGACGACAAGCGTCATAAGGATTGCCAGAACCGGCGACAGATAAACCATCGCCTGGGAATGCTGGCGACGGGGTTCAAGCCTGACCAACGCGACCTCCCTCTACTTGCGTGTCGTTCGCCGGGGTCGCGTTGCCTTCAAGATCATGAAGCCCCCCCATCAACAGACCAATTTCCTCGATGCTGACATCGGCCATCGGACGCGGTTTGGACATTTTGCCCTCCGCCATCACGACAACAGAGTCACAAATGGCAAAAATCTCGTCGAGATCCTGCGAAATCACCAAAACCGCCGTACCCTTGGCTGCCAGATCCAACAGTGCCTGATGAATGGCACTGGCCGCCCCGGCATCCACACCCCAGGTCGGCTGTGAAATCACCAGAACGCCCGGGTCCTGCAAAATCTCGCGCCCGACGATGAATTTCTGAAGGTTGCCGCCCGAAAGCGACCCGGCCTCTGCCCCTGACCCCGTGGTCCGCACATCAAACGTCTTGATGATGTTGTCGGCAAAGGATTTGGTTGGTACTTCGCGGATCAGCCCCTTGGCCGCCAGCGCCATCCGGCGAAAGGCCGTCAAGAACCCGTTTTCCGACAGGCTCATATCGGGCACCGCCCCATGGCCGTTACGTTCTTCGGGCACAAACGTCGCACCCAGACGACGACGGCGACGCGGACCGAAATGCGCAACCGATGTTCCATCAATCTTGATGCTGTCCGGGGCGGCTTCCTGTTCGGTTTCACCGGCAAGGGCGCGGAACAGTTCGTTCTGCCCGTTCCCGGCAACCCCGGCAACGCCCATGATCTCGCCACCGCGCACCTCAAGGTTAATGCCCTTAAGGTCGGTGCCAAACTGTTCGTCACTGGCAAGTGACAGATCGGTAACAGCAAGCCGCACATCACCAAACGTGCGCGCTTCGCCGCGGTCCGGTGCAGTCAGTTTCTGGCCGATCATCATTTCAGCCATTGATTTCGCGGTCTCCTCGCGCGGATCACAACCCGCAACAACCTTGCCACCGCGCAGCACTGTCGCCTTCTGGCACAGCGCCTTCACTTCGTGCAGCTTGTGACTGATATACAGGATCGCGCAGCCTTCATCGGCCAGACGACGCAGTGTCTCGAACAGCTTTTCGACTTCCTGCGGGGTCAGGACCGAGGTCGGCTCGTCCAGGATCAGAAGTTTCGGGTTCTGCAGCAGACAACGCACAATCTCGATGCGCTGACGTTCACCAACCGACAGCGTATAAACATGGCGATCCGGATCGAGCGGCAGGCCATAGGTCTTTTCGACCTCAAGCACCTGCTTGCGCAGCGCTTCCATATCGCGCACGTCATTCATCGCCAGCGCAATGTTTTCAAGCACCGTCATGGTTTCAAACAAGGAGAAATGCTGGAACACCAGACCGATCCCCATTTCGCGGGCATCGTGCGGGCTTGCGATCGTAACCGGCTTGCCTTCCCAGATCAGCTCACCTTGATCGGCCTGCAAAACACCGTAGATGATTTTCACAAGCGTACTTTTGCCCGCACCGTTTTCACCCAGCAGCGCGTGGATTTCACCTGGCTCGATACGGAAACTGATATCGTCATTGGCCAGACAGCCCGGAAAGGCCTTGGTCACACCGCGCACTTCCAACTGCGCAGGGCCTGCCCCCTTCATGGCTTCTGTCCCGGTTTCACCGGTCGTTGACGTCACTGTTGCCACCCCCATTTAGCGATATGTCTTGCACCCGACACGCGGTTTTACCGCATAACGCACTGCAATCAAACGGTCTCAATAAGCAATCTTGTCGGTCTTGGCATCCCAGGCGGCAAACACTTCGCGCGCCTCGGGCAAATCGACATGAACAATCGGCAAGGAACGATCATCGATCGGCTTTGCCACCTCATCATACAGGAACTGATCATCAAAACCGATGGCAGCGGCATCCTCGCGGCCATTGGCGTAATAGATCTTGTCAAGACGGGCCCAATAGATCGCCGACAGGCACATCGGGCAAGGTTCGCAACTGGTATAGATTTCACAACCCGACAGATCGAATGTTCCCAGCTTCTCACAGGCTGCGCGAATTGCGCTGACCTCGGCATGGGCGGTCGGGTCGTTTTTGGATGTGACGTTGTTCCAGCCTTCGGCAATCACTTCGCCATTGCGAACGATGATTGCCCCGAACGGACCACCGCATCCCTCATCCATCTTTTGCCGCGACAAATCCACGGCATGGCGCATATGGCCCTTGGCATCACACACAGCCAAACTCTCCTCTACGAAACCTCCGGTCCGGTTTTCCGAACCGCCTGATCAGGCCGTCATTGTGCGGCCCTTTATCATTAATGCCACCTTCAATGAAGGTGTTTCACTCAGCCGACCCCGTCTGATGCGGATTTTGGCATTTGCGTATTCGCCATCTGCGCTTCGCGCACTGACAACAATTGTGCGGCAACCGATGCCGCAATCACCACCGGCTGTTTGCCGGTAATGCCTTGAATTCCAATCGGAGTAGTCAAACGGCCGATCTCGACAGGGCCCAACCCCCGGTCTTCAAGCCGTCGGATAAAGCGTGCACGCTTGGTTTGGCTGCCAATCATGCCAACAAAACCAAGATCATCACGCGCCAAAGCCGCCCGGCATATCTCGAAATCAAGCGCATGGTTGTGCGTCAGGATCAAAACATGCGCCCCGGCGGGAATGTCCGCGACCTCCGCCTCGGGCTTATCGCTTTGACAAACCTGAACATTTGCACCTTCAACACCCGTCAGAAACTCTTCACGCGAATCGATCAGGTGAATATCAAACGGAAGCGGCGCCAACGCCTGCACAACCGCCTTGCCAACATGCCCTGCACCAAAAACCCAAAGCGGTGTGTGCGCGTCATCAAGGCGCAAACAAAGCATTTCCAACCCGTTTAGCGACACAACCCCGCCACGCGCGGCGCCAAAACTGCCGGATAACATCTTGGCATGCGTACCACTGACCCGCGTGATGTCGCTGCAATCGGTCGGAACCGTCACCCACGTGCCATCGGCACGGGTCGGTGCGGTCTCGATTTCTTGCAAAACCGTGCGGAATGTTTCTTTGGCAACGCCACCCAACAGATGAAAACCAACCTCGACCGATCCACCACAACATTGCCCAAGACCGGGACCAAGCGGGAACCGGGCGATCTCGGCAACGGCCATCTTGTCAGCACCCGCGTCAAAACCTTCACGCACCCGGCGTGTGACCTGATGTTCAAGGTTGCCACCACCAATCGTGCCCGAAATCGCATCCGGCGTAATCAGCATAAAGGCCCCAACCTCACGCGGGGTCGATCCCCGAATGGCCGCGACACTGACCAGCATCACCGGGCCCGGTTGGGACAAAAGCCTGATATGATCGCGACGCGACAGGGTCATGACTTATTCCCCCGCCATCGACTGTGCTGAATGAACCTTTTCGATCATCCGCTTGGCGCAATCGGCCACGGCATGCAAAACCGCCTCGGGCGTTGCCGGGGTATCAAGAGCCGGAACAACCTTGTGGCCCGCGACCGAGGCCACGGCATCGGCAATTGCCCGATGCACGGAAATTGCCAGCATCAAGGGCGGCTCACCCACTGCCTTCGACCGGTGAATGGTTTTTTCAACGTTTCGCCCGGACGACCACAGCTCCATGCGGAAATCTTCCGGTCGATCCGAACATGCCGGGATTTTATAGGTCGACGGCGCATGAGTGCGCAGGCTGCCCTTGTCATCCCACCAGAGTTCCTCGGACGTCAGCCAGCCCATCCCCTGAATGAAGCCGCCTTCAATCTGGCCAAGGTCAATCGCCGGGTTCAACGACCGGCCGACATCATGAATGATATCAACCCGCGTCACCTTGTATTCCCCGGTCAGGGTATCAATCAAAACTTCGGAACACGCCATGCCATAGGCAAAGTAATAAAACGGCCGGCCCGATGCGCTTTCGCGGTCATAATGGATTTTCGGCGTGGCGTAATAGCCCGTGGCCGACAGCGACACACGCGCCAGATAGGCCTGCTTGATCAGATCGGCAAAAGCCAGCTCATCCTTGTCGCCGACAATGACCTTGCCCGGCACAAAGCGCACGGTACTTTCCGCTACATTATATTTCTCGGCGGCAAAGGCAATCAGGCGGTTCTTGATCGTCATCGCCGCATCACGCGCGGCCATGCCGTTCATGTCCGCCCCGCTTGAGGCCGCGGTTGCCGATGTGTTGGGGACCTTGCCGGTATTGGTGGGCGTGATCTTGATCTGATCAAGATCGATCTGGAATTCCTCGGCCACGACCTGGGCAACCTTGATAAACAGGCCCTGCCCCATTTCCGTTCCGCCATGGTTCAGATGCACCGAACCATCCTGATAAACATGGATCAGCGCGCCCGCCTGGTTCAGGAAGGTCGTGGTAAAGGAAATCCCGAATTTCACGGGCGTCAGGGAAAGGCCCTTTTTCAAAACCGGGCTTTCAGCATTGAACGCCGTAATCTCTTCGCGGCGCTTGCGATAGTCACTGGCCTTCAGGATATCGTCGGTCAGTTCCGAAAGGACATTGTCTTCGACCACCATATGGTATGGCGTCGTGTTGCGATCCTTGGTGTCGTAATAGTTGGCAATACGAACATCCATCGGATCACGCCCGACGGTCATGGCGATCTCATCAATGATGCGTTCAATCGCGACCATGCCCTGCGGCCCGCCAAAACCACGAAACGCCGTGTTGGACACAAGATTGGTTTTGCAGCGGTACGACCGGATTTCGACATCGCCAAGGTAATAGGCATTGTCGGTATGGAACATCGCCCGATCAGCAATCGCCGCCGACAGATCAGCCGAGAAACCGCAATTGGCGGCGTACTGGATATCCAGCCCGCAAATCCGCCCGTCATCATCAAAGCCGACATCATAATCGACAATGAAATCATGGCGTTTGCCGGTCATGACCATGTCGTCATCGCGATCAAGACGGAACTTGGCCGGACGTCCGGTTTTGGTCGCAACGATGGCGGCCAGTGCCGCCCATTGCATGGCCTGTGTTTCCTTGCCGCCAAACCCGCCACCCATGCGGCGCACTTCAACCGTGACCGCATTGGCCGGACGGCCCAGCACATTGGCGATATTATGCTGCACTTCCGATGGATGCTGCGTGGAGCAATGCAGCAACACATCGCCATCCTCGCCCGGAATGGCAAAACTGATCTGCCCTTCAAGATAAAAATGATCCTGCCCGCCAATATCCATCCGCCCGGCATGGCGATGCTTGGCGCGCGCCAGGGCCGCCTTGGCATCGCCTTGCTTCATCACATGCGGAGGTGCTACGAAAAGCTGCTTTTCCAGTGCCTCGGCAACATCCAGAACCGCAGGCAGTTCTTCATATTCAATCTCGGCCAGTTGGGCTGCCGCACGGGCCTGCGCCCGGGTTTCGGCCGCAACGCAAAAGACCGGCTGGCCATAAAACTGCACGATGCCATCGGGCAAAACCGGCTCATCGTGGGTGTGCGCTGGCGAAACGTCATTCACGCCGGGAATATCATCGGCGGTCAGAACACATACCACGCCGGGGGCCGAGCGGACCTTGGACAAGTCGAGTTTGGTAATCTTGCCATGCGCGATGGTCGCCGCACCCGGCGCCAGATGCAGGGTACCAAACGGTTCATTGATATCATCAATATAGACCGCCTCGCCCGCCACATGTTTCGGGCCGCTGTCATGTTTTGAGCTGGATCGAACACCACCGCTCAGTCCCGCAGTCGGTGCAACAACCTCGTCCATATCGGTTTTCAAAACCTGATCAGACATGGGCCGCCTCCTTGCCAACAAGGCGGGTGGCAATATCGGGCGCACTGGTTTCGATGAACAGCTTGGTCAAAAGGTTCTGCGCCACCAGCATGCGGTATTCCTTGGATGCCCGCATGTCGGTCATCGGGGAAAACTCGCTGGCCAGCGCCAATTGCGCCGCATTAAGGTTGGCTTCATTCCAATCCTTGCCGATCAGGGCCGCTTCGCATTTCTTGGCCCGCATCGGGGTGCCCGCCATGCCACCAAAGGCCGCCCGGAATTCGGAAACCTTGCCATCATCAATCTTGATGGCAAAGGCCCCCAGAACAGCCGTGATATCCTGATCAAAGCGTTTGGAGATTTTATAAGCCTTGAACACCAACCCGCTTTGCGGTTTGGGCACAATCACGCTTTCAACAAACTCGCCCGGATGACGGTCCTGCTTGCCATAGGTGATAAAGAATTCTTCCAAAGGCACTTCGCGGCGCACATCGCCCATGCGCAGCACAACCTTCGCCCCCAGCGCAATCAGGGCCGGTGGCGTATCGCCAATCGGCGATCCGTTGGCAATATTGCCCCCGACGGTTCCGGCATTACGGATTTGCCGCGACCCGATCCGTCGCACAAGCTCACCAACATCGGATGCGACCCGGCCCAACGCATCATGCGCCCGGCTATAGGTCACACCAGCCCCGATCACCAATGCATCATCGGCCTCGGTCACCAACTTCAGATCATCGACATCGCCAATATAGATGATCGGGTCCAACCGCTTGAGCATCTTGGTCACCCAAAGCCCGACATCCGTGCCCCCGGCCAGAACCGTGGCATCGGGATGGGCAACCAGAAGGGCGGCCAATTCATCAGACGTACGCGGTGCGAAATAACGCCCGGCGGGATGTTCAAGCGCAAGCGTACCTTCACCCTCGACCATGGCGGTCAGTTTGGTGGCAATATCGGCTCGGCGTTTCTGTTCGGCACTGTCATTGGCAGCAACACCACCGGCCTTGCGCGCGGCCTCGATGATCGGGCCATAGCCGGTGCAACGGCACAGGTTGCCCGCCAGCGCATCATTGATCGCACCGCGGTCATCCTCGCCGCCATCCAGCCACAGCTGATACAGGCTCATGACAAAGCCCGGCGTACAGAAACCGCATTGCGATCCGTGGGTCTCGACCATCGCCTGCTGTACGGGATGCAGGCTGCCGTCCGTGGTTTTGAGATGCTCGACCGTCAGAAGCTGCTTGCCATCAAGGGTCGGGACAAACTGGATGCAGGCATTGACCGTGCGATACGCCATTCCGCCCTTGCCATCCGGCTCGCCCAGCACAACCGTACAGGCGCCGCAATCTCCCTCGGCACAGCCTTCCTTGGTGCCTGATTTGCGTTCAGTCAGGCGCAAGTATTCAAGCACGGTCATCTGCGGATCAACGTCGCGCAGGCTGCGTTCCTCGTCGCCCAGCAGGAAACGGATATCAGAACGGAAGGATGTGGTCGCACTTGCCATGTCTGTTCTCAGCTTCCGCGATAGGTGGAATAGCCAAACGGCGACAGCAACAGCGGCACATGATAATGCGCCTGCCCATCAGAAATGCCAAAGCGGATCACGACCTGATCCAGGAATTTGGGATCGGGAAGCTCTGTACCGCTGGCATCAAAATAATCACCTGCATGGAAAACAAGCTGATACTGACCCGGCTTGAAAGAGGCACCTTCGAGCATCGGGCTATCGGTACGGCCATCAACATTGGTCACAGCTTCGGCAACCATGTCGTCATGGCCATTGCCAAAGCGGTGCAGCTCAATGCGGATTCCGGCCGCCGGGCAGCCTTTTGCCGTATCCAGTACATGGGTGGTCAGTCGTCCCATGCCGGGCCTCCTCTCTCTCATTCTTTTGTTTATGAGCGGTCGCTTCTCCCGATGGTCGGCATTCTGTTTGTGCTTTTGTGCCGAACCATTTTTTTAAGCGATGTAAAAAGGGTCGCATTAGGACCCACCCTCGGGAAAGAGGGGATAAAGTGAAACTATATCAATAATTCTTTGAAAAAAGAACAGTCCCATTTCAGGCACTATGAACGGAAACACAGGCAAAATGCCTTGAAAGACCGCGAAAAACGTGGCCCCGATCTGATCCCGTCCAGGAACATTATCAAAACAGCCTTGATAGTGCGGCACGTCTTCGGCCCCGGCATATGCAGGTTTCTTTCTTGCTGCGCTGCGGCCGATGGTTAATGCTACACCAAACAGGCCCGACAACAAAGCCGGGCATACGGGATCGACCCCACAGAATTCAGGAGAAGGTTTGCATGAACGACCAGAAATATGCGCGTGATTTGATTGGTTACGGTGAAAACCCGCCCAAGGCCAACTGGCCGAACAAGGCGCGCGTTGCTGTTCAGTTCGTGCTGAATTACGAGGAAGGCGGCGAAAACTGCATCCTGCACGGGGATCGCGCGTCCGAGGCTTTTCTGTCGGAAATCATCGGGGCGGACATGCGCGAAGGTGTCCGCCATATGAGCATGGAGTCGATTTATGAATATGGCTCGCGCGTCGGCGTCTGGCGCATTCTGAACCTGTTCCGTGAACGCCAGATCCCGATCACCATCTTTGCCGTCGCCATGGCGCTTGCCCGCCATCCCAGGGTCGGTGAAGTCGCCATGAAGGACGGACACGAGATCTGCTCGCACGGCTATCGCTGGATTGATTACCAATACATGCCCGAAGATCAGGAACGCGAACATCTTCACAAGGCGATCGAGATCATCAAGAACGTCACCGGCGAACGTCCGCTGGGTTGGTATACCGGCCGCACCAGCCCCAATACCCGGCGTCTGGTGGCTGAAGAAGGCGGCTTTCTCTATGACGCCGACGATTACAGCGACGAACTCCCGTTCTGGAGCACCCAGACCGAAACCCCGCACCTCATCGTGCCCTACACCCTTGATGCCAACGACATGCGCTTTGCCGCCATGCAGGGCTTCAATTCCGGCGAACAATATTTCCAGTATCTCAAGGACAGCTTCGACACCCTTTACGAAGAAGGAACCGAAACCCCGCGCATGATGTCGATCGGCCTGCATTGCCGTCTGGTCGGGCGTCCGGGCCGCTTCGCAGCCCTCAAGCGCTTCGTCGATTATGTCCAAGGCCACGACAATGTCTGGTTTGCCCGGCGCATTGATATCGCCCGCCACTGGCGCGAACATCACCCGCATGGCGGCTAAGGCCGATCAAAAAAACACAAGGTCGATATGACAGAAACCACCAAATCCCTGTTTGAAACCCGCCCGCCCAGCACGCTTGCGCAAAGCGCGTTCGTCTCCCTGTATGGCTGGGTTTACGAACATTCTCCGTGGGTTGCCCATCAGCTTTATGAACGCGGCATCACCAAAAACCTCGATAACCCAGCTTCGCTTGCCGATGCCATGGCGGCCATCGTCAATGGCGCGGTTGATGATGACAAACTGTCACTTCTGCGCGCCCATCCCGATCTGGCCGGCAAGCTTGCGCTGGCCGATCTGACCGCGTCGTCGCAAAGCGAACAAAAGGGTGCCGGGCTTGATCAATGCACACCCGACGAACTTGCACGCTTTACCGAGCTTAATGAGCTCTATAAACATAAGTTCGGTTTTCCGTTCATCTTTGCGGTCAAGGGGTTCCATCGCACCGACATTCTCGATGCGTTTGAACGGCGTGTAAAAAACGACGCGGAAACCGAATTCAACGAGGCGATCGAACAGGTCCACCGCATTGCCAAATTGCGGCTCGAAGCGCTGTAGGGTCACACACAGCACCAGAACCTGTGATAGCCATATAACAAACGATAAATTCAGGATAAGACCACCATGAACCATCAGGAAAACACCGAAACGCCGGAATTTGCACGGCGGTTTGTTAATCTTGCCGACGAACGTCTGGGCGCAGAGGCAATCTTTGCGACCGATGATTTCTTCGCTGACAAACAGCGTATGCTGCAAACGGCTGAGGCGGTGTTTTACCCTGACCGTTATGACGATCACGGCAAATGGATGGATGGCTGGGAAAGCCGCCGCAAACGTGTTGAAGGCCACGATTACTGTGTTGTGCGTCTGGCAACATCGGGCCGCATTTACGGTGTCGATATCGATACCAGCCATTTCACCGGCAACTTCCCGCCAGCCGGGTCCCTTGAAGGCTGCTATTGCCCGGATGGCGATCCGACCGACGATACCAAATGGCATGAAATCGTTGCCCCCATGGGCCTTGGCGCCAGCGCGCACCACTATGCCGATGTGACGTCGAATGCGATCTATACCCATGTCCGCCTGCACATCTATCCCGATGGCGGCGTTGCGCGCCTTCGCGTTTATGGTCGCCCGAACCGCGACTGGACGGAAATGGCTGCCAAGGGCGAACAGGTCGATCTGGCGGCGATGATCAATGGCGGTGTCGTTGTTGGCTGGTCGGATGCCCATTACGGAAATCCCAATGCCATTCTGGCCCCGGGTCGCGGGGTTAATATGGGCGATGGCTGGGAAACCCGTCGCCGTCGCGAACCGGGCAATGAATGGTTGATTGTCGAACTGGGTCACCCGGGCGAGATTGAAAAAATCATCGTCGATACCTGCCACTTCAAGGGCAACTACCCTGACCGTGTCTCGATTCAGGGCGCCTATGTCGACGGCGAAAAGGACAAGTCGCTCACGGCACGTTCGATGTTCTGGTCGACCATCCTGCCGGAAAGCAAGATGCAGGCGGACCATATCCATGAATTCGATGCATCCGCACTTACCGTCAATGGTCCGGTCACCCATCTTCGCGTCAACTCGATCCCCGACGGCGGCATCAGCCGTTTGCGTATCCTTGGCAAACCGACGACGTAACGGGGCAGGATGATGCAACTTCCCATCGAACACCTGACGCCAGAGGCCTTCGCCCCCTTTGGCGAAGTCATCTCGACCGACACCGCGCGCGATACCTACAAGATCAATCAGGGAACCACCAAAAGGTTTCATGATATCTCGCGCGTAGATGTCGGGGACGAAGGTGGCGCGCCGATCATCAGTATCTTTCGCGGAACGCCGCGTCCCAAGCCGATTGAAATCAAAATGATGGAACGCCACCCGCTGGGCTCACAGGCCTTCATCCCACTTGCGGGCCAGAAGTTCCTGATTGTCGTCGCGCCGGGCACCGAAACGCCAAAACCCGAAAACCTGCGCGCGTTTCTAAGTGATGGCACACAAGGTGTTACCTACGCCAAAAACGTCTGGCATCACCCATTGCTCGTGCTTGAAGAAGACAGTGATTTTCTGATCGTGGATCGCAGCGGTCCCGGCAACAACCTCAATGAAGTCGACCTGCCACTGGTCGATGGCGAGGTCATCACCCTTGATTGGGCATAACCCGCCTTAAGCAGAAATCAGACCAAAATCTTGCAGGTAACGGTGCAAATCGGCGCTGTTACCTGCAACATACTCTGCCCCGGCATCGCGCAGGATGTCTGCATCCGCATCGCTGCGATGCGCCCCACCCAAAAACCCGACAGACTGCATGCCTGCTGCCTTGGCTGCCACGATGCCGGATGGGCTGTCTTCGATCACCAGACACTTTTCTGGCCTCCAGCCGCACGAACTGGCCGCCAACAGGAAAACATGCGGTGCCGGTTTGCCACGCGCCACTTGCTCGGCGGAAAAGACCCGATCTTCGAAGAAGCCTTCAAGACTTGTCAGACGCAAACATTGATCAAGCCGCGCCAGATCACTGCCCGACGCCAAGGCAATCGGCACTGACAGCTTGGTCAAAAGGTCCGGAATACCCGCAATCGCCTGCAGATCGGTTTGAAAGGTTCGGGCCAGCTCCGCTTCACACCGTTCCTGATAGGAAACCGCATCAATATCGGCAGAAAACCGGGTATTGAGCGCGGCAATCATCTCGCCATAGGTCACGCCGCCAAAATCACGCGCCAATTCGCTTGCCGTGATCTTAACGCCATAATCCGGCAACAGCTTTTCGTCGACAGCAAAAGACAAAATCTCGCTATCGATCAGAACACCGTCGCAATCAAAAATGATGTGCTGGATCATGCAAACCTACTGCGCCGGGGCCGCCACCCCACCATTCAGATCCAACGCCAGCATGCGTTTCTGAATGGTCTGTGACAGGACCGGACCGGCACCCGCCTGCAATGCCCGTTGATAGGCTGCGCGCGCCATTTCGGTCTTGCCCATCGCCAGCGCGTTGTCGGCGAAATGCGCAATATGCTCGGCCGTGGGCATCGCCTTGTTCACGCGGACAAAAACGTCTTCGGCCTCCTGATAGCGCCCCTGGCGATAAAGGATCAGGCCATAGGTATCAAGCGCACCGGGATCATCCGGGGCAACTTGCAAGGCCTGCTTGGCAAGGCGCTCAGCCTCCTGCAAGTTTTCACCACGTACCGCATAGTGATAGGCCAGCCAGTTAGCCGCCCCCATATTGCCTTGACCTGCCGCCTGATAGGCTTCGGCCGTCATGGTATCGCGATAGGATGAAATCACGCTTTCAATGGATGACTGATCAAGGCCATCGACCCACGTCAACCCGACCCGAACCGCCTTGCACCCTTGCGCATTGGCCTGCTGGCACATGGCAACCGCTTCTTCAACCGCCCCCATCACCGTGGCGTTTGGCCCTGCGGCGTATTCCTTGCCCGCCGCATCACGCGCCATGGCCTTGAAATCAATCATCGCCCGATAACGGTCATCGACCTTCTGTTCAGTGGGTGCAGCGAACATATCCTGCGCTTCCCACTTTGATCCTGTATCCCCGCAGGCCGCAAGGCCAAGCATCAGGCCAGCAGCCACGACGAAACGCGATGATTTGAAATGAAACGGGCGGCGGTCAAACAAGGTTGTCATTCCCATACTGGTGCACAAAGCCAGACGCCATCATAGCGCATTTGGGTAATTGCGGGGTTAACATCCTGCGACCAAAAGAAAAAGCCGCCGGGATCATTGATCCGCGGCGGCTTTAACACGCTGGCGTTAAACGCCAATATCAGGGCAACACTGCCCGCACTTAGGCGCGGCGTTCTGCGATCATCTTTTTGATTTCGGTGATCGCAAGCGCCGGGTTCAGGCCTTTCGGGCAGGTGTTGGTGCAGTTCATGATCGTGTGGCAACGATACAGGCGGAACGGATCTTCGAGTGCATCGAGACGTTCACCGGTATATTCATCGCGCGAGTCTGCCAACCAGCGATATGCCTGCAGCAGAACCGCCGGGCCGAGGTATCGGTCGGAGTTCCACCAGTAGGACGGGCACGCGGTCGAGCAGGAGAAGCACAGAATGCATTCCCACAGACCATCAAGCTTGGCACGTTCTTCACGCGACTGCAGACGTTCCCCGTCCGGCGGGGTCGGGCTGTCTGCCTTAAGCCACGGCTCGATGGATGCGAGCTGTGCATAGGGCTGGGACAGATCCGGCACCAGATCCTTGACGACTGGCATATGCGGCAGCGGATAGATCTTGACTTCGCCCTTGATGTCATCAATCGGCTTGAGGCACGCAAGCGTGTTACGGCCATCGATGTTCATCGCGCACGAACCGCAAATGCCTTCACGGCAGGAACGACGGAACGTCAGGGTCGCGTCGATCTCGTTCTTGATCTTGATCAGCGCATCGAGAACCATCGGCCCGCACTTGTCGAGGTCGATGTCATAGGTGTCGGTACGCGGGTTATCGCCACTGTCCGGGTCAAAACGATAAATCTTGAACGCACGGACATTCTTCGCGTCAGCCGGCGCAGAGAACGTTTTGCCCTCTTTGACGACCGAATTGGCGGGAAGATTGAATTCTACCATCTCTCAAATCCTCTCTTGCCGCGCCTTAATAGACGCGCTCTTTCGGCTCGATATACGACACTTCATCGGTGAGCGTGAAGTTGTTGACCGGACGATAGGTCAGATCAACGCCATAGCCCTTGTCGGTGTCGACGGTCGCAATCGTGTGCTTCATCCAGGTTTCGTCATCGCGCTTCGGGAAATCTTCGTGGGCATGTGCACCACGCGATTCATGACGCGCTTCTGCCGAATTCATGGTTGCGGCGGCACAGGTCATCAGGTTCTCAAGTTCGAGAGTCTCGACCAGATCCGAGTTCCAGATGAGGGATCGATCCGAAACACCGACGTCGGGAAGCGTCTTGGCGGTTTCAGAAAGCTTGTCCTTGCCCTCTTTAAGGATTTCCGAGGTCCGGAACACACCGCAGTTCGACTGCATGACACGCTGCATTTCCAGACGGATATCCGCGGTCGGACGCGAACCTTTTGCCCAGCGCAGACGATCAAAGCGTTCAACCGCCTCTTCACCGTCGGTTGCCTTGAGCTCCTTGAAGGATGCCTTGGCATCAACGACTTCTGCTGCATGCAGACCACATGCACGGCCAAACACAACAAGGTCGAGCAGCGAGTTCGTACCCAGACGGTTTGCACCATGGACCGAAACGCAGGCTGCTTCACCAGCCGCCATCAGGCCCGGAACGATTGCGTTCGGGTCTTTGGCGGTCGGACGCAGAACCTCGCCCTTATAGTTGGTCGGGATACCGCCCATGTTGTAATGGACCGTCGGCAGGACCGGGATCGGTTCCTTGGTCGCATCAACACCGGCAAAGATTTTCGCGGTTTCGGTAATGCCCGGCAGACGTTCCCACAGAACTTCCGAACCAAGATGTTCAAGATGCAGGTGGATGTATTCGCCGTGTTCGCCAACACCACGACCATCGCGGATTTCCTGTGCCATACCACGCGACACAACGTCACGCGATGCAAGGTCCTTAACGGTCGGCGCATAACGTTCCATGAAACGTTCGCCTTCGGAGTTGGTCAGATAACCACCTTCACCACGGGCACCCTCGGTGATCAGGCAACCTGAACCGTAAATGCCGGTCGGGTGGAACTGAACGAATTCCATATCCTGCAGGCCAAGACCCGCACGGGCCACCATGCCATGACCGTCACCGGTACAGGTATGCGCCGAGGTGCAGCTAAAGAACGCACGGCCATAACCACCAGACGCCAGAATAACCATCTTGGCATTGAAACGGTGCAGTTCACCGGTATCCAGATCCCAAGCCACCAGACCTTTGCACGAACCGTCTTCGTCCATGATCAGATCAAGGGCGATATATTCGACAAAGAACTCGGCTTTGTTTTTCAGGCACTGCTGATACAGGGTATGCAGCATGGCGTGACCGGTACGGTCAGCTGCTGCACAGGCGCGTTCAACCGGCGCCTTGCCGTGGTCACGGGTGTGACCACCGAACGGACGCTGATAGATTTTGCCATCTTCGGTTCGCGAGAACGGCATACCGTAATGTTCAAGTTCATGAACCGCCGGAACGGCGTTGCGGCACATATATTCGATTGCGTCCTGGTCACCCAGCCAGTCCGAACCCTTGACGGTGTCATACATATGCCACTGCCAGTGATCCTCGGACATGTTGCCAAGCGACGCACCGATACCGCCCTGGGCAGCAACGGTGTGCGAACGGGTCGGGAAGACCTTGGTAATACATGCGGTTTTCAGGCCGGCTTCAACCGTACCCAGTGTCGCGCGCAAACCCGCGCCACCCGCACCCATAACAACGACGTCGTAGTTATGGTCGATAATTTTATAAGATTCACTCATTGGCTCAGGCTCCGGCAAAAACGATACGCAGGACTGAAATGATCGCAGCGACAGACAGGAAGGCTGCCACAGCCTTGATCAGCATCAGCGAGATCATTTCTGCTTTACGGTTGTGCACATAGTCTTCGATCACGACCTGCAGGCCATGCGTGAAGTGCACGGCAACGCTGACGATCAACAGGATCATCATGGTCGAATGGAAGTACGAGCCCAGCCAGGCTTGGACGGCATCGTAATCTGCCGTATGCCCGGCAAGAATCGAAACAATGAACCAGATGCCGAGCGGAAGGTTTGCAGCAGCCGTCACGCGCTGGGTCCACCAGTGCGAAGAGCCACTTTTGGCAGAACCGAGACCGCGGACACGGCCCAGATCGGATTGCATCTTCATGACAAGTTGTCCCCTCTTGCCCGGCCTTAGGCCAGACCGATGATCCAGGTGAGAATGGTCAGCACAACTGCCGCGCCAAGGACGATCGGGTTGCCTTTGGCAGCACCCTCATTCGTCAGGCCGCGACCGGTATCCCAGACAAGGTGACGGATACCGTTGCAAGCGTGGTAATAAAACGCCGCTGTCCAACCGAACAGCAGCAGCAGACCAAACCACGAGGTGAAAAATCCGTGATAGCCTTCAAAAGCATCACGACCGGCGCCGGCACCAATCAGCCAGGACGCCAAAAATACGAAACCAATGGCAAGGCCGACACCCATCGCACGGAATGTGATGGACATCTTTGCCGTCATCGGAAGCCGGTACACCTGCAAGTGCGGAGACAGCGGCCGATTGGCTTTGCTCATAGCGGAAATGCCTCTTCTCAAAGTAGCTGGCGGGAAAGCAGGGTTTATTTACCCATGCAGCGGGTTTGAGTCAATCTGAACCCCTTTTTAAACCAAAGATTTCAGCGACAAAAACGTCTCAACTGCCTCCGTTAAACTACGTAGGTTGACCTCTCAGACACCGTAAACACCCTGCGGGATGGGTGCTGCGAAAGACACGGGTCATTCACTTACGGCGTAACGTGCTTTTAGCAATCGCACAATTAGACCTTCTTACGCAAGGAAACAGACTTGCGATCAGGTCCAACTCAAAGAGACATGAGGATTATTTCCCCCGTGATCAACGCTAGACCAGCATGTTTGCAACCATCTGATCGTTCTTGGGCTGGTCAATCCAGAACGGCCTGAAGGTAATCTGGCGAAAAATCTGTCCGCACTTCGCACCACAGCAATTTGTGGTCCGACATTTGGTGTTTGCGATAGTACCGTTTGAAATAATTGATCTTCTGATCGCGGTCCCGCAGATCACCGTCACTGTTGCGGTCAAATTGCGTACCCCAGACATCATCAAGATAATGTTCTGCATCCGCGTCACGATAGACGACATCAAACATGTCAAACACGCCAGATCGCAACAGCCGGAACCGATCATCCGCCAGCCGAAAAGCAATCTGGTCATAATGCTTGTTGCCTGTCAGGTTCGATGGCAACTCCTTGATGGGGGCAGGAACGATAAATCCGGCACTCTCCAGTGCCTCCATCGTTTTATGCTCGGGCGAGACGATGTTGAAATCACCAAGCAGGATATAATTGGCCGCCTTGCCATGGGCTTCCTGTTCGCGCACCTGCCGTGCTTTGAGGAATGACGCAATTTCGCGAATCTCATCGCGGCGCTGGGCCATCTCCGCGCTGGTGTCGGATGCATTGCCGTAAAAGATATGCACAGTGCAAAGCTTGAACCGAAACCATCCTGACTGAAACGCCACCGCAAACGGCGTGCGGGCAAATTGCACGTGATCCTTTTGCGTCTCGGAACTTCCGGGAATGGCGATCTCCTGGCCTTTGGGCAGTACAATTTCACCAGCCTCACGGCGGAACCAGACTTTTGATTTGCGATAAGCGAAAGCCAGTCGCTCGCTATTCCCCGGCCCGCCTTCGGTGGTATCCGTCACAATATAATCCCACGCACCACCAAGGTGATCGCGCATCAGGGCGTCAAGCGCATCAAGGTTGTCATTCACCTCTTGAATGGCGACCAGATCGAAATGATCGATGATTTCAGCGATATACATCATCGACTCGGTCTCACGGGTATAGGCCCCGCCATTGCCAAAATGCATCAAGTTCCAGGTCGCAAAACGCAGGCTCTGCGTTTCGGCCTCTGCACCTTCGATAATTTCCGATTTCAGGCGCGCCTTAAGACGCAGCAACGCTCCGGCCACAAAGCGCCGATGCACAGCGGGTTCGATATCCTGAATGGGTTTAACATTGGTCATCGCAAATCTGCCTGATCGTTCAAGGTGAATAAGAAAGCTTACCTTATTCAACCTTGAATTAAAGTTACAGTTTGCAAAACAACCTTAATGTGATCAGCCGGGTCAGCGCGGGATCAGCACCGTGTAGTCGAAATCAAGCAGCACATCAGACTGATATTTGCCATCCGCGCCCTTCAGCGGGAAGTCACTGGCCTGACGATCGCGCACCGCAACAAGGCGCAGGCGAAGTGCCCCCAGATCACGTCGACCGGGCACTTCAAATTTGCCCAGAACCTCGGACCACGCAAAAATCGTATCCCCGGCAAAGGCCGGATTGGCATGCGTCCCGGCATTGATCGCTGCAATCCTGAATGCGTTGCCGAGGCCGTTAAATGACAGCGCCCGACACAGCGAAATGATATGCCCGCCATAAATCAACCGCTTGCCAAATCGCCCGCCATTGGCAGCGACCTGATCGAAATGGACCTTGGCCGTGTTTTGATAAAGCCGGGTTGCGATCTGATGTTCGGCTTCTTCAAGGGTCATGCCGTCGACATGATCAATCTTCTCGCCGACATAATAGTCATCCCAGCAATGGGGTGATCCCGCCAGCTGGGTTGAATAGCCTGACACATCCAGCCCGACCGGGATTTGAAAGGCCTCGGGCGCGACCACACCGGGCAACTCCGGCAAAACGGTTTCCGGGGCCGGTGCGCTTTCATCGCGCTTGCGCACCATGACCCAGCGATTGTAATCGAGGACCATCTCGCCGCGCTGATTGCGCCCGACGGAATTGACATACACCACACCGGTCTTGCCGTTGGAATTTTCCTTGATCCCGGTCACGGTGGAAACCGAACTGACCGTATCACCGGGATAGACCGGCACACCAAACACACCCCCGGCATAGCCCAGATTGGCCACCGCATTTAGCGACACATCGGGCACCGTCTTGCCAAACACCATGTGAAAGGCCAGCAAATCATCTACCGGGGCGGCCTTATAGCCGATGCTTTGGGCAAATTCGTCAGACGACTGCACGGCAAAGCGCGGGCCATACAGCCCGGTATAAAGCGCAACATCACCACTGGTGATCGTGCGTGGTGTGGCGTGGCGGATTTCCTGTCCGATCTGGAAATCCTCAAAATAATTGCCCGGATTGGTCTTTGACATGCGACTGCCTCCCCTGAAAGGCCGGTTTTTCTGTGAAATGCCGATGCGCGCCGCTTTGGCTGTCTTTGATGCAGCCATTTTTACCCGGCGCGAACCGTTTTGTCTGGCGACGACGAAGGCGCTTAGGCCCCGTCCATCTCTGCAATCAAATCTGCCATCGCGACCAGTTTCTTGGCCGACACCACATGAAGATTTTCAATCAGTTTGCCATCGACCACGACAACACCCTTGCCCGCCGCACTGGCTTCTTCATGCGCAGCTATGATTTTACGCGCCCATTCAATTTCGCCCTCTGCCGGGGCAAAGGCTTCGTTGGCCGCCGCAATGGTTTTGGGATGAATAAGCGTCTTGCCATCAAAGCCGAACTCGCGCCCCTGTTTGCAGGACGCCTCAAAACCGGCATCGTCAGACAGATCAAGATGCACACCATCAAGAATCGCAAGCCCATAGGCGCGTGCCGCCAACAGGCAAAGACCAAGGCTGGTCACCATCGGCAAACGGTCCGGGGTATGCACACAGTTCAGATCCTTGGCAAGATCGGACGTCCCCATGACAAACCCGCCCAAACGCGGATGCGCGCCGGCAATTTCCTTGGCATTGAGCATCGCAAGCGGGGTTTCCATCATGCACCAGATGGTCATGTCCGCATGTGCGCCTTCGGCCTCCATGATATTGGCGACCTGTCGCACCGTATCGGCACTTTCGACCTTGGGCAGCAGGATGGCATCAGCCGACGTCCTGGATGCCGCGACGATGTCGGCATAGCCCCACGGCGTGTTCAGGCCATTGGTGCGGATCTGGATTTCGCGTTTGCCATAGCCGCCCTCGGAAAGCGCACTGACAATCTGATCGCGCGCGCTATCCTTGGCATCGGGGGCCACCGCATCCTCAAGATCCAGAATAAGCCCGTCGGCCGGAAGGCTTCTGCCCTTTTCAAGGGCACGGGCGTTCGATCCCGGCATATACAAAACAGAGCGGCGCGGACGTGGGGCAGCAGCCATCAGGAATCTCCCATTTGATAATATTCGTACAATATTTGATATTTATTTTTACGAAAATTACCCAAACTCGCTTTTCACTGCAAGCCACTTTTTGCGGTGCGGCATAGCAAGCCAACCGTCGGCAAGGGAATCATCCGCCAATCAGAATAAATGGGCACTACCGCAGGAAGGTAACTCTATTCCGGCGTGCCAAACAATCCAGTCATCAGCATGCTGGTGACTGATGGCACCTCATTGAGCGCGCGGCCATTGGCGAGAAACACCACCAACGTGTCCTGCTCCGGAAACCAGGAAAACTCGGCCGAATAGCCAAAGTAGATCCCGTCATGCCCCCAGACCGGCCCCCAGTCGCTTGAACCGACCATAAGCCCGTAGCCATAAGACCCGTCACCGGCAAAAACGGTATCGGTTGTGGCGCGCGCCAGCGCATTTGGCCCCAGAAGCACGCCATCAACAAAAAGCGCACGGGCGAATTTGACCATATCCTCCGCCGTGGAAATCACCCCGCCATCGGCCAATTGATCACCCACGTCATAATCCGTGACGTCTTCAAGCTGCCCGTCGCCATTGGCATCATCAAAGCCCCGTGCAAGCAATGCGGGACGGGGATACCGGCCAAAGGATGTATTGATCATTTCGGCGGGTTCGAAAATACGCCGGTTAAACACCGCCTGGATATGGTCGCCCTCGACTGCCTCGATCATGACGCCAAGCAGGATGAAATTGCTGTTCGAGGCAGCATAATTCGTGCCCGGCGCAAAATAGGCTTCCCGATCCGCAATCAGCGGCAGCAACTCGACATTGCGCCAGCCATGCTGCGGGTCGCGTCCGACCAGCTCGAAAAAGAACTCGCCATCCAGATAATCGGGAATCCCCGAACTGTTGCGCAGCAAATCGCGAATGGTCGCGCGGTCGGCATTGGCAATGCGGTCGCGGAATTCTTCGGGCAGATATTTGTCAATCGGATCAGCCAGATCAATCCGCTTTTCGGATGCCAGTTGCAGGGTCACAACCGCTGTCATCATCTTGGTCAGCGATCCGATATAGAACTGCCGATCCCGCGTCATGCCGGTTTCGGGCCGGACACTGGCATAGCCGGTCGCGGCATAGCGCACATTGCCCTGGCCATAACCAATCGCCACTACCGCGCCAGGAAGTCCGGCATGCTCGACATATTGATGCAGGAATTTTTCCAGCGGGTCAGACGGCGCTTCCTTGGTGCTTGCGCTTTGCGCCAATGCGGGATGGCTCGCGGACATGACAAACGCCACCGCCAAAACCACCATCATCGCATAAGCGGGAATACGCCAGAATGCTGCGTTCAAATCGCTTTACCCGTTTTTCCCAAAACACCAAACCCGCGCCCACCTTCGGGCAAATTGCTTTCCGCCCGGTTAATCCGGACTTTCCAAGAGCCTTGATATCCATGCGTGCAAAGCCAGCTCCAGATCATCGGTCCGGACCGTCACCGGGCTTTCACCCGCTTCGTCATAAACCGGCGCGATGTCGGTTATGTCCGGCCCGACATTCAAGATGTAGGCATTCATTGCCATTTCCCAAGAGGCGTCAACACCCTGGCGCACCCGGCCAACGTGCGAAAGCACCTCTGCCGCCCATTGGTCCGCGCGCCCGATATCCATTACCAGACAGGCCGCAATACGATCATGTCCCGCATCATCGGCCAGTTTGCCCGGCCAGTCGGGTTGCGGAAAATCACCGGCTGTCATTATAAAAAACTCTCATCACCTGCCGCTTGCCACCCGTGATCAATACAGCGGAAAGGCCGTGTTGATATTGCCCGCATGCGCCCCGTGACTGAGTGTGGCAAAGGCAATGTAGAAACGCGCATCTTTTGATGGGCCAACGCAATATCCCGCCACCGATCCGCCTTCTGGCCGGTTAAACCCGCAAGATGCCCAATGCGGCGCCCCCGTCGGGCAGGCCACCTGATGGTCATAGGCATGAATAATGGATTTCTCGACCTCTGCCTGACTGCACCTGTCGGGGAACATTGTCGAAAACTTCGATGGGTCGGGTCCATCGGGGTTCACCAGTGTGATGGTCGCGCCATAAACGCCACTGGCATTTGGCGCTTGCGTGATCTTCACATCCGCGACACTTGCCGGATTAATGCCATCCGGGCGGGAATGAAACCCCTTGGCCCGATTGCCATCGACCTCGCCGCAAAAGACATGTTCGATATTGATCGGTGGTGTGGTGTCAGTCCAATGCGGATCGGCAGGGCAGGCAACCTGTGACTGGGCAAACGCAATCCCCGGCAAAACCATCCCGGCAAGAAAACAGAGGCAAATCCGTAAAAGCCCAACCATCAAAGACCTCCTTTGCCGCGCACCACAATTCAAAGCTGCGAAAATTCAAGCCCGATACGAAGGGCCAGCACACTGGCCGGCTCAAAGCGCATCGGCACCCCGCCAAGCTTGCCGCCATGCCATTGCGCCTTGGTCAGGACAAACGCCCCAAGCGGCAGCGCATGACTGCCCCGGAAATTGACAAGGGCACGGATTTCCTTGGGCTTGCGGATCGCCTCATCGCGCCACAGGCAGTGATAGGCAAAAAGTGGCGTGCCGGACCGGCGATCAAGGAACACAAACGGCACCTCATATTGCCCCCAGCGCGCGTAATACAGGCTTTCCATGCCCACGCTCGAGGTCAGAAACTGTGTCTGGATCGCGGTTTCGGCCAAACGCGTGATTGTCGTACTGTCGGATGCCCGCCCGCCAATCAACCCGGTGCGAAGGCCCGGATGGATCAGATGGACCTTGAACGCCACCGCGCGCTGGAACGGTTTGGCATCCTGATCCACACGTTCAAGACGGCGCACCAGCCAGGCACTTTCAAGATATTCCAGATACCGCCGCAGCGTGTTCTTGGCGATATCAAGCTCGCGCGCCAGCGTTTCAATCGAAAATTCCGACCCCGTATTATAGGCCAGAAGCGCAAACAACCGATGCAGGTCCGAGGGGCTTGAAATACCGTGCAGCCCCGGCAAGTCGGAATGCAGTGACCGGTGAATGGCCCCGGCCTCGCCATTGGCATCGTGAAAGCCGCCTTCATTGATATAGTCTTCAAACAAGTCGTTAAGTTGAACCAACCCGTCCGGCACATCAGCCGTATAGCGCCCGACATTGGGCGTTTCGGGCAAGACATCACTCGGCGCGATGCCCTTTTGCTCCAGATACTCGGCAAAGCTGAACGGGGGCAAAAACAGGCTTTGAATATATTCAACATTATCGCCCGCCGGGGCCAGCGCACTGACCGCCACCACGCGCAACATCGGGTCGGCCGCCAGCAGTTTGATCAGGCTGGCCTCCCAATCGCGCTGATAGGATACCTCGTCGATAAACAGCCAAAGCGGATGATCAGCCGAAATGCCGCGCATGGAACGCAGCAATTTTGGCAAACGCGGCAGGTCTATTTCCAGAAACAGCGGATGTTCCAGCGACACATAGCAAACATGGCGACGCGGCGTATCGGCATTCAAAAGTTCCGACACGGCTTGGCGCATCATCACGGTCTTGCCGACCCCGCGCGGACCGGTCAGCACCAGCGCCTTCTGCCCGTCATTCTTTTCAATTGCCGCCCAGAATCGCTTGAAAAACGCCCGTTGTGGCAGGCCCTGCACCTGCTCATCGGTAACGCCATCCCACCACGGGTTATCAAGCATCAAACGATGCAGAAAATCCTGTTCCCCGGGATGTTCGATCATGGTCGCCATATGAATTTCCCCAAAACGCTGTCTGCCCTATAGCTGGATATATGGGCAATTTTCCCGACTTTGCCGGGAAAACCTTTAAATTAGGTATAGTGATAAACGCTATTTGGGAGTTTTTCTGCAAGAACTTGCAAACAAAAGAAAAACCGGACTGCATTGGCAATCCGGCTTAACTGTTTGACGACGGTCCTTCGGGTCAAGACCCGTGCTAACGCGAGGGGGGATTGGGGTAGCTTATAAAACCGCCGTCAATCTCGTCAAAATACTCTGCTCGTGCTTACGCCTTTGGCCCATCCGGTTTGCTGTCTTCATCGGACTTGCTGGCGTCGTCATCCTCTTTCATCTTTTTAAATTCGGATGCCATGCGGTAATCGCCAGATGCGACAAAGTCTTCCATCGAACCGGTGCGCCGTTCCAGATCGTCAAACTGCTCGCGCAGGTCTTCCATCCAGCTTTCCTCGTAATCGACACCAACCGTCGGGCGCTCATCAGCTGCCTCGGATTCCGCTGCATTATGGTTCTGGCGTGCGGCACGTCCGGCTGATGTGCTCTGACCCGCACCGCGTACTTTACCGCGCAGACCATCAAACCATTGCGGATGATGGACATAGGCCCAGGCCAGACCAAACAGCATCACGCCGACCGGGAAGCTGAAGATCAGAACCAGAATGAAGGCAATCAGCACCCCTTTGCGCGGAATGCCAAAGGCTTCTGAAATGCCGCGCGTCGTCCGGCCGATCACACCATGACATTGCTTTCCGCCATGGTTGGCGTGCGATGAACGGCATCCGCGCTTCTTGTGACCGCGCTGAAAACCATTTCCGGCAGCAGCTTGCTGGGCCGTCATATCCTGTTCCTCCATTCGGCAACCTCGGCATCTAACAGGCGTTCAAGTGTTTCGACACGGGTTTCGAGTCGCTTTGCCCGCTGTTTCAGATCGGCGACGATTTCCTTTTCGCGCGCGGTCTGTTCCGGGCTTTGTGTGCGTTGCTCCGCCTTCATGCGCTTCCAGACCGTGATGTAGTGAAACACGACCCAAACCGGGCCAACCACGGCGATTAAAACGATCAAGGGTACGGCAATCGCCCACATATTCGACATCTCGTTCTTTCAAACAGACCTGTGCCTCAAAACACGCAAGCCTGTTACTTACTTGTCTTTCTTCGTGTCTTTTTTCACACGCGCTTTCAGTTCCTTGAGATCATCCTCGATCCCGAGCTCCGCCTCAAGGTCTTCAAACTGCTCTTCAAGGCTCTGGCCGCGGCCAAGCTCCCAGGAGTCCGCATCGGCTTCAAGCTCATCGATGCGGCGCTCCATCTGCTCATAGCGCAGAAGCGCGTCATCGATCTGACCCGAATGCAGCTTTTCTTTCATTTTGACACGCTTTTCAGCTGTCTGCATGCGGATTTCAACCGTACGCTGTTTTGCCTTGGCTTCGTTCAGCTTGTTCTGAAGCTTGTTCAGGTCCTCGTCATACTTGCCAAGGGTTTCCTCAATCACTTCCAGCTCCCGCTCAAGCACAAGGCTCTGATCGGCCAGACGACGGCGCGCCATCAGTGCGCCCTTGGCCAGATCATCACGGCCCTTGGAAACGGCAAACTCTGCCTTGGTGTCCCATTCGACCTGACCGTCATGAAGTTTCTTGAGCTTGCGCTCGACTTCCTTCTTGTCGGCAATCGCCTTGACGGCAGCGGAACGCACCTCAACCAGGGTGTCTTCCATTTCCTGGATCATCAAACGCACCATTTTCTCAGGATCTTCGGCACGATCCAGAAGCGAATTGATGTTGGCATTTACGATATCGGACAAACGCGAAAACACGCCCATTGTCTGATCTCCTTAATTAATCGGGGGACGCTACAAATTCTGCACTCTCTATCTCAAGAACCGTGCCAATTTCGAAATCACCCAAAATCAACGACTTAACAAATCATCAGACTTTTTAAGTAACTTTTATCGCGACAATATTGGTGTTTTTCGATAACGTTTTTCGCGAAATGGACAGCTTGCAACCGATATTGGGCGAAGACCCCGTTTTTCTGGCCGCCCTTGAACATGTTTCACGTCTGGCACCGATTGAACGCCCATGTCTGGTGATTGGCGAACGCGGCTCGGGCAAGGAACTGATTGCCGCCCGCCTGCACTATCTTTCGCGCCGCTGGGGCGGCCCACTGGTCAAGGTCAATTGCGCCGCCCTTTCTGAAACCCTGCTCGATACCGAACTGTTCGGCCACGAGGCCGGGGCGTTTACCGGGGCCACCAAACGCAATATCGGGCGGTTCGAACGTGCGCATGGCGGCACGATAATCCTGGACGAAATCGCCACCGCAAGCCCCGTGGTTCAGGAAAAGCTTCTGCGGGTGGTTGAGTATGGCGAGATCGAGCGTGTCGGTGGCTCGGAAGTCATCGAAGTCGACACCCGCGTCATTGGTGTGACAAATGAAAACCTGCGCGAACTGGCCAAAACCAACAGGTTCCGCGCCGATCTGCTTGATCGCCTCGCCTTTGACGTCATCGCGGTCCCGCCGCTCCGCCAACGGTCTGATGATATACTCTTACTCGCCGAACAGTTCGCGCTTGAGATGACAAAACGTTTGGGCCGCAGCGTCTTTCCGGGCTTCTCGCGTCCTGCCGCCGAACAACTCCTCCGCCATCCCTGGCCCGGCAACATCCGTGAACTGCGCAACGCGGTTGAACGCAGCATCTACCTTGCTGAAGACGACGAAACCCCGCTCGCCCACATCACCCTTGATCCGTTTGATGGCATCTGGTCAGAAACCGACACCAGCACAGCCAGCCAATCCAACCCGATTGAAACGCCCGACCCCGACAGCACCCCGGACGGCACCATCGACTTCAAAACACAGGTCGCCAATTTCGAAATAAAGCTACTGGAACAAGCCCTTCGCACGAACGCCAACAACCAGACCGAAGCCGCCAAGACCCTTGATCTGAACTACCACCAGTTCAGAAGATTGCTCGAAAAACACGACTTACTGAAGGGCACTGGAGCAAAAAACAACCAGGGCGAGCCCTAGAGCAGACGTGGCACCACTTACGTGTGGCGGAAATTTGATATAAGTTGCATGCGCTTAATGGTGACCTAAGGGGGAGTCAAAAAATGCATACAAGAACTATGGTAGCTATTTGTTTTTGCTTGGCAATATCAGCTTGCGCTAGCGTGAAAGTTCAGTCTCCAGCAGAACGTTCTTTTGAAAAATCGCGAGAATACGACCTTAACTACGAAGCCACTTGGCAAAGAGCTGTCGACTGGTTTGCTAACCACAATGTGATTATTGAAAAGATTGAGAAGCCCTCGGGACTGCTAACTGCGAAGTATAGTTTACTTACCTCGCAGTCGTTTTTGGATTGCGGTGAAATCAACACATCTGGAACTCTTGGGGATGCCGATATTACCAGAATTGGCTCACTGAACGTCACGGTAAGAAACGTTACCGACACAAGAACGCGCGTAAACGTTAACTTCTTTGGCGAGTTCGAACTAAATGCTCGGGACGGTTGGGATGGCCGCCTGATAGTTCACCGAGGACAATGTGTTTCAACCGGTCAACTAGAGGCGAATATTCTAGAATTCATAGAATAACCTGCGTTCCTAACAGTGCGGGTTGAGGTTTCGAGCGACGCATAACTTCAATCCGCCAGTGCCCGCGCAATCACCATCCGCTGGATATCGGACGTGCCTTCATAGATCTGACAAACCCGGACATCGCGATAGATGCGCTCGACCGGGAAGTCCTTGAGATAGCCATAGCCACCATGAATCTGGATCGCGGCCGAGCAGACTTCCTCGGCAATTTCAGACGCGTACATTTTCGCCATGCAGGCCTCGGTCAAACACGGCTTGTGATCATCGCGTAAGGCAGCGGCACGCTGAACCAGCAACCGGGCGGCATCAATCTTGGTGGCCATATCGGCCAGACGAAATGCCACCGCCTGATGTTCAATGATCTTTTTGCCGAATGTTTCGCGTTCGTTGGCGTAATCCTTTGCGGCCTCGAACGCCGCACGCGCCATGCCGACCGACTGGGCGGCAATGCCGATGCGTCCGCCTTCAAGGTTGGCAAGGGCGATTTTATAGCCCTGCCCTTCCTCACCCAGCATGTTTTCCGCTGGCACCCGGCATTCGACAAAGGTGATCTGACAGGTGTCAGACGCATTCTGCCCCAGCTTTTCCTCTACCCGCGAAACAACATAACCCGGCGTATCGGTCGGCACGATAAAGGCCGAAATGCCGCGCTTCCCGGCGTCCGGATCGGTCACGGCAAAGACTATTGCCAGATCGCCTTCAGAGCCCGATGTGATGAATTGCTTGGCGCCATTAAGGATCCAGTGATCGCCATCGCGGACCGCGCGGGTGCGCAGCGCACTGGCATCTGACCCGGCCTGCGGTTCAGTCAGGCAAAAGGCCCCGATCTTTTCACCGCGCGCCATCGGGATCAGAAATTCCTGCTTTTGCGCCTCTGTCCCGAATTTCAGGATCGGCATGCAGCCAACAGAGTTATGCACCGACATGATGGTCGATGTTGCCCCGTCGCCCGCAGCGATTTCTTCGAGTGCAAGGGCATAGGCGACATGATCCATGCCCGCCCCGCCATATTCCTCGGGCACCAGCATGCCCAGAAAGCCAAGCTCGCCCAGGCCTGCAATCGCCTCGGCCGGGAAGGTGTGGTGGGCATCCCATTTTGCAGCATTGGGTTTGAGTTCGTTTTCGGCGAACTCGCGCGCTGTATCGCGCACCATGATCTGATGTTCTTCCAACCGCATGACGGCCACCCTCCCGCTTTACGTTTCATGGGCGATGTCCGGTCCTGCGATCAGAAGATCGTTTTCATCAGGCCGGGCTTATTCTTCGCCCTGAACAAATCTGTCCTGCGCGGCATCAAAGCGCCACAGGATCCCTTCCTTCATGCCGTACCACCAGCCATGCAGCTTGAGGTCACCGGCATCGACCCGTTCCTTGATGAACGGGAACGACATCAGGTTTTGCAACGAGTTGCGGATCGAATGGCGCGATACCTTGTCGGCATCCGGACCATGTTCCAGACAGCATTTCGCAATGCTGACCCACTCGCCGATAAAGTCGCGATCCGGTACCTTGCCCGCTTCGCCGTGTTCAACCAGGGCCTGCATGCCACCGCAGGCCGAATGACCCAGAATGACGATGTCCTTGACCTTCAGATCACGCACCGCAAATTCAATCGCCGAAGACGTCCCGTGATAATTTTCATCGGGCTCATAGGGCGGAACAAGGTTTGCCACGTTACGGATGACAAACATCTCGCCCGGTTCGGCATTGGTCAGAATGGCGGGATCAACACGGGAATCGGAACAGGCAATCAAAAGAACTTCCGGCCGCTGGCCCATATTCACCAGATCCTCGACGCGTTCCGGGCGCTGTTCATAATACATCGCCTTAAAGCTTTTGAACCCGGCAAGCATCCGATCAACGGTTGGCTTTGGCATCTCGCGAAGTCCCCTATCCTGTCAAACTCTGTCGCCAAAATAGGACCAATTCGCCCAAGTTGATAGCCCCCATTCAAACCTTTTGAATCGTTCTAAACGTGCAGTCTCCCTAGCTCGCAAGACATTCAAACCCAGACGTTCAAGGATCAGGTTCTAGAACCGGTCGGCGCGCAGCACCTGACAATCACTGATCGTGACGACGCCGATATGGCGGTCCACCACCTCAAAAGCGGCCTCAAGCATCCGGTCAAGTTTCTCGGGCCGGATAATGCAGATCACCTGAACCATGCCGCCCCCGCGCGACACGGTATCGTCGCGGCTCCAGTTACCGGACCGCCCCGATCCGCCCAGAACCGGCAGCACGGAAAAGCCCGTGACCCCGGCACCTTCAAGCGCCTGACGCAGGCGGGTTTCCATGATGGCTTCGATAATGATCGCCACACGTTTGGCATCATGCTTTTCCATGGGATTAACCTCCGTGAAGGGCGCTGGCCATCGCAAGATAAAGCGGAATGCCAAGCGTCAGGTTGAAGGGGAACGTCACACCAAGCGACAGCGTAAGATAGACCGACGGGTTGGCCTCTGGCAGGGCGACACGCATGGCGGCGGGCACCGCGATATAACTTGCCGAGGCGGCCAGCACCATCAACAGCACCGCTCCACCCAGCGACAGGCCGATAAGCAACGCAAACGCCAGTCCAAGGCACGACCCGATCACCGGCATCAGCATCCCGAAAACAAGCGGCCCCGGACGCAAAACCGCACGCCCCTGTTTAAGGCCACGCCCGGCAACCAGCCCCATATCAAGCAGGAACAGGCAAAGAACCCCCTGGAAGGGCGCAACAATCAGCGCCTCGATCTTGGCCATGCCTTCGGCCCCGGTGATCCAGCCAATAAGGAAACTGCCAACCAGCAAAACGATAGAGCCATTAAGCAGGATTTCACGGATCAGCGCGCCATCCATCCGGCCCTTGCCACCCGATGACACCAGCAACAGGGCCGAGAAGATGGCAGGTGCCTCCATCGCGGCTGCAACGGCAACCATGTACCCCTCTGCCACGATGCCGGAACTTTGCAGCACCGAGGTCGCGGCAACGAAGGTCACAATAGAGATCGACCCATAATGGCCCGCAACCGCAGCGGCGTCTGTTCTGCTCAGTTGCGAAATCCATCGCAAAAGGCCAAAGGCAATGAAAGGCAGCACAAAGGACAGGATCACACCGGACATCAGCGTCATGCCAAGCGTCAGGTCGATGCCGTTATTTGAAACCGCAACCCCGCCCTTGAAACCAATGGCAAACAGAAGATAAAGCGATATCCCCTTGGCCACCGCCTCGGGGATCGTCAGATCCGAACGCGCGAGGGCAGCACCCACCCCCAGAACAAAGAATAGAACGATGGGCGACAGAAGATTTTGCGCCGCCAGGCTCAACACATCTTGCATGGCTGTCCCTTGACTGTGATACCGCTGTGTCACGCAGGTAGCCTCGCCCCTGCGCCAAAACCGTCATTCCGATAGCAGGATCAAGGTTTTCTGTCACCAGAAAGCCGAAAACTTCGACCACAGGGGCGTAACTTGGTTCACATAATTCACCCGGGAATTACAGGAGTTCGATGGCAACCGCTGTAGCCTCGCCACCGCCAATGCAAAGCGAGGCCACACCCTTGGTCCCGCCATGGGTTTTAAGCGCATGGATCAGGGTTACAAGCAATCGCGCACCGGTCGCACCAATCGGATGACCCAGTGCACAGGCACCGCCATGGACATTGACCTTGCCATGATCAAGCTCCAGATCATGGATCGCGGCCATGGCGACCACGGCAAAGGCTTCGTTGATTTCCCAAAGATCGACATCGTCCTTGGCCCAGCCCGCCTTGGACAGCACCTTCTTGATTGAATCAACCGGGGCGGTCGTGAACCAGCAAGGTTCTTGGGAATGCGTTGCCTGACCAACGATCTTGGCAAGCGGCTTGAGCCCGCGCTTTTCGGCCTCGGATGCGCGCATCATGACAAGGGCGGCGGCCCCATCTGAAATCGATGCCGAATGGGCAGCTGTGACCGTGCCATCCTTGGCAAAGGCCGGACGCAGGGTCGGGATCTTTTCCGGTTTGGCTTTTGGCGGCTGTTCGTCGGCATCAATCGTCACATCGCCCTTGCGGGTGGCATAGGTGACCGGGGTGATTTCATCGCTAAAATGGCCGGATTTGGCTGCATTCTGCGCACGCGTCAGCGAGGTAATGGCATAGTCATCCTGCGCTTCACGCGTGAAGCCGTATTTTTCCGCTGTCGCTTCGGCGAAGGTCCCCATGGAGCGGCCCTTGTCATAGGCATCTTCCAGACCATCAAGCGCCATGTGGTCATAGACCATGTCATGGCCGTATTTGTGGCCCGAACGCATTTTCGGAAGCAAAAACGGCGCATTGGTCATGCTTTCCATGCCACCAACAACCATGACGTCGGCGGAACCGGCCGCCAGCGTATCGTGGGCAAACATCACGGCCTTCATGCCCGATCCGCACATCTTGTTGATCGTGGTTGCACCGGCCGCACGCGGGATGCCGGCATTCCATGCAGCCTGGCGGGCCGGGGCCTGCCCCTGTCCGGCGGGCAGGACATTGCCCATGATCACTTCGTCAATATCATCGGCAGACACGCCACCGCGTTCCAGGGCCGCCTTGATGGCAACACCGCCAAGTTCGGACGCGGTAACAGGGGCAAAATCACCCTGCATGCCGCCCATCGGGGTACGCGCGCAGGAAACGATGACGATCGGGTCAGAAATGCTCATGGTAAGGTCCGTTTGTTTATGGGACAGAAGTTCAATCAGGGTTTAGCGGACTCAGGCGGTTTCGCCAAACAGTTCGCGGCCAATCAGCATGCGGCGGATTTCACTGGTGCCCGCACCGATTTCATAAAGCTTGGCATCGCGCAGCAGACGGCCCGTCGGATATTCATTGATATAGCCATTGCCGCCCAGCGTCTGAATGGCTTCAAGTGCCATCCAGGTTGCCTTTTCGGCCGCATACAGGATCACACCGGCGGCATCCTTGCGCGAGGTTTCATCACGGTCACACGCCTTGGCAACCTCATAGACATAGGCACGGCATGCATTCATCGTGGTGTACATATCGGCAATCTTGCCCTGCATCAGCTGGAACTCGCCAATCGCCTTGCCGAACTGCTTGCGTTCATGGATATAAGGCACAACCACATCCATGCAGGCACGCATGATGCCCGTGGGGCCTGCGGCCAGAACCGCGCGTTCGTAATCAAGGCCACTCATCAAAACCCGCACACCGCCATTCAGCTGGCCAAGGATGTTTTCCTCGGGCACTTCGCAATCCTGAAATACCAGCTCGCAGGTGTTCGACCCGCGCATCCCCAGCTTGTCGAGCTTTTGTGCGGTCGAGAACCCCTTGAAGGTCTTCTCAATGATAAAGGCCGTAATGCCCTTGGGCCCGGCATCAGGATCGGTTTTGGCATAAACCACCAGCGTATCGGCATCCGGGCCGTTGGTGATCCACATCTTGTTGCCATTGAGGATATAACGATCCCCCTTCTTTTCGGCCTTGAGCTTCATCGACACAACGTCGGATCCTGCGCCCGGCTCGCTCATGGCCAGCGCCCCGATATGCTCGCCGCTCATCAGTTTGGGCAGGTATTTGGCCTTTTGTTCGGCTGTGGCGTTGCGCTTGATCTGGTTGACGCACAGGTTGGAATGCGCGCCGTATGACAAGGCAACAGAGGCCGAGGCGCGGCTGATTTCTTCCATGGCGATAACATGTTCAAGATACCCAAGGCCCGTACCGCCATCTTCTTCGGATACGGTTATACCCAGCAGGCCAAGGTCGCCGAATTTGCGCCACAGATCATTGGGGAACTGGTTGGTTTCATCAATTTCGGCAGCGCGCGGGGCGATTTCGGCCTCCGCAAAGGAGGAGACGGTTTCGCGGATCGCTTCTGCGGTTTCACCAAGATCGAATTTCAGTCCGGGGAAGTCGAAAAATGCCATGTTACTGTTCCTGCCCTGCGAATTCTGGTTATTTAATAAAAGTGAATAATCAGCCCGATTATGCGGCGCTGTTTAATAATTCCGGCGGAAGCTTCATGACCTTGAGCGTCTGAAGCGATGTGGCGCAAAGGACCGTTTCGGTATTCCTCATACCAAAGACATCGATGCGCGTGACAATGATCGACCGACCGCGTGAAACAACCTCGCCAACCGCGCGCAACTGATCGCCCATGCCGGGTGCCACGATGTTGAGCTTGTATTCGATGGTCAGCATTCCCTGATCAGCTTCAACCAGGCTCCAACCGGCAAAACCCCCGGCAATGTCGGCAAGACCGGCGATCAGACCGCCATGGAAATAGCCGTTATGCTGCAAAAGATCAGGCCGCGTTGGCACGATCATCGCCACCCGGCCGGGCTGCACATCATCAACCTGTGCCCCAATCGACAGATTGTAGGGTTGCTGTGCGAAACGCCGGCGCACTTCGGCGGCGTAATCGGGGTTCTGCGGTTCAAACGAAGCCATGTCGCGATCCTGAGGTAAGTGCGATGCGGCCAATCCTGAACGCACCGGAAGATAACGCGACTCTGTTGTAGTTAACGTTAACGTTAACGTCAAATCAAATCCGCATAGCTATACCAATTTAATGCCAAAAGCCGATTGAGGCACGGTACTCAGCGGCTTTGCCGTGGGCAGTCGGGTTGGCTGGAGGGTGCTGAGGTGCTGGGATGCTGAGGCGCTGGGGTGCCGGGATGCCGGGATGCCGGGATGCCGGGGTGCGGCGGTGTGGCGGTCCGGGGGTGCATGGTTCCCGACGTTGCCGGGCTGCGGGTTGTTGACTTCAGACTTTGGGCTGTCGGTTGTGGACTGTGGGTTGCGCGGGCTTCGGCGCGGGGCTGAGGCAGAGGGGGCGAAGGTTTGCGGGCCGGGGGTGCGGCTGAGGCTCTGGACTTTGGCAGTCGGGACGCTGGCAGTCGGGCACTGGCGGGCTGGGGTTGAGCACCGCTGAGCGGATGCGGCGTCTGGCGCACTGACGGTTGGAGGTCGGAGACTGTTTGCCGGAGAATGGGTGCCGGAGAACAGGTGCCGGAGAACAGGTGTCGGAGACTAGGCGCCGGATGCTGGTCGCCATCGGTTGGTCGCCAGAGGTTCTGCTAAACGTGGCGGTCGGGCGGATTGCTCGTTTTATCCTCGAAGCATTGCGACGCTGTCTTGTCAGGCGTTGGCCTGGTCGGGACGCCCTAGTTGGTGTGTTCGCCCCAGTCCTGAATGCTGGCTTCGAGCATTTCGGTCATGACGCCTTTTGAAACGAGTTCGAAAACTGCACGCGAAATACGGCCCCGAAGGTCGCCGGAATTGCATTCCGATCTGTGCGACATGGTCAGATACAGGTTTTCGGTGCTGACAGGCGTTTCGTAGCTGCGGATATTGGTGATATTTTCGTGGGCTGCCACGGCCTTGCCGGGGAATTCTTCGTAGATCAGGTATTCAGCACGATCCAGCGAGAGCATCTGAAGGCCCTGTTCAAGGCTTGGGACTTCGCGGATGGTCAGATTGTGGCGTGCATAGGCATCAAACGCCTGCCCGAAACTGTTATTGATCACGGTAAGCCCTTCGATCCCGACCAGATCCGACCATTGGCTATAGCCCAGATCAAGATTGTCACGGGTCCAGATCAGGGTCCGGGTGCCCTGAAAGGCCGGATAGAAATAATCCATGTATTCGAGGCGTGGCAGGGTCAGGAAAGCGCCGGCAATCATATCAATCGTACCGTCGCGCATATGTTGCTGCACACGGCCCCAATTGCCCGAATAGACCACGTCAATTTCGACACCTGCGATTTCACCAACGCGCTTGATGAAGTCAGCAGCAGCGCCTTGCAGGGCTTCACCATCCTTGGCGACCCAAAGATAAGGCGGGTAGTCGGGGTTGCCCGATGCCACCAGACGCGTGCAATCGCGATGTCCATCTGCATCATAGACAAAGCTGTAATCAGAGGCCTGCGCACGCAGCGGCAGCCAACCAATCACGGTGGCCAACGCCATGGCCAAAGATGCATGCCTGATCTTCATCATTTCCACTCTTTCCCTGCCTGCAGGCCAAACCAAGGCGTCGTGCAGAACAGAATACTTAAGCTTAGGTGTAGTAAATTTAGCCGAATTCCACACTTCGGAATAGGTCTAAACACGTTTATCTCGAATTCAGAACCGGAATAACACACGCCGAAATGGCGAAGGACCAGCTGTCGCCAGCTGGTCCCCCCATTATCAATGTCATTCCCGGTGATCACCCGGCACCGCATCTGATGTGCACCTTCATCGCACAAGACAGATACAGACCAGATCCAGAGTCGTTTACGCCGAACGGCGTTTCATACCCTGATTGCCACCACGGCTGTCGCGGCGCGGACGTTCGTTGAAGTCACGTCGACCGGCATCGCGACCGCCATCACGGCCACGGAAGTTGCCACCGCGATCCCCACGCGGCTTATCGGCAAAACGGCGTTCATCGCGGTTGCCGCCTTCGCGCTGGTCACG
>Ga0208315_1000102_pt1 | contig 104471 bp, 83 predicted proteins | sample MalvireepMed_215_FD_184239 | JGI IMG/M metagenome (GOLD analysis project Ga0208315, IMG submission 184239) | Marine viral communities from the Global Malaspina Expedition - Malaspina viral metaG DeepMed_215 (SPAdes) (version 2) | ecosystem: Environmental > Aquatic > Marine > Oceanic | place...
TTATTGTAAGGTTTTTATTTAATTCATGTGAACAATTGAACATCATAAGACTTGACCAATTCTTTCTACGATATTGTTCCTGAGCTTTTCCATCCATTTTAGTTCCCTTTTCTGGATTATACTTATGGTGTGTACACCAGAGAGGATAATAATTCATATCACAAAGCTCAAACAATTCTGTTACATCGGTTCTCATGTACATGTCACAGTCCATGTACAATGCCTTACCCTCAAACATATTCAGAAAAGGTACAAGAAATCTGGTAAAGGAAAACTCACTGGAAAAAGGACGGCCATCTATGGTGTCATAGTCTTGGCCGTCCATTGTCGTATGTTCTCTACGATACAAGCCCATACGTTTGACCACATCTCTTTTTATAGGTACGACTCTCACTGGTTTTGATGCTATACGTTCCAGTGAAAACTTTAATACTTCATAAGCCATATCCTCTTTAGGATCATAGCCAATATAGACTGTATTCATAGATAATCCTTTAATTAATAGTTATTTGTTTTGGTCTTTGCTCTTCAGGGATATCCTGTTTCAAAGCAATGCGGAGCACTCCATCAGTAAGCTCTGCACCCTCAACTTCAATCGTGTCATTAAGGATGAACTTCCTTTGGAATGCTCGTCTGGCAATTCCCTTGTGAACATAGTCAGAGTTATCATGTCTACCAGTGATATCTCCCTCAATGGTTAGATTATTTTCTACAACCTCTACTTTGATTTCATCTTTAGTGAATCCGGCAAGTGCCATCTCTATGCAGTATGTATCTTCACCAGACTTAACTATATCATAGGGAGGATAACCATAACCATCCCCACCGGGGGGAGCTACGTTAGTAAAGTTTAGCATATGATCCAGAAGTCTTTCATAACCAATAGCAAATCTAGGCCAAGCTGTAAGTGTATTTTCAACTGTTCTCATAATCTTTCTCCTTTATGTGGAACCCATTATGGCATTCCAAGGGTATTATCTCACATAAATAGCTCTGTGTCAAGAACTTTTTACCTCACCTCCTGAACTTTTACGTATGATATCATTATGATTTAACTCACTCCAGTATATTTCCAAGCCAGTGCTACACTCCTCTAAGCTGGTAAACATATGGAACTCCCCCGGTGGAACTACTGTAAACTCACCGGGAAGAAGAAGAGTACTATCTACCAGATCATAATCATTCTTCCATCTCTCTATTTTTAATTTACCAGATATAAGATAGAAGGCATTGTATTTAGTCTGATGCTTATGTAAAGAACAGAATGTTCGTGGCTTTATCTCTATGAAATGTATCTCAACTGCTGGACTTTTCAACAGATCAGTTGTGGTTCCCCATATCTTTCCTTCCTTCATGTCAGATCCACAATCTCACACGATCCAGCAGTACAGGCAAGCTCTTGTGAGCCTGTAGTATTATCTTCCTTCTCAAATTCCTGTAACCGTGACCAATCAATAGCTTTCTTAGGCATCATACTCTTAGCCTTGAAGTATTCTTCCTTATTAAGTTCCTGATATGGAGCTTGCTTATAGGTATGATCTGAATAGGGAAGGAAAGAAACTCCTGATAGATGATCAAAGTTTTTCCAGCACCATGCACCGACTTCTATCCATTCATTTTCCTGTACGGATATGGTAACACTTGGCTTATGTTCACACCAGTATTGAGCATATGTCTTCCATATCTCCAGTTGTTGCATGGCACTCATATCATTTCTGAATTTGGAATCTGGATCTGATTTTATGGGGAAGGAAAAGACAGACGTATGTTCAGGATTCATAATGTCAGGCTCATTGGGAATGCCATATTCTTTCATAAAGATGGTAAGGGGATCTTTAACATCTGCTCTAACAGTACGAATATAATAAGGAGAATGTCTGGCATGAATACCACTGGAACTATTTACCAGTTGCGATACTGTGCCGGAAGGTTTGATACAGGTAATGGCAGTTGACTGAGGAATGCCAAGTTTCTCTGCCCATTTCTTATTGGTACTGATGGCAACATTACGTAGATACGTTAAGGTATCTTCCAAGAAAGGAACCTTGGCAGAGTAATCTAAATGTTCAATTGGGAAATTAAGTAGCTTGCAATCCATGATGCCAGTAAGGGACACACCAAGCAATCTTTCTTCTTCCGTATTATCTCTCCATCTCTTTCTAAGATATCCAAAGTTTGTGAGAGTGGATTGAATAGTACCAAGTAATGTAGCTACACGTATCTTACGTGCCAAACTATTTCTATCATCTGCTGGTCTGCATATAACTTCTGTTAGATTACAGAATTGATTGGGACGTAGTATGATCTCTGAACAGGGATTAGTCCCAAAGTTAATATCAGATATCCTTCGTCCATTCTGTGCTGCCTTCATCTGTGCTGATTGACGGTTGAAGATACCACGCTCACCACTCTTGCTTTCATAAAGAGCTTGCCACTCGTTCATGAATACTCCAGTATCAGGACGCTCAGTATATACAGCAGAGTTATTTGCCAAGGCTCTTTCTGGATTTGTCATATGCCAAGCACCTGACTTGGAAGCTCTCATACGAGCGTCTGACAAATTAGATAAAGATATCAGAGCAGATCTTCGTACTCCTCCCACCACCACAACCTCACCAATCTTGCATACTATATCATGACATTCAATGGAGCTTAACTTCCTGCCTCTGGCTTCACTGAACTTACGAATAGTAAAATCAAATAGATCTATCAATGGTTGTGGGCCACTGGCTCTACCACCAAAGGTCTTTAGTCTTGCACCGGCAGGACGTACTTTGCTGGCATCTATCTTGGGGATACGATTGCTATAGAGATAAGATATCAGATCTTTAAATGCTCTGGTCCAGCCTTCTTTGGAATCAGCTATGCTAATCACGTCATCCGTATGTTCAAACTCCTGATCTGGTATCGTAGGTAATTCATTTACATATTGTCTCTCAACAGAGAAGCCTACACCAGTACCATTCATAAGAATATACAATATCTCATCAAAGGATTTAGGATTGTCAACTGAAAGGTAGGCACAATTATATCCAGATATATTCTCACGTTCCAGTGCTGGTCCGGCAGTCATAAGAGATCTCATACTTGGCATTACTTCCAAGGATAGGATAGAGTTCTTTATGGTGCTCCAATCTTTGGTATCAAGCTGGTTCTTTACTCCAAGATTATTCTCCACATGATTGCGAAAGAAATTAATTAATCTGCTGACGGTTTCATCCCATGTTTCTCTACGTCCTTCATCTTCCAGCCATCTTGAGTAACGGGACAGATAGATAAAAGACTGATACTCAGTTGGTAGGTTCATCCACGTTCTCCCCATATTCTAATTCTATACATAAATCTATGTAATGTCTAGCTTTTAATAAATCTTTCAGACCTTCTCCTTTTATACGGTGTCGGGTAATGTACTTGACCGCATTACCCTCACACCAGTTAAGACCATTAGCCATTATATATTCAGTAGGTTGTATCTTAAGTTTCTTATAATGATCTCCACCTACTTGATAGTCTCGTGTTGACATTTCATTCCTCTCCTTTATTCAGCCATTCTATAGCTTTTGTTAAAAGATTTGTATCGTCCCTTAATAAGCCCATTCCAGTGTTACATCTATGACAAAGATATCCTCTGACTTTTCCAGTTATGTGACAATGATCTACATTCCATGAATGTCCAGCCCTACTAATTCCATCTTGTTTTTTCCCACAAATGGGACATTCATAATTTTCATTAGGATGTCTATGTTTATCTTTATATAATTTTATTATTAGGGAATGTTTGTTTTTACATTCTCTACAAGTATGCTTTCTGCCTTTGTAAGCCTGACTATCTATTGGAAATAATTCCAAAGGCTTTTGCTCATTGCATTCTATACAAATTCTGCTATTATCATCATCTACTACCTCTTCTTTTATCTCATAAAATAAATTAAGTTGTTCGATTTCCATATTTATTTTCCTGATAGTATCTGATATATTCTGTATTGAAAGTTAGACTTCTTCTTTGAGTTGATAACATCATAAGCAAAGCCCCTTACACGGGAAGGTTCTATACCAGCCTGATCACATACAAATTCAAAGTTCTCACATGTTACACCAATGCTACAGAAAAACCAAGCAGTAGCTCTATCCTTATTTATCTTCTTACGTCTGGCAGTAGCCTTATCCTTGTTTATCTTGTTCAATTTATTGGAGGCATCCAACAGGGCTTGTATGATTACGGCCAAGTACAATCGTCGCTCTGGTTCTTCATGGTCAAACAGAACTATAGGATCTACAAATATATCTGGATCATCGTCTTTCATTCTTCTTTCTTTTCTTTGCGCCGTCTTTTCTTTTGAGCCTCAGACATTTTCTTTCTCTCTTCAGGATCTCTAAATCTTTTCTTTGCATACTCAGATCTTTTCTTTCTATACTCAGGATCTTTCACAACTTTTTGAAATGTTTCAGAATTTTTTATAGACTCAGATGTTTTCTTTCTCTCTTCAGGATCTTCATATCTTTTCTTTGTAGCCTCAGACATTTTCTTTCTCTCTTCAGGATCTCTAAATCTTTTCTTTTGAGACTCAGATGTTTTCTTTCTCTGTTCAGGATTTTCATATCTTTTCTTTTGAGACTCAGACAGTTTCTTTCTCTGTTCAGGATCTTCAAATTGCTTCTTTGCAGACTCAGACAAGTTCTTTCTATATTCAGGATCTTGATAGCTCTCAACAGGGCGATAGAACTTACCACCTACTCGTGAGTTATAGTAGGCATGTTCCTCTGAGCCTTCCAGAGTAGAGGACAGTACATTGTGTTTCATCTGATAATACAGTTCATAGTATCGGAGACTACGCCTGTTCTTATATTCAGCTATGATCTCAAACTTAAAATGCTTCTTACCTATCTCCTCTATATCTTTTGACAACCACTTGGAAGAACCTGCATATGTTTTCCAATCAGATTCCTTCTCCTTCATACGACTATAGATTAGATACTGTTTACATCCTATGTATGCCTTACCATTGCGAAGGTTGGTAATGATATACACGAATCCAAACTTATCCAAGTCAGGAATAAATGCCTTACCACTACCAACCATCAACCAATGGTGATCTACCAATCTCTAATCTCTGGTACATCAGGCGTCTTTGATACATGCGTGAGATATCTATATCCTCTTGCATAATCAAAGACACGTAGACCATGCCCACCATTCTTGTCCTTCCAGCATTCCTTCTTATGAGCACAGTAGATACATGACGTACCTAATCTGCGATTGCCGGAAGCACCATCTGCCACATCACTGTAACATCTTGGTGGTGGGGTATCCTGTTCAAGTAGTGTCTTGAGATATTTAATCCTATCACTAGCATCAATCATCTCCAAGGAATGAACAGGCAGCAAACATATCTCACCAGTTTGTTTATTGATAACTAGGAATGCAGCTTCATTAAGACCATTCCCTTCAGCATAAGCAGAGATCTGAGCTATGTAGCCAAAGGGATCATCTCTTTCCAATCTACCTTTGTCAAACTTCTCAAAGCTCCTGCCCGATGCAGACTTGCAATCAACAAGTACGTCATCAATGATACAATCCTGATGTCCTCTAATTCCTCCAACGGTAACTTCCTTCTGTGTGTCTGTTACGCTATGTCCAGCCAAACGAGACAACGCAATAAGAAGTTCTTCCAGTATGTATCCATATAGAAACTTGATACGTGTGGAAGGTGCAAGAGGCAACACCTCATCCCGTGACGAATGCTTATCATACCATAGCTGCCTGTCTGGTCTACCTATGGCAGACAATCTAAGATTGCCATTAGCACGAGGCTTCTCATTTAGAAATAGTTTCAAGTGCTCCTTTATGTTAGTTGCAAATTCATCAACATGATAATCTATTTCCCTCTCGTCCATATCCAATTGTTCAGGACCAAAGAGATTATAGATATCTTCTACTAAGGTGTATACATTTTTTTTCATGTGGAAAATGGGAGAGACATCTGCACCCGAACAGACGCCTCTCCCCCCTCATCAGCGGCTAATTAAGAGGCGAAGGGGATATCGTCATCCCCCTCGTCACTGGAGAAACCACCTTCCACAACATCAAAAGCCTCATCAGCTTCTGTATTATAAGGAACAAGGTCCACTACCTGCACCGCACGTAGATCAGCACTCACTCCTTTGTTACCCTTAAACTCCCACTCATAGGTCGTGTAGTGTACGTTAACCTTTGAGCCATTTCCAATAAGAGTATTGGTCATGGTACGCTTCTGACCATCAACAAGATCAGGAGCACGATTGAGAGAACCATCCTTCCGACGAACCTTACGCTTGATTGAAACAAAATCTCCACGCTCGTCATCCTTATTCTTGACGGTCAGACCATCCTTCTCAACGACAGCAAGACTCTTCTTGTCAAGGTTTGTAACATCAACAGACCACACACCATCCGAATCAAAGGTGGTGTTAGGGTTAGCAATAGCCGCCCAATAAGCGGTTCCAGAAATTACTGACATATTTATATGTCTCCTATTTTGGTTGGTTAAAAAACGAATTATCGCATAAACGGTTCAACATGTCAAGCATTAAGTTGCAGATATTCTAATTAAACCGTATGTAGTACGTAAGTACTACCTACATACGGTTAATTAGTGTGTCGTAGCCCATGTCTCCCCGTCCTTCCACGTACTATCTAATGGACACTTGAATTTTAGATTGCGTTCCGTATCTTTGATTCCTTCCTTGGTTATAAGTCCGAATTGAGGGATGTCTTTCTTCGCCACTTCAAACTGGTACTCATCGTGAATGGAGGCTACCAGTTTAACATCCAAACCTTTCCTGTTTACTCTTGATGTCATATTTATAAGCCAATCTTTACATACACTTGCACCTGCTCCTTGTATTAAAGTATTAAGAGCACTATGAGGTGATCTTGTATGAAGGTATCTACCGTCCACACCTTTGATCTTATGCCTCTCAGCGGCCTCCTGAACGCTGTTACGGAGCCTTTTAAGGTCAGGCATGTTGGACAGGAACTTATCTATAAGTTCTTTCCCTTTCTTTCTACTGCCACCTACAATCTTTCCTATCTTCTCAGCACCTGCTCCATAGAGGAAGGCATATATGAAGGTCTTGGCTTGATCTCTATCTGTTATACCTGCCATCTTCATATTAGCTGTATGGACATCACCATTCAGGATCTCCTCAGTATAGTCTTTGTTATCCATCAGATGTGCCAGACATCTAAGCTCAAGACCAGAGGCATCTGTACCTACAAGTTTATGAGTGTGCGGATTGCTTACCGTCCAGCAATCCCTACATTCAAAGCCGAAAGGACTACGTACTGCTGGTATCTGAGCCATGTTAGGACTCATGTGTGCCATTCGTCCTGTAATAGTTCTTAATGTAAGAACTCTGCCATGTACTCTGCCCGTGTTATCCTTATAGGCATCAATCCAAGACTGCACTTGAGCTATTCTCTTTTGCAACAAGAAGTAACGGGAGAATTTCTGAGCTTCTTCCATGTCAATTTTATTGAGGATCTCCTCACTAACAATCACATTACCTTTGTCGGTAAAGTCTTTTGGTTCCCAATCCAATGCCTGAAGACGATCAGCTATCTGCTGTCTTGATCCTATGTTAAATGGGATCAGCTTAGTCTTTGTCTTTAATTCTACAACTGTAGGTTTGAACGTAACCTTTGACCAGTTCACAAGCTCATGTGCCTCATCAGACAAGCGAGATAACAAACCTATGGTCTTTCGTATATCCAAAGCAAATCCATTTGTTTCCTGTTGGTCTATGATAGTTCTTATCTTATGTTCCATGCTAATGGATTTCTCTGAGAACTTTCTCCCTTCTTGTTTTAACTTTTTATATACCTGTTCTGTTAGGTCAACATCATTCTTACAATACTCCAGCATGTCTTCTGTATACGTAGTAAAGTTCTCATGCTCTCCCTTTGGGTAATGTAGAGTTTCTCCCCATGCTTTTAAACTATGTCCTCTTTCCCTAACCGGGTTAAAGAGTTGTGACATAACAAGTGTATCTATCATTTGATTTATCTTGATATCAACTCCAAACACTCTACGAAGAATGGGAACATCAAATGATATACCATTGTGCATGATAAAGTTATCTACCTTATCACACCAAGGCTTGAACTGATCCAAGTTATTGTGATCCCATACATGTACCTGAGATGTTTCAAGATCCTTCGCTACGATGCAATGGATCTTTGCCTTTTGTGTATCCAAGGAATCTGTTTCTATATCAAGTACTACAGTCATACGGCAAAACTTTCTCCACATCCACACTGAGATGTGGCATTAGGATTTTTAAATACTATGTACGAACCATTAATACCATCTGTATAATCTATAGTTACACCCATAAGAAACATCATAGCCTCTGGTCTAACATATAAACTACCATCAAGCAATGGTATAACATCATGCGCTTCAGGGATATCTTCAATCAAATCCCACTCATAGGTAAAGCCAGCACAACCACCACCCTTCACACCAAGTCCTATACCTTTAACATCTTGATCTCTAACTATACGTGATAAATGTTCATTAGCTTCTTCAGTGATACTGATCATGGAACTCTCCTATGCAGGATACTTTACATTTATGAATGCATCTGTAATTTTTTCACTGCGTTCTTCTTCTAAACCTTTCAGATCTGAATCTTTCATGTTAACTATATGAGCATCGTTGACATCTATATGATAGAACTTCTCATTGGATGCATACCTATTATTCAAAGTACCAACTCTTGAATCTCTAACAACTTGACCATCAATAAACCATGCTTGCTTACAATCACAACGAAAGATAACAAACGTAAGAATCCCTAATGAACCATAACGAACCCACTTATTTATAATCTTTGATTTTCTATAGGGAATACGTACCTCTTCCCATACATTAGGCCACTCTCTAATCCAGCTATATTTAATTTCTGTTTCAAAGAAAGCTGGCCTGTTATCTTTAAGACAGGTAATGTCAACTCCATAATTCTCTTCTGGATTTATAAATTTATATCCATTTCTTTCCAGCCATGCAATCATAACTCCCTTTGATAAAGGATCTGCTTCATCATAGAGTTTCTTATCAAACTTCTTAGTAGCCATTAATCATCTCCTACGTCAAATGGATTTTCAATCTCAGTCATTCTACCAGTATCCTTGTTATAAAACAAGTGCGTTGCAACTCCCGTATCACCTGTGTATCTATTCTTTAATATACGAATGGTGGTTGTATTGGATACGATTGGATCATCATCCTGTTGATTTCTTTCCAATCCAATAACACTATCACTAAGATGTCCTATTGAAGCCGATCCTCTCAAATGACTTAAATTTATTTCTCTTCCATCTTCATGTCCACGATCACCGGAAGGTCTACGCAGATGAGATACCAGCAGTAAACAGATGCCGGTCTGCTCCACAAGAGATCTTAACTTGGTCATTAGAATATCTATAGATTTTCTTTCATCTGTATCCTCTTGTCCTGAGACAAGTATGCTGAGATGATCAAGACAGATCCATTTACAGTCAAGTGCCTGTGCCATGAACCTTACTCGTGCAAGGATCTCTTCATTATCTATTGATCCAAAGTGATCAAAGGCAAAGAACCTGCCTGAGTCAATGGTATCCTCTTGGAATTTCTCCAACTGTTCTTGTTCAAACCCATCTCTGATTTCCTTTATGTACAGACGAGCACTGGCTTCAACTGACATGATGTTCCATGCAGTATTCTTTACGCTCTCTTCAAGAGCAAGTATACCTATGTTGTCATTCGTATTGCGAAGGAAGTGATGGAGTAGCTCTCGCATGATGCTACTTTTACCCATTCCAGCACCAGAGGTGAAACAAATTAACTCCCCTGTTCTCATACCATAGGTCTTTTCATTCATCTTAGGCCAAGGATAGAGACAAGTCTCACAATAGTCCTCTTCATATAAGGACGATCCTATATCTTTGAGGTTAACTATGCCAGCAGGTGTGAATGGTTTCGCATTCCACCAGCAATCATTGAAGGCACTACGCTGTCCCATCTTGAGATATTCATTAGAATCTTTATGATCAAGACGAACAATCTTTGCCTTGTTGGGAGAGAACAACTGAGCTACCTGTTCAGCAGCTTCCTGTCCTTGCCTATCCATATCAAAGCATATCACCACGTTCTCAAAGCTATCAAGATAGGTGAATGCTTCCTTGCAATCACGCAAGGCAGAGCCACAACCTGTCTTGATAGATAGTGACGGCCACTTTGATCCCATTAATTCATAGGCTGACATGGCATCAACTTCGCCTTCGCAGATGGTAACGTACTTACCTTTGGGAGAGAAGATATTCTGTCCGAATAGAACTGCATCCGACAGATCACCCTCAACCCACATTCTTTTATCTTTTGTCTGTCTTACTTTGTGACCTATCTGTTCACCTCTCTCGTTAAAGTAACCATAAATGTGGTGGGTTATGATAGCACCCTCACTTTTAATCTTGGTACTATATTTCTTTGCAGTTTCAAGAGAGATCTTGCGATCACTTAGCTCGCCCCAATTCCCCATTGTTTTCATAGGCTTTGCTTCCTGCGTTGGTAATTCAAGAATTGTTCCTTGGTAAAACTGAAGATCTTTTCTGACCTCCTCACCGAATCTTGTTTGACAACTGAAGCAGAACGAATGCCCTTGTTGGTGGTTGACATTAGCGTCAGACGATCCACACTTAGGACATGGGCCCCTGTCCAGCCATTGCGGTTTAATCATTTTAGTTCCTCTCATTCTGATTAATCCATATGTAGTACGTAAGTACTACTACATATGGTTAATCAGTTCGTTGGGGTTAAACACCCGGCCCCGGCCAAGTGCCATCTTGAATTTCTCTCATGCGTGTATTCATAGTCTCACGAGTGAAACTATCTGATACAGTACACATCTTTTTTATTGCAGACTTAGGTATTGAAATAAGTCCACCATACTGTGCTTCACTGGTACTATCAGAGTTATTAATAGACGAAGCTATAGTTATATAAACATCATCCTGATTGACTAACATACCAACAGTTTTAATTACCATTGGTTTTAAATCTTTAAGTTCCTGTTCACTTTTCCAATCAGCGTCATCATACTCTGCTGAATCAACCCACTCTACTACAATTACTTTATTATTCATCAGCATCTTCCCATGTATCTTTAACATAATTAGATACAAAAGTTTCCTTATCGGACATGATATCATCAACTTCCAATTTAGCAAAACGCTTTGATTCACGCAAGGAATAACCTTCCTGCTTGTATTGTCTTGTTATACTACGAAAGAGTTGTTGTCTCTCTCGTTGTAGGAAACTTCTACTCATCTTCTAATACCAGCTCACCCTGATTCAAAGCATCATTAGCTTTTTCCCAAATAGATATGCGAGCACTTCCATGCTTGCCTATCCATTCAGACCGACTCAGCCAACCAGCATCCTCTTCCATTTCAATTAGCCAATCGTTTACCCGTGACATATCTATCTCCTTTTGTTTCCATTTACGTATGTCTGCCAAACTTTTTTTAAGGATAGCTCGTATATCTTCACACGTAATCTTATCATAAAGTTCTTCTTTGTCAAGTCCATATTTATTTAAGAAGGCTTCTCTTCCAAGTGAAACATCTTCTCTTATTTTTTTATCTATGATCTGGGTCATCCATCATAGCCCATCCGCTCATTCCGCTCTTGAACTTTGACTCATACTTTGCAGCAGTTTCCTGTGCATGTAAGGCATCTTGTAAAGTTTTAATACGTTTATGTGCTCTGTTAAGTTGCTCTTGTAAGTCTTTAACATTCCTACGTAATTCTCTTTCTATATCCATCTTTAGATTCCTTCATAGCTGTATCAGGACGATCATGCCACACACCAGTGGCAATCCATACATAACGAGGACCGGAAGAAGCAAAAGGATATTCTCCTTCTTGTCTTTCCCAAGTAGAATCTACTAGCTCCCAACGCACCCACTTCTTGTCAAAGGTACGTTGAACAAACTCAGTCTTATTACAAACGTGAGGACCAAGTTCTCTGGCACTCTCATACTTTTCTTCCGGCCATGTTGTCATGCTATTATTGTTCTCCATATAGTTTTAAATTCTTGATCCTTACCAAAGAAATCAGAGATCCAATCTCCTGATCTAAGGTAATGTCTTATTTCTCTTACGTATCCCTCATGTATTAAACTCTGTGCAAGGGAATGCTTATGCCCTTTACGTGCTTCCTTGGCATATATCTTACGCTGTTCGTCATTAAACTTCAACCATTTTTCCACTTCACCTATGTAAAGTGGATGTTCCTTACCTTTCTTAAGAACAGAAGGATGTACGTTAATTCCTTGTATCGTTAATGAAGTCGCCACAATTCTACACCACTTTCAAATTGTTCCATGTTGAGGCCAAAATCTTTGCACATTATTTCCATGTAACGCCATGCACTTATCTTATCTACAAACTGCATGGTGTTGCCCTCATCATCCATCAAGATATTTACATAGTTATCTATCGTATCATTCTCTACAATAATCCACATGATTCTTATCCTTTATAGTTCGACTATCCACATGGTTGCTCACCAAGGATATCGACTATCTACATAGTTGATATCTTCTATTGTCATAATATTAACCTTCTTATCTTTAAGCACTTCATGTGAGTGTAAAAGAAGTTTATCTAAACGCTTAAAGTAATCTGTTCTTGAATCGGGATCATCGTTATACATATATAAGCTATCACTATATATAGTGTGCCATACCCCTTTAAATGTGCTAGGCTTTCTCGCAAAACGGAGAATGCCTCTTGGAATATACTGATATTCACGGTTAAAAGCAGCCAAAACATATCCCTCTTTGTCTAGTTTGAAACAATAAGGGAACATAATTCTAAGGGAAGGTCTATAGTATCTCATTTGCTATGGTCCTTTAATTTCTTACGATTGTAAACAATTTTGCTGGACACAACTCTCTTCCTCCACATAGGATCAGAGAGTTGCTTTGCCAGCGGATTGTTCTTACGTTTACCTACAACTCTCTGATCTTTCATAGTTTAAGTTCCTTATTCTGTAAACTTTGCTTCTCTTTTTATATCTTCTTCCAAACGGGAAACATGCTGATCGTATGGGAAGTGAAGGTTCTTAGCCTTAATCTGTTCAATCGTTCTAAGTAAAGGCTTAACATCATATTCCTTAAAAGATATAGTAAATCCATCTCTTGCATCCACACTAGATATACGAACACCACCATATCTTCCAAGATATTCTGGTATCTTTTCCCAAAGAAGAATACATCCTGTCATCGGACCTACATGAACAAACATTTCTTCGTGTTTTTCCATAGTATATACTCCTTATGCGGCCAATGCCAGCCACTCAGAGGAGTGGAGCATCTTCCTTACACGATCTTCTCTAATGCCTATTACATTATGAGAAGGACGAGCATTTGTATTCTTATCATGGCTGGACCAGTGAGTAGCAGCTTGGTATGCAGTCCACAGAGTACCTTTGTTACGTGTAGCATAGCTCTCATAGAGACTGCGACCATGCAGGTGACGGTTCTCTTCGTCAAAGATCTTCATCAGATTACTTAACATAACCTTATTAGCTACTGTCTTACGAGCGACGTTATCCGTTCTCTTTGCAAGAGTCTTGGTGAACAGATCAATAGTAGCATCACGAGATACTTTAGTATTATACCACTTCCTCATCTCACTAAGCCCTTCGCCAGCTATGTAAGCTCCAGCATTCTTGATCTTTGCTGCGAATGCAGGTACGTTGAAGTTCTTTGTATGTCTGCCATAGACATAAGCTAACTTATCTCCTGATACTAATGTATTCCAGCACTTGCTGCGCCATAGTCCCATCATACCATTGTTAGCCCATGTCTTGTTATGTGAAGTCCGAAAGCAGAACTCCGGTATAATTTTATCTTCATCAAGAAACATACTATGTGCAGGGAACTTGGCACGTAGCTCCAGCTTGGCACCTTTATCATAGACATTAGTTTCAAACTCAGCATCGGTCATATCAAGACCGGATATGGTGAGTGCCTCTTCTACCTTGCTTACCAAAGGATCGTACTGAACAGGTTCGTATGCCGAAGAGACTATGGCAAGAGGTTCTTTGGTATCAGTGCGCTTCAGCACCATGCCTATATCCCCTGACAATGGCTCCATCCTGTCACCAAAGACAGGAGTATAGTTTTCATTGTCATAAAATAGTGGTTCTTTCTTGACGGTGAAGTCAATCTGTGAGTGGTCAAACATTATGCTATTTCCTTCTCTAAAGTTCGTACAAAATCTGGTATGGTCAGGCGTTCTAAATCTTTAACGCCGCTATCTACACACTCAAGAAGATCATTGATGTGATCTATGTCAAGTTCATATATGTTACTTGCTTCTGATACTGTCAAGATATAACTCTCCGTTATTGGATCAATATCAGCATGTGTTTCAAAAGGTTTTGTCATATCAAACCTCCAGTTGATAGGTATGCTCTTTACTACGGATAACAAAGCCTTCCTTTACTTTAGTTACCTGTAATCCCAATGCTCTCCATAGTCCAGAATAGTTTTGTTGCATCTCATAAAGGTTCTTGCAATCTGGACTAGAAATCTTGATAACTTTTCTTTTGTCATAGTGTTTCATCTTCCTCTCCAAGCTGGAAAATGGGTGTCTCTGACACACCCTCTCCTTTGTTTATTATATCACAAAAGTTCGGCCACGTATATCCACAATCCCAGAAATATTCCAGAAATGTGAAGGCTTGGCAAGGTGAAGATACCATGTGCCAAGATCAAAGCGGCGACCATCCTTGGTTTTGCGAGAGCCAAAGTAACGGTCACGACTGCGAACACGGAATACAAAATTCATGTTGAGTATCAATCTCCATTCAGTTATACTAATTAATCCATGTGTAGTTCGTAAGAACTTCACTACACATGGTTAATTAGGTTCCAGTTTCATTCGGTTCAGTATCTCATAGGCTTCTTGAAATGTCAAGAACGGTCCTATCTTTATTTCAGGTCCATCAACTATGTACCACCAACCTTTCCAAAGTTCTATGTGCATAGTTCCCTCCTTCAAAGGGGATCTCTCGCATCCCATTCTTGTTCTTCACGTAAGCAGATACCTTCTCGCCAAACCATTTTCTATATCTCTTTCAATTATTTCCATAGCCTTATCTTCTGCCTTTGAAGCGTTATATCCTTCTGCTATGAGCTTGTCATAGCTCTCCCAATACAACTCTTGGCGGCTCTCATAGGCTATATTATTCCAGTGATGTGACATCATTCCCATCCTTCTGGCATTGTTGCTTTCCATGATACTCTATCAAAAACTTTATCAGAGTTATCATTCTTTGATCTTAAATTTAATAGAGATGGAAGACTGACTGACACTTTTGTTTCGACAAACGCTCTATTTTCATAGATGTTCATCTTAAATTTATTATTATTTGTCAGCGTAGGAATTGTCATATACTTCATTTCATTTTCCTCACTTCAGTGTTGGTACAATTTAACAATCTGCTGTCTGCCTATAGTCACTTGACTAAAACATCCAGCTTTGCAGATTTCACAATGACCACTCAATCCTTTCTTTGTCTTTGGACAATCGAACATTCGCTTGCCCGTCGCTGGACTTTTATCAAGACTATCATCACCATAGAACATAATGTTCCAGCCTTGACGTTCAAGCATCTCCCATTCTTCTTTTGTATTAGATGGATCAACACTGGCATTCATAGCTATGTTCTTGATAGGAAATAAGACAGTTCGTATCAAGAAGTTTAAAGTAGGATCACGCCATGCTCTTGTTGGTATCCACCAGACACTCTCAGGGGTAGCCTCTGCCTCTGCTTTATGTTTCCATATATCAGCCTCTTCTTTGATACCTTCGCCTCTGGTGCAATGGCGAACACGTTTGGTTTGCTTCCTCTTTCTAGCCAAAAGTTCTTTAACTTGTATAGGTTTTATGTTCTGCCACACATCTTCATTGCGTATATCTTTGACTACCATGTTTGGATACATCTTGTACAACTTAATGTTGTAACAAGTCTCGTCACAGAAAGGGGTTCTATGAATACAAGATCCTTCTACTGTATTAAGATTATCACTTAACAATGCAGTTGTTGATAATAGTGAACTCAAAGATATGGAATTGATAGGTCTATCAGTAGCAAACATACCGATATCTTCACAATATCTCAAGTAATCTTTTACTTGCATAGTCTTTACTCCTTATGCCATTTCCAGTCTTCTATATAATCCCATTCTTCTTGAGTTACTGTTATTTCTTCAACTTTAACTACAGGAACAGAAGCCATCCACTTTTCCAAAGCATCTTCCCATGCTTCAGCCATTGAACGTGCCATTTCATTCTCCATATTTCTAATTAACCCTGTCTAGTACGTAAGTACTTAACTAGACAGGTTTAATTAGTATTCAGTTATGCTGCACACTTCTTTGACTATGTACTGACGTGCCTGTGGCACAGCGTTGCGTCCCAAGTCTTGAGCTACTTGCTTGAGAATGTCGGACATTACCCATCCTTGCAGCTTACTTTCACGACCAGCTTTGATACGCTTGTCAACATAGTACTTGAGAAGCTCTCCTTTTACACGCTTCTGTAACTTTGCAGCAGCGAATGGTCTGCGTGTTCTTACAATGTTTTTATTCATACTACTAGTCCTTTGGTAAGATGTTGCCACGTTTATTCCTTGCATCCTCTGCAAGTTTCTCCATCCAATCATCTTGATTATCTTCAAAGATCTGGAAGATAGCAAAACGAATGGCTGTAATCCACAGTCCCACTATACCTATTGCCAAAGGCAAGAAGGATAGTATCATGATTATAATGCCAATGTCAAGCCAAGTCATAGTCCAATTCCCATTAATGCATGGTATATCAAGATACCACTAATGTTACCAAAGAAAAATCCCATCAAGACAAAGAACAATACCGTACTATTTTCCATCATAATCTTAATCTCCCGTTAGATGTTCTTGAAATTCAACTTGGTTGGTTCGTTAATAACGTCATAACCAAGGAGCATTATCTTTGATAAAGTCTCTGGTGTAATGGTTGTTGTTCCAGCTATTTGAGCGAATATCTTTGCCTTTGGGCAAATAGGATAGACAAGATCTTGACCATAGACATTCTTGACTTTGACTTTAATCTCTGACATTACACGTCCTCCTCACTTGCTTTGTTCCAAAGAATTAACTGAGCGTTCAACAAACGCCATATTAAATGCTCTCTCTCTGATTTAGACATAGCGTTGATTCTCTCGTTGGCTTCTTCCCACTCTGTACTAGGAAGACCAAAGTTCTTGTCACGTAACCACGTCAAGAAATCTTCTTGCGTCCAATGGACTGCTGTCATGGTAAAAATTCCCTATCTAATTAGTCCCTATATACTTCATTGTATTCAGTATATAGGGACTTAATTAGGTTTATCAAGTTAGCGTTTAGACAGAGCTAGCCTCAATCGTTCTTGCTCTGTCTTTGGTAATGCAAAGATCTTTTTCTTTATCTCTGCGGTGTCAATTTCGGTATTTGATAGCAGTATATTATCTTTATCAAGATACCAAGTCAGGAATTGTTCTGCTGTTTGCATGGTGCAAAGTTCCTTGGATTGTTGTTGTTAATCCCATAACGCATAGGCAAGACAAAGTGTTCAATCTTCGTCGTTGGTTACAAATTCAGTCTCATCGTCATAGACTGTTACATCTTTGATTGTCCACTCAACTCCATACTGACTGTAGTGGTTGTCCTTTTCACCAAGAGGTAGCATCTTTCTCGCTTTCTCTAATGCTTTGGCATAGGTAGAGTTATGTGGAGTTTCAACATCAAAGGTATATTCATAGTCTGAAAGTTCACGACGGTTACAAGTCTGAAATGTAAAAGTCCAAGTTAGCATCTTTGTATCCTTTCAAGACAAGTTAGCTTGAACGAACCACCTTGGTGGCTCATCAAAGCCAACTCTGTAGCCCCATGAGGATTATACCTCATGGAGCTTACAAAGTCAAGACAAGCTACGCAGCGACTTCAAAGCCGGAGGCTTCAAAGCCTTCTGGCAAAGCCTCTGCGTTCTTGACCACCTTGAACGAGCGGCCAAAGACCCCAGCTTTGGTCTTTGCTTTGTGCAAGACACGGACAGGAAGGCCAGCGTCAATCTTTGACCAAGTACGCTGGAACTGCTGGTCACCACGGTTGATGTTGTTCCAAGAACCGTCAACGAGGACTTGCATTACGAAATTTGACATAATATTCTCCTTTCAGGAGATCGGGGTTGAAATTGCAGTACTCTATAAACTACTGCTTGGTATACTTACCAAGCTAAGTAGTAGTTTATAGTATTAAAGCTAATGGCAAGTTACCTCCTTGCGACTACATAGTCGCCGTAGGCACCAGCACCGATGCGAGCCATCTTGGTGCTGCGGGAGAACCACCAGCCTTTAGCATAGGAGGTGGTTCCATCCTCCCAGATAACTTCGGAGGGTGACCACAGCTTACGCTGTGAGTCTGCCCAATCCAAGGCGTTCTCAAGAGAACACACAACATTACCCTTTGAAGGGTAACTGAAAACCACAAATGCTGCTTTCTTCATTTGGCAATCTCCGATTCATCAAGTTCATCCAAGTCTCTATTAACTACTAGGTAGTACGTAAGTACTTAACTACCTAGTATTTAATAGCTAGTTCAACTACTTAAGTAAGTAGTTGGCAGCAGCCTTTGAGTCTCTGAAGAGACTCTTTAGAGCCATCTCCGATGAACTCCACAATCTCCATCGTCAACCCAAAACTTCCCTCTATAAAACTACTGCTTTCGTAGAAAGCTAAGTAGTAGTTTTATAGCTAGTTCAGACTACTAAGTAGTAGTCTGTTTTTGCAGCAAGGTATCTGTTTTTGGCAAGACTTGTCAAGACTTTGAAAGTCTTCACGGGGGTACGCCCAAACGTGCGCTCGCATGCATATATATATAATGGTACTGACATATATTTACCAAAAACTACGGGCTTATAATCACTATATTTTTCAGCTACTTATAAGTATTTAAAAATAATGCTTGTATATAGTTAGATTATAGTGTATAATTAGATATTAGAAGGTTATAATGATTGATTTAGTATATAGTTACTAAAGGTACAATGGAAACACAACAACAAAACATCTTATCATCTTTTATAGATCTTAATAATCTACTTAATATAAGTATACTACAAGAAACTAAATCAGATTTCCTCACATTTGTCCGTCTAATGGCTCCCACTCTTGTTTCAGATTGGAAGATGGGGAGACATATTGAGCTAATATCTAATAAATTAAAACAATTAGAGTCTGGAGAGATAAAAAGACTAATGGTGTTCCTTCCACCACGTAGTTCCAAGTCTGTTCTTTGCTCTAAATTGTTTCCAGCATGGTATATAGGAAGAAATCCAACGCATGAAATTCTTACTGTTTCTCATAGTGATCAACTTTCTAGCGACTTTGGCCGTTCTGTTCGTGACATTGTTAATTCTGAAGAGTTTCAGGATATTTTCAAGGGTGTCTCCCTCCGAACGGACGTACGAGCAGCAGGAAAGTGGAAAACAACACAGAATGGCACATACTATGCAGCCGGAGTACGTAGCCAGATTGCAGGACGAGGGGCTAATATAGCCATTCTGGACGATGTGATGTCCGAAGAGGACTCATATTCGGAAGCAGGGCGTAGATACGTAAAGGAATGGTATCCTGCTGGTCTACGTACTCGTATTATGCCCAATGGAGCCATACTCATAATCAATACCCGCTACCATTATGATGATCTATGTGGCTGGCTACTGAAACAAGAAGAGGAAATGAGCGAATATGAAATTATTCCATGGAAAGTAGTAAGAATCCCTGCATGGCTGGATGATGAAGCATCTGAACTCCTTAATTTACCCGTAGGTAGCTCTTATTTTCCAGAATGGAAGCCAAAGCACATATTACAAATAGATGAGAATGAGATTAAAGCCTCCAATGGAGCCAGATACTGGAATGCTCTGTATATGCAGAATCCAACTCCAGAAGAAGGTGGGCTTATAAAGAAGAAATGGATAAAATGGTGGGAATATGAAGATCCTCCGACATGTGATTTCATATTACAAACATATGATACGGCCTTTTCCACACGAACTACGGCTGATTTTAGTGTAATTCAAACGTGGGGTATATTCTCCATGTATGATCAGGATGAAGAAGGTAGGGAAACCTATGCATCCAATCTGATACTACTAGGAAATATAAAAGGTCGCTTTGAATATCCAGAATTACGTAGAATGTCACAATTACTCTTCAAGGAATTTAAACCGGACGTATGTATCATAGAGAAGAAGGCAAGTGGTCAATCGCTAATACAGGATATGCGTAGAAGTGGATTACCCGTAAGGGAATATTTACCAGATAGAGATAAAGTAAGTCGTGTATATGCAGCTTCTCCTATGATGGAGTCAGGAAGAGTATGGATACCAAAGAATAAAAAATGGGCTGATGATCTGTTGGAAGAACTAATACAGTTTCCAAATGCAGCTCATGATGATCAGGTGGATGCACTTACAATGGCAATTCATTTCATGAGAGAGTCATGGCATTTAACCCATCCTGAAGATCCAGAATGGGAAGATGAACCTAAAAGAAAGAAAAGGGTTGCATATTGGCGTGCATAGGTGTATAATATAAAGATGAACGTAAAAAAGGGGATTTATATTGGAATGGCTTATTATGACATTAGGAGCTAAAGCATGTTGCATAGGTGCAAGTGGTGTAGGTGGTCTGGCAAACTGGGCGACCAATAAAAAGATATCATGGAGAGATCTTGGACTAGCTATACTTGTTGGATGGGCTGCGGCAGAATTTTTAATTCCTCCCATTATGAAACAATGGCAACTTGACGTAATGTGGGGGCCAGTAATGGCTTTCTTCATAGGCTATAGTGGACTGCGTATGCTTCCAAGAATAGAAGATATTGTTGCTGAAAGATTTAAGAAGGGGAAATAGGGGTGGCTACAGAACGAAATCCATTTGAACAGATACCACAGGCAATTTCAAATGTTGTTCCATTAAATCCTGTTGAGGTAGACGAAGAACAGGAAGCAACATTTGAGATTGAACCTGATGGCGGCGTAATAGTTGATTTTACTAGTACCATAGAGATGGAAGCGGAAGCTCCTATAAAAGAATGGTATGTAAATCTTGCTGAAAATCTTGATGATAATGTACTAAATGATATAGCAAACGAAGTATATAATAATTATGATGCGGATAAAAACTCTCGTCAGGAATGGGAGTCAATGTTTGAGCGGGGCTTTGACCTATTAGGTTTAAAGATTCAGGAAACTTCAGAACCATTTGAGGGTGCCTGTACTGCCGTTCATCCGCTACTTGTAGAGTCAGCAGTTAAATTCCAGAGTAAAGCATCACAGGAACTCTTTCCATCAGGAGGACCAATCAAGACGCAGATACTTGGTAAGTCCAATCCCAAGCGTGAGATGCAAGCAAATAGAGTCAAGAACTTTATGAACTATCAGCTTACGGAACAGATGCCTGAATACTTTGATGAATTTGAGAAGATGCTTTTCCATCTTCCACTTATAGGATCAGCATTCAAGAAAGTTTATTATGATGCAAATCTGAAACGTCCAGTATCTGAATTTGTTCCCATTGATCAATTCTACGTATCTTACTATGCAAGTAATTTGTCCAAGGCAGATAGATATACACATGTAATTTATCGTAGTCCAATTGATCTGGCAAAGGATATTCGTTCAGGAATATATTCAGATACGGAATTACCTGAAGCTACAAATCCAGAACCAACTGCTTTTGCCTCCAAGATGGATACCATATTAGGTTTCTCTCCAACGGGAGATGCAGATCCACAATATGTTCTACTTGAACAACATTGTTATTTGGAAATAAAAGAAACTAATGCAGAAGAAGGAATAGCTCTTCCCTATATTGTAACTATAGAAGAGCAGTCACGAAAAGTTTTATGTATTCGTAGAAACTATAAACTTGATGACACGAATAAGGAAAAGATAACTCACTTTGTCCATTACAGATTCGTACCCGGTTTTGGATTCTATGGATTTGGCCTGATGCATTTCCTTGGTAATCTTACCATGAGTGCAACAGCAGCAATGAGAAGCCTCATTGATGCAGGTCAATTTGCGAACCTACCGGGAGGATTTAAGGCCAAGGGTGTTAGAATGGTTGGCGATAACGATCCAATCAGTCCCGGTGAGTTTAAAGAAGTTGAGTCTACAGGAATAGACTTAGCGAAGGCTATCGTTCCTCTCCCCTATAAAGAGCCTTCCTCAACCTTGTTCCAGATGCTGGGTTTTGTCACAGCAGCCGGACAGAAATTTGCCGATAGTACAGAACAAATTGTATCAGAAGCATCTTCCTATGGTCCTGTAGGTACAACGATGGCACTACTGGAAGCGTCCAGTAAATTCTTCTCAGCTATTCATAAGCGTCTTCACAAGGCGCAGCGAGATGAATTTAGGATCTTGGCAAGAATCGATTATGATTATCTCCCAAGTGAATATCCCTATGATGTGCCATTTGAAAGTCGGAATATCTTTAAATCCGATTTTGATGGAAGAGTGGACGTGATCCCCGTCAGTGATCCAAATATTCCATCTAATGCTCACCGTCTTATGATTGCACAAATGGCCATGCAAATGGCCCAGCAATCCCCTCCCGGTTTGTTCAATATGGAAGCATTAAGTAGAACTATATTGAGTGCTGCAAATATGCCTAATTTGGAAGAAATACTTCCACCAAAATTAAAACCACAAGCACTTGATCCGGTATCTGATATTATGGCCGCTGTAAAAGGCGTACCTATTGCTGTCTTTACTGGTCAGAATCATGATGCACATATACAGGTAAAGATGGCTTATCTTCAAGATCCACTTAATGGTGGAAATCCTGTTATGCAACGTGTAAAGCCAATACTTGAAGCTAATATTCAGGAACACATGGTTCATAAATATCAGGAACAAATGGATGGAGTAACAAAACAGGCACTGGAGCAAATGCCAGAACAAGGACCGGAAGTTCTTGAAGGTGTAATGGCTCATGCTGCACAGCAAGTACTCAATGCCAATAAAGCTGCCGGTCAGGTAAAATCACCTGAACAGCAACTTGTTATTCTTGAACAGAAGAAGGTTGAACTTGAACAGCAGAAGTTACAGATGGAAGCCATTAATAATGCTGCTGAAGCTGCCTTGGATGCTCAGAAACTTCAACTGGAAGAAGCTAAACTTATGAAGGAAGTTGTGGCTGAAGGTCAGCAAGCTACCTTTAAAAAGGAAAAGGCTGATCTTGATAGAGCCAGCAAGGAAACTATGAAGTCAGTGGAACTTTTATCCAAGTCAGCCATTGAAGATCAGAAGTCTGAAATGAAATCACTAGATCTGTTGATAAAAGTAGCATTGGAAAAAGAGAAAGTTAATATTGATGTAGCTTCCTTAAAGGCAAAAATTATGGAAAAAGCACAGCAGGTTGAATCTGATAAAAATATAAAAATGATGGAATTAGTTAATAAGGTTATAGAACAGGAAACTAAACAAAAAGGAGAAGAAGATGCCTAAGTATGGAGGGGTTCACTACCCTAATGATGAAAAGGGAACAACTGATGGATATCCTACTCATGTAAAAAACGATGATCGTGGAATTACAGATGGACATCCAAAGCATGTTTCCGGTAAAGTTAAAGATCTTTATGGTAACTTTACCAATCGTTCCATTGATGATGGTGGAGTTGGAGCACGAGCACGTAAAGGTGTTCTAAACGAACGTCCTGATTCTGGATGGAAATATCCAAAGCCAGTACGATCATGAAGTTACTAAAGAAAGTTATAGTTTATTTTGATGTACCTTCTTTGATTGCATTTGGTGCTCTTACTCTTATTATATTATTCTTGGTAACAATATAATGGAAATATGGGATGAAGTAGTAAAGGAGTATAATGATGAATTGAATAGATTGAAAAATATACTAGGAGGAGGTACAGCGGATAGTTATTCGCATTACAGAGAATTAGTAGGACATATTCATGGAATTGAATGGTCAAGAGAAATTTTTACATCTATCGTAAAACGTCGTATATACGAAGAAGAGGAGTAAATGCAACAGGTACAACTAGGAAAAGCAATGAAGAATGATATGTGGATCACAGAGGATGAGGTAAAAGATCCAAGTCCTCTGCCAGAATTACCGGGATATCATATTCTGGTAAGACCAGTAAGTATAAAAGGAGTAACAAAGGGGGGGATTGTTCTTCCTGATTCAACCAGAGATGACATGGCCTATCTCACTACAGTAGGAAAGGTTCTTGCCATAGGAGATCTTGCTTATCAGGATGAGATAAAATTTCCCAATGGAGCATGGTGTCAAGTTGGAGATTATGTCTGTTACGCTAAACATGCTGGTCAGAAGTTATTCTATAAATCAATAAGATTGATCTTGTTATTTGATGATCAGGTAATATGCAGAGTGGAACATCCAAGAGATTTAGATCCTACATTTAATCTGACTTCTTAATATTTAAAGGTTGCATCTTAATTCGTTTTATAGTATAATAAGATTAGAACGTCAAACCGTATGCTTCGTAAGCAGCGAAAGGAATTGAAATGGCTGAAAAAAAAGAAGAGTGGACTGAAGTTGAAACTGTAACTTCAGATAATGAAGAGAATAAAGTAGATTTTGAAGTAGAGGAAGAATTAAAGACTGAAGCTTCTTCTGATACGAAACCAGTGAAGGAACCGGAAACTAAACCAGAAGAATCAGAACTGGAAGGTATTGAAACAAAAGGTGCTCAGAAAAGAATACGTCAGTTAATAAAACAGAGAAAAGATCGGGATGATCAGATCTCTCAACTCATGAGACAGAATGAGGAATTAACTGGTAAAATAACTGCAAGAGAACAGGAATTTACCAATATAAGTAAATTAAATCTTGATGCAAATGAGAAGCAATTAACAGACAAGATGGAATTAGCACGAGCCGCTTATAAATCAGCACATGATGAAGGAGATACTACAAAGATATTACAAGCGCAAGAGTTCTTGAATGAAGCGCAGAATGATCTTAAATCTCTTGGTGCTACCAAAGCTATTTTTGAACAGGCATCTCAACCTGTTCAGCAACAAGTACAACCTGTTCAAGCACAGGGAACAGCAGATCCAAAAGCAATTGAATGGTCACAGAATAATGATTGGTTTGGAAAAGATAGAGTAATGACTGCTGCTGCTCTTGCATTAGATTCAGAACTAAAAGAAGAAGGGTTTGATCCAAGTGATCCAGAATTTTATAAAGAGATTGATAATCGGCTTAAAGAGGCATTCCCTCATAAGTTGGATAAAAGTTCGGTGCAGGAACAACCGTCCAAACCTGCTCAGGTGGTAGCTGGAGCGTCACGTTCCACTCCAAGTCCCGGTAAAGTAAAGCTGACGAAAGAAGATGTAAGGCTTGCTCAAAACTGGGGCATACCACTTGAACAATATGCTGCGGAAAAGCTAAAGGTAGAGAATGCCGATGGCGAATACACAGCAATTAAAACGTAACGTGGAGGTGAAATTATGACACGTATTGAAGAATCACGTAATTCTCAATTAAGGGAAAACGAAACCAGAGAGGAAACAGAGTACGTCTTTGAAGAGCCAAACGCAATTCATATACCCCGTGGAGTTGAAGAAAGATTTAATCAGCAAGATATGTCTCTTGGTTGGTTAAGAATCCTTCTTAATGGTAAAGATGATTATCAAGAAATTGGTAAGAAACAACAACAAGGATGGGAATTTGTTACTCCTGAAGAGGTTCCTGAAATGGGAGCAACTTCTGTCGTGAGAGAAGAAGGTCGCTATGCTGGAGTTGTCTGTCGTGGAGACATAGCCTTGGGTAAAATACCCACGGTCAAGCTGGAGGCCAAAAGACGCCATTATAGGAATAAGGCAAATGAGATGTTGGAGGCTGTTAATTCTCAATTGATGAGACACTCTACTCCTCAAATGCCAATTTCCAATGATAGCAAAACGAGAACATTTAAAGGACGAACTCCTACGTTTCAGGATTAGTCCTTAAACAATGGAAGGAGAATTATTATGTCAAGTACACGAGCGTTACGTGGCTTCCTTCCTGCTCGGAAAAAGGGTATGAATTATAATACTGGTGGAACAGCTACTGTTATTTCCCCCACGACTATAACTCGTGCTCCTAAGAAACTGTATACTGGTGACTTGATTCTTATTGATGCAGGTGGCACCATTGCTGAAAGTATAACTGCAACTATGAAGCCTTCGGGCGTATTCATGGGCTGTAATTATGTTGACACTGATGGTAGTCAAAAGTTCTCACGGTATTGGCCGGGAGAGGCTATTACTGCCGCAACATGTATTCAGTTCCATGTCATAACTGATCCTGATCAGACGTATTACATTCAAGGTAATGCAACATGTAGTAATGGTGAGATCTGTAAAGTTCTCAACTACACGGCAACCGTTTCAACGGCATCTGCCGGTAGTACCAAAACTGGACAATCTGCGTTCTTCGTGGAAACCAGTGCTGCTGGTGTAGAAACCATTGTAGGTAATGTGCGAGTTATTGGACGGGCGCAAGATCCGAATGAAGGTACAGACGGACTTGATCAATATCCAATGCTTGAGGTCTGGTTACCCACGCACAGGGATCGGTTTGCAACTACTACAGTTTCCACTGCTTAGATAGGAAGGAGAGAATGCTATGACTATTAATAGAGCTAGTATTGCCAAAGAACTTCTTCCCGGTCTAAATGCAGTTTTCGGGATAGAGTATGGACAGGTTAACGACGAACATAAATCACTTTATGAAGTTGAAAATTCTGACCGTGCTTTTGAAGAGGAAGTTTTGTTTACTGGTTTCGGTTCGGCTCCTGTTAAGTCTGAAGGTGCTGCCGTTTCCTACGATGATGCACAAGAGAGTTATTCTGCCCGTTACACGGCAGAGACTGTTGCTCTAGCCTTTGCAATTACAGAAGAGGCAATGGAAGACAATCTTTATGATACGTTTGCCAAGTTACGTGCCAGAGGTCTGGCCCGTGCGATGGCGAATACTAAAGAGGTCAAAGCTGCTAATCTGTTTACCAATGGCTTTACTGATACGATTGGTGATGGTGTTGCGTTCTTTGCAAGTACGCATCCTACTATTTCTGATGGTAATCAAACTAACACAGCAACTGCCGCTGCATTAGCTATCGGAACTCTTGAGAGTGCAATCACGCAAGTCCAAAAGATTAAGGATGATCGTGGTATCCTCGTAGGGGCAAGTGCCACGTCTTTGCATATTCCTGTTGATTTATGGAATACTGCTGATACCATTCTGAATACTCCCGGTCTTCCCGGTAGTGCTAATAATGATATCAATGCCACTCGTCATATGGGCATGATTCCTGATGGATTCTATGTCAATAGGCGTTTTACTGGAACGGATGACTGGTTTGTAAAGACCGACGTTCCTAATGGTACGAAGATGTTTGCACGTACTCCACTACAGACGAAGATGGAGCCTGATTTTGATACTGGCAACCTCCGGTTTAAGGCACGAGAGCGTTATAGCTTTGGTGTCTCCGATTGGAGAGGCTGGTATGGGAACCAAGGAAGCTAAAGGCAAATGATGTAGGAGGAGGGATGCGTTAGCCTCTCCTCCTCCATTATATAGAAGGAACTTAATTATGGCAGGTACTAAAGTATTTCAAAAATTTATTTCAAGTTTATCCCCTGAACAAAGAAAAGCGTGGGATCTAATGCAAAAAGGATACAAAAAAGATGATCCAAAATTAAAAAAATTAAATAAAAAGTCTGGTGGAAAAATGAGTCATGTTGGTTTGTATCCTGCTGAAGAGAAAAGATCTGGTACGTTACCAGAACGTAAACGTAAGAAGGGTGGATCTGTTAAACGTAAACGTGGTGGTGTTGCAAAGAAACATCTTGGTGGTCTTCCACAGGGTTATGATGCACGACTTGACGAATCTTTAGCTGCTCGTCATCCTGCTGTTAGAGGAAATCTTGCAGCTCGTAGAGCAGAAAGTGAAGGCATGGAACGTGCTCTTGGTCGTAGACCATATGCTGCCGTAGGTACTATGGACCGTACTGTAAAGAAGGGTGGTTCTGTACGTCGTAAGAAGGGTAGTACTGTCTCTCGCAGAGGTGGTAGAAAGATTATGCAGGGTTATAAAGCCGGTGGTAAAGTTTAGGGAGATTAGATATGCCCCAAAAATCAAGTAGACAATATTATGATGAACTTGCAGATTTATCTTTTTCTGATTTAGGTAATTCTAAAAGAGCTTTAAAAATTTATGATATCTTAGGAGATAGAGGTTTTGATCCAGCAGAAGTAGGAGAGCATATAAGTCAAGGACTTGATACATTACCTAACAAATGGAAAACTGGTGGTTTAGTAAAAAGAAAATCTGGTGGTAAAATAATGCAAGGCTATAAAGCTGGTGGTAAAGTTTAAATAAAAGGAGAATAATATGGCTTCAAATCTTACAGTTGCAATGGCAACAGTTGGAAGTGGCCCACTTAAAAGGGTAGATACAGGAGCTACTGTAGGTGGTGATGGTACAGTTACTCGTGTAGTGGCTATTCATGCTACGGCAACTGTATCAGGAATAATTGAATTAAAGGGTGAGCAGCAGATTACAAATAAGACTGCACAGGGAACGGCCATTAGATTGGCTATTCAGGCAAATGATACAATTGATGTATACATGGGAGAAATTGGTGTAGCCATTTATGGTAAAGTAACCGTATCTGCACCAGATGCTGGACCAGTAACTGCCATATTGGGATAACATCCTATGCCTAATTATTCATTTCTAAAGACTGACCTTATAAATACGGCAGAGAATGACTCAACGGAGTTTGCAAATCAGATTCCAAAGTTTGTTGAGAAGGCTGAAGATCGTCTGGTAAAAGAGATTGATGATCCCGGTCTGGATAACTTTACCTCATTTACATTTACCGCATCCAGTCCAACAGTAAGTCTTCCTGTGGATTCATTGGTCGTAAGGAATGTAAGTTTTACCACAAGTACATCTGCTCTTATTACTCCACTTCTGCAAAGAACTTATGAGTATGCTATAGATTATTGGCCTTATGCCAGTGCATCAGTAGGTACGCCACGTTATTATGCACGTAAGAATAATACAGCTATTTATATAGTACCAACTCCAACTTCTGCCTTGACAGGAGAAATACAATATACACGCAGACCAATTCCATTAGCATCCGCAACAGGAACAAGTGCGACAACTTCCAACTATTTTAGTGAATTTGCCTATAATGCATTATTCAATGCCTGTATGATTGAGTCTGCCAAGTTTACCAAGAGCTGGGATGTAGTACAAGTATGGGAAAGTAGCTATCAAAATTCAATAGATGCACTTAGAAATCAATCTCGTAGAATGAGACAGGACGATATGGAGACTCCTCGTAATCCAGTGGGTGGACCTAATCCTGTAATACAAGGAGCACAGTAATGGTTAACCGTACTAAAATACCTAAAGAGATTTATAGACGTGGTGGTGGAAAAGGTACAACTGGTGAAGGTAAAACTGTTAAGCAAATCAATATATGGAAAGATAAATGGGAGCAAATACCGGGAACCGGAACAAGTCAGTATAATCCTCCTCAATTTAGATTGAAGAAGAAGCCAGACTTAGGAGAGAAGAAAAGGACAGAGAAGCCTGTAGGAGTAAGTAAAGCAGATCTGGAGAAAGCTAAACGGGAAAGATTGGCTGGTAGTTTAGGAAAAGGTCATCCTATAACACCAGTAAAAGAACTAGGAAGAACAGGAGTTAGTAGAATTGGTGAATGGAAACAAAAGGCAGAAGCTGCTGATGTACCAACTCGTACTGTTGGAGAACGTCTTCCAAGTGAAGTTCCTCGTAGACTTGTAGGAGGATTATATAAAGCTGGTGGAACGGTAAAGAAAATGCATGGAGGTAAACTCCATAAAAAAAAGACTAAGAAAACTTACGCAGGACACGATGGTAATAAGTATGTGTCCAAATTATATTCATAGGAGAGTAAAATGGGACCGCACACATTATTGAAAAGTCCACCAGATCTGGAAAAGGTCAATGGAAAACCAACTGGTCAAGGTTATGGTGCTGCACGTAAAGGACCAGATGTTGTAGGAACTCCTCATGCTGTAGTAACAGATGAGAGTTATGAAAAGGGTAAGTCATTTAAACTGGACCATAATAGCGTCCGTAATATTCATATAAAATAGGAGGTTATTATGTTAAGTAAATTTTTAGGTAAAGGTGTACGAGCATTACAAAAAGGTCGTGTTCAACGGAAATTGAAATCAAAAAGTCGTAAACGTCCAGAAGCCTCAACAGGACAGGATATACAAATGCATGGTGCTTCTACAAAAGCAAGACAACAAGCTAAAATACATGAAGCTCAAGCAGGAGCTAAGAAAGCTAAACGTGGTGTACAACCTGAAAAGGTAGCTGCATTGGAAAAGAAAGCTCTTCCAGAAATGTCAAGAATTAGAACACAACTTAAAGGTCTGAGTGCTAAAACTATTGCTGCTAACTATAGTGGTAAAGAAATATCAGCTATGCAAAGAAAAATTAAAGATCCTCGTATTCTTGATAGATTACAAAGAGCACGAAAAATAAGGGAAAAAGGTTTAAGAGAATGGGAAACTTTTGAAAAAGGTGAGAAGCATACACCGGGGCAGAAACTTAGATTTAAGTATAATAAAAAAGGTGGAACTGTAAAACGATCTACAGGTGGTCTATTAGGAATGGGTGCTGCTCTTCGTGGTGGTGGTGCTGTACGGAAACGCTAGGAGAGTATTATGGCAGTAGCTAGTAAAATTATAAAAACAATAGTAAAAAAAGAAACTCGTGGTCGCAAGCGTAAGCGTGGTCGTGGAAAAGGAACTGCTGCTGAAAAGGCAGAAGCAAAGAAACTTAATATTAGTGTAGAGAAATTACGAGCAGGAAAGAAATCTGCCAAGAGAATAAAAAAAACTAAACCTACAGTAGAAACTCCAACGAGAACTCCTGTTACGCCGGGATTTGGACCAACTGGTACAGCGACTGATAGACTTGCAGCTTTAAGAGCTATGACAAAAGGATCAGAACGAGGTGAAATAGGCAGAATACTTCAACAGTCTGAACGAGCAAGAAGGGCAGATCTATTTCCTGCTCCTGCTGAAAGAGGTAGACGTACAGCTACAGTAGATCCTGTTAGTGGTCAGATTGTAGAAGGAGGTCCAAATACACGACTACGTTCTTTGCATCGTCCTGATTATGGAGAAAAGCATGAACAAGCAGTTCTTTTTTTAAGAGAAAAATTTCCCGGTAAATCAGAAAAGTGGTATGAAAGAGAAGCTATTAAATTAGTTGAACGTGATTTTCCAAGAGTAGAACGAGGTGAAGAGGTTATTTCTGGAACTGAACAACAGATTGCAGAAGCTATGGGACTTAGATCAAGAAAACGTGGTGGAATAGTAAGACGTAGAAAAGGTGGTGCTATTGGTGTAGGTGCCGCATTACGTGGTTATGGTAAAGGGTATAAGAAAGGTGGAAAGATTTAATATGCCTTTTCAATCAAAAGCACAAAGAGATTTTTTAAAAATAAACCATCCTAATGTTTATAAAAATTGGGTAGCGAAACATGGAGCTACTATTAAAAGACAGGTTGGTAGTAAATTATCTTTAAAAAAATCAAAAGCAAGGAGAAAAACATGAATCATATTATAAATCGTTTTAGAGAGCCTTCATCCTATGCAGCCTTGGCTGGTGTTCTAGCTATGGTTGGTATTATGGTACCAGCCGATTTATGGCAGAACGTAGTCATGATTGCATGTGGAGTGGCAGGTGTTACAGGATTCTTTATGGGTGAACATCCAACAAAGAAGAAATAGTTAATATGGCAACATCAGGAACATTTAACTTTAATTTAGATATAGATGAGGTGATCCAAGAAGCAACGGAGATGATCGGGGGTGAACAAACTCTTGGTCATACTCCTGCTTCTGCTCGTCGTTCTATTAATCTGATGTTAAAGGATTGGCAGAACAGAGGTATTCTTCTCTGGTCTACATATACAACTCTGGTAACGGTAATTACAAGTACTACTACCTATGCACTATCTGATAGTACATTGGATGCATTGGAAGTAGTATTACATAGGGATAGTACAGATATTCAACTTCAAAGAATTAGCTTTGAGGAATATCAAATTGTACCTAATAAGACACAAACAGGAAGACCTACTCAGTTTAGTATAAAGAGAGATAGAGATAATCCTACGATATATCTCTGGCCTCTTCCTGAAAATTCAACTGATATTTTAAATATTGAAGGTATAAGAGAACTGGAAGATGTAAATAAATCTGCCTCTCAGAATGCAGATATGCCTAAAAGATTCCTTCCTCCTCTTACCTGTGGTCTATCTTATTATCTTTCCATGAAAACTCCCGGTACAGAACCAGATCGTATAGGAATGTTAAAATCTAATTATGAACAATTATTACTTACGGCAATGGAAGAAGATAGAGAAAGAGCAAATCTATTTCTTAGGCCAAAATTAGGTTATATTTAATGGCAAGTAATAAGAATGCTCTGGCAATGTGTGATACATGTGGATTTGTTTATCCACATAGAGTAATGAAATTGAATAGTTATGGGATGCTGGTATGCCCACAGGATTTTGATGGTCAATTTGATCTGAAGAATCATCCTCAAAATAAAGTACCTGATGTAAGAGATGATCCAACAATACGCAATCCTCGTCCTGATACTGGTGGTAGACAAATTAATTGGGAAGCTGCCACTAATAATTGGGATGCAGAAGATAGATGGTGGCAAGCAATATGAGTACATTAACTGGACGACAAATATCTGATACATATAAACAGATTATAAAATTAGGTGTGAGTACCAATAGAGGTGTAAGTGCTTCTCTTACTCAACTCCAAACTGGAGATGGAACCAATGTTGCTTTTATGGTTGCTACAAATGCTGTAAAATCAACTGGAAGATTGGATGTTGTAGGTACTATAGCTGCTGAAGGGAATGTAAGTATTGCTGGTACAGTAACTATTGCTGGTGCAAATCTACAGGCAACCAATGCTAAAGTATGTGCTTCTGCTTTCTATGGTGATGGTTCTAATTTAACAGGGGTTGATGCCAGTGTAGGTGGTAATGTCTGTGTAGGTAATATATCTGTAGTTGGTAATGCCTATGTAAGTGGGACATCTCAATTTGTAAGTAAAGTGGAATTTGACGATGATGTATGTGTTAGTGGAAATACAGTTCTAGTAGGTAATCTGGCTGTAGGGGGAACTACCACTATTACAGGTGCAGTAAGTCTGGGAAGTACATTGGATGTGGCTGGTAATGTATCAGTAAGTGGTACATTTAAAGGAACAGGTGCAGCTACCTTTGCAAGTACCGTAACAGTTTCTGGTACTGGAACATTTAAAACAAATGTATCCGTAAGTGGTAATGTTAATATAGGTGGAACAACTACTATTGGAGGAGCCGTCAGTGTTGCAGGTGCTCTAAGTGTAGGAGGTGCTACTAATTTACTTGGTACAGTAACAGTGGCAGGAGCAACTAGTCTTGCCAGTACATTAAATGTAGGTGGAGTAGTTTCTTTATCAGATGCTCTTAAAGTTACAGGTACAGCCAGTATAACTGGTGTAGTTACAATGGGAGATTCTCTTGGTGTAGGAGGAGCTTTATCTGTAGTAGGTAATGCATCTCTTGGTGGAACTGTAAATATAGCAGGAACAGTTACCATAGCTGGAACAAATATTCAAGCAGCTAATGCACGAGTATGTGCTTCTGCTTTCTACGGAGATGGGGCTAATCTTACCAATGTTCCATCTACAGGGAATGTTTCCGTTTCAGCTTTACGTGTCACTGGTAATGTTACTATTGGAGGTACTCTTAGTGTAGCAGGTGCTGTTAATTTCCTGAGTACAGCCACTGTATCTGGAGCTGCTGGTTTTCTTGGTACGGTTCGTGTATCAGGAGCAGCAACATTAGCCAGTACTCTTGATGTAGCAGGGAATGTATCTCTTGGTGGAACACTGGCACAAACAGGTATTGCAACCTTTGCTGCCAAGGCAGAGTTTGATGATGATGTATGTGTCTCTGGAAATACAGTTCTAGTTGGAAATCTGGCTGTAGGAGGTACAGTAACAGTAGCAGGTGCTGCCAGTATTGCTGGTGCTCTTAGTGTTGGAGGGGCTGCTAATTTCCTTAGTACGGTAACTGTTGTAGGTAAAGCTGAATTTGATGATGACGTATGTGTCTCTGGTAATACAGTTCTAGTAGGTAATTTAACCGTAGGTGGTACTACAACAATTGCAGGTGCTGTAAGTTTGGCCAGTACATTAAGTGTAGGTGGTGCAGCACACTTTGCCAGTACAGTTACCATAGCAGGTAATACAACTCTTACTGGTACATTAGGTGTAGGAGGTGCTGCTAACTTTGCCAGTACAGTTACCATTGAAGGTAATACAACTCTTACTGGTACATTAGGTGTAGGAGGTATTGCAACCTTTGCTGCCAAGGCAGAATTTGACGATGATGTATGTGTATCAGGGAATACAATTCTTGTAGGTAATTTAGCTGTAGGTGGTACTACTACTATTACAGGTGCAGTTAGTCTTGCTAGTACATTAAGTGTTGGGGGTGCTGCTAACTTTGCCAGTACTGTAACAATAGCCGGAGCTAATGTACAGGCTGCAAATGCAAAGGTTTGTGCCAGTGCCTTCTATGGTGATGGTGCTAATCTTACTAATGTTCCTGTTGCTATAACGGGTAATATATCTGTTGGTAATGCTACAATAGGTGGTAATCTTTTTGTAGGTGGTACAGCAACTATAGTTGGTAATACAACACTGACGGCAAATCTTGGAGTTGGTGGGACACTTACAGCTGTAGGTAAAGCAGAGTTTGACGATGACGTATGTGTTTCTGGTAATACAGTTCTTGTAGGTAATCTGGCTGTAGGAGGAACTACTACAATAGCAGGTGCTGTAAGTCTGGCAAGTACTCTTAGTGTCGGTGGGGCTGCACACTTTGCAAGTACGGTAACTATAGCTGGAAATACAACTCTTACTGGAAATCTTGGAGTAGGTGGTACAGCTACTATAGTCGGTAAAGCTGAGTTTGATGATGACGTATGTGTAAGTGGAAATTCCATACTTGTAGGTAATCTGACAGTTGGAGGTACTACCACTATAGGGGGAGCAGTTAGTTTAGCTGGTGCTTTAAGTGTTGGAGGTGCAGCTAATTTTCTTAGTACAGTAACTGTTGTAGGTAAAGCAGAATTTGACGACGATGTATGTGTAAGTGGTAATACTATATTAGTTGGTAACTTAACTGTTGGAGGTACAACCACAATTGGAGGTGCCGTAAGTATAGCTGGTGCTTTAAGTGTAGGAGGTGCAGCTAATTTAGCAAGTACTTTAACTGTAGTTGGTAAAGCAGAATTTGACGATGATGTTTGTGTTAGTGGAAATTCAATATTAGTTGGTAACTTAACTGTTGGAGGTACAACTACTATAGGTGGTGCTGTCAGTATAGCTGGTGCTCTTAGTGTTGGAGGAGCTGCTAACTTTGCCAGTACTGTAACTGTAACTGGTGCTGTTGTATTGGCAAGTACAATTAAAATTGGAGGTGGTTCTCCCGGTGCTGATAAAATATTAACTTCTGATGCAGATGGAGATGCAACGTGGGAAGATGCTGCTGGTGGTGGTGGTATGCAATCTGTACAAGTGTTTACTGCTGATGGAACGTGGACTAAACCTGCTGGTATTAACTCCGTCTTTGTACGAGTACAAGGTGCTGGTGGTGGTGGTGGTGGAGCTACTGATCGTTTAGGTGGAGGTGGAGGTGGTGGTGGATATACCGAAGAATTTTTAGATGTATCTGGTACATCATCGGAAACTGTAACAGTTGGAGAAGGAGGTGCTGGTGGATCAGGTACGGGTGCTGGTACACAAGGAGAAACTTCTTCATTTGGATCTCTTTGTTCTGCAACAGGAGGGGGTGGTGGTCAAGCAAATGGCTCTGGTCCAGATGGTGGTGCTGGAGGTGCTGGAGCAGATGGTGATGTAAATGCAATAGGAAGTGATGGTATAGGTAACTCACGATATAATGCATCTGGTTCAGAAGGCTGTGGTGGACAAGGAGGACCAAGTGTTCTTGGTGGAGCAGGACGAGGTGGAACTTCTGGTGCTAATGGTTTTGATGGAAATCTTTACGGTGGAGGTGGAGGTGGTGGTTGTAATATCGGAAGTACTGCAACAAAAACAGGTGGTGATGGAGCAGATGGTATTGTAATTGTAATGGAGTTTGCATAATGAAAAGTATATTAATTCAAGGTACTCGTATCTGTGATATAGTTGAACATGGAAAGACATTTCCAGTATCTGAAAGTCTTTTTTGGATTGATGCTCCTGATGATGTAACTAATCACGATACATATGAAAATGGTACGATTGTAAAATATGTACCTTATGTTCCTACTACAGAAAAGTTGTGGGCTGAACTTCGTAAAGAACGAAATGCTAAATTAGATGAAACAGATTGGACTCAAATGCCAGATGCTCCTTCTGATGGTAAAGTAGTTTGGGCTACCTACCGTCAAGCATTACGAGATCTTCCTGCTAATACTCCAGATCCAGCTAACCCGATTTGGCCTACGAAACCGGAAAACTAGTTTATTATAGAATAACGGATATTAATAATGAGTTTAATAAGAAGTACTATGATGGTTGCTGCTGCTACTGCTGCTGCTGGTGCAGTTACAGAAGGTGGATTATATACGTGGGGAAGAAATACTTATGGTGCTTTAGGTGATGGTACTACAACAAATAGGTCTTCTCCTGTACAAGTTGGATCTGATACAACTTGGACTGATGTAGATGGTGGTGAATACTGGACATTTGCTACTAAATCAGATGGAACACTTTGGTCTTGGGGATATGCAAATAGTTTTAGAACTGGTTTAGCTACTGATGAGACTAATTATTCGTCACCAGTGCAAATTAATGATGACACAGATTGGGATAATTCTACACTAGGTGGTGGACGATATGCTGGTGGTGTAGTTAAAGAGGATGGAACACTCTGGATATGGGGAAGAAGTCCTCCTACTGGACTAGGTGTAGCTGTAAGTTCTCCTATCCAAATAGGTTCTCTTGAAGATTGGAAGGATATTTCTACAGGATTATATGGTGCTCATGCAGTTAAAACAGACGGAACTCTATGGGCATGGGGAACATTTGATGATGGAATACTTGGAAATGGAGGTACAGAGGATGTTGGTTCTCCTATTCAAATAGGTTCACTTACAGATTGGAAGCATATTGGAAGATCACGGTGGAATCAAATTGCAATGGCTACTAAGACTGATGGTACATTATGGGGATGGGGAGTAAATGGATATGGTGAGCTTGGACAAGGAAATACAACTAATTATTCATCTCCAGTTCAAGTAGGATCGTTAACTGATTGGGATACTGTAAATGTTGGAAATGATCATATGGTAGCATTAAAGACTGATGGTACAATATGGGCATGTGGATTTGGGGATGATGGGGTACTTGGAGATGGTACTGAAGTAAATAAGTCATCTCCTGTGCAAATCGGATCTGCAACAGATTGGGTACAAATAGCAGCAGGACTATATCAAGGAATGGCACGAACAAGTTCTGGAACTATATATTCGTGGGGTAAAAATGGGAGTGGGCAATTAGGACTAGGAGATGTAGATAGTAGAAGTTCACCTTCCCAAATTGGATCAGAGACTGACTGGGTACATATAACATTTGCTACTGATCATGCTGGTGGTATTAGAGAATGAATTTATTAGACGAGCAATTAACAGCAGGTTTAAAGGGTGATTTTATAACAGGGCAACGTCTTGCAGATGAGCTTGCTATTAAAACACCTGATGATCCAAGAGCAGCATTTAACAGAGGATGGTATGAACTTAGAAAAGGAAATTTTAGATTTGGGCATAGTCTTTTAGATAAGGGAAGATTTATTAATGTATTTGGTAATCGTCATATAGGATCATCCAAACCTATTTGGAATGGTGAAGAAGGAACTGTACTCTTACGTCTTGAAGGTGGTCTTGGTGATCAAATTCATGGATTCAGATTTGCCAAGGAGATTGAAGATCGTGGTAATAGAGTTGTTGTCTGTTGCTCTCCTGAATTAGCTTCGTTGTTTGCAGAAGACTTTACAGTTATACAACCAGAAGCAGCATGTGGAGTATTCCATGACTATTGGCTTCCAAGTATGTCTGCTGTCGTATCTTTAGAACATACTTATGAAACTCTGTCAGGTTCTTCATATATACCAAAGACAGCAAATACAATTCCCGGTAGAGTTGGTGTAAGATGGTCAGGTAATCCACAATTTGAGCATGAACAGTATAGACTATTCTCAAAAGATTTAATGTTTGATGCTATTGAAGATCTGGATATTGTCAGTTTACAACGTGATACGGATGATGTACCAGAATGGATGGAGCAGCCATTATTAGAAACATGGGAAGATACTCGTAAGGTAATTAGTGAATGTGAATTAATTATTTCCTCCTGTACCAGTGTTGCACATTTAGCAGCAGCTATGGGAATTGATACATGGATTGTTGTTCCTATTTTACCATACTATCTTTGGGCATTGCCGGGAGATAAATCTCCTTATTATGATAGTGTAACTTTATACCGACAGAAAGAATATAAAGATTGGAAAGATCCTTTTGAGAATATTAAAAAAGATTTGGAAATGAGATATAAAAAAGCATGAAGAAAATATTTTTAATTTTACTTATTTACTTATGGTCTTCTTCTGTAGTAGCTCAAGATGTATATATGGAAGAACATAATGAAGAAATTATTTATAATCCTTGTGGTAAGGATGGTAAGCAACGTGATGGTTTAACAGCATATTTTGAACATAGCTTCAGTGCTATATACAAAGATTTAAATCAGGAGGAACTGAAAGAATTTTTAATAAAGATAGGACAGGAAAATTCTGATATAATAAATGTAAGAGTTTTTAAATCTCCAATACATCCCTCTTATGCTATTATCTCTTCATACTTATTTCAAAATTTTTTAAGTGGAGATGTTCTTGTTGAATTATATTGTGTAAGAGAATTAAATAATTCTGTTGCTATATTTATAAAAGAAGATAGATTTGAAGAATTTATGGGGAAACCCTTTTTACAGTTAGGTACAGAATAGGAGTTAGAGAGGTTTATGAAAATTTTATTACTTACTATATGTTTAATTGTATGTATAGCACTGGTATTTATAGCCAGTGCAAGTGCTCAAAATCATGATGGAGTTATAGGACAAGATCCAAATATTTTTCCTCGTATGTTTCAGAAAAATATGATGTGTTCTGAAAGTGATTTTGTACGTCAAGATTTAAAAGAAAGGCTGCAAACAGTTAAAGTTTGGTGGGGATTAGATAAAAATGAAAATCTTTCAGAATTATTTGTAAATCAAAATACTGGGAGATGGTTATTTATGTTAACCTTTACAGATGGTATAACATGTGGACTTATTGGAGGAGAGATGAGTGTTCCCTATGATAAGAATCCATATTTTAAATAGGAGAAGAAAATGGCATCAACGTACACTTCAAATATAAGACTAACAAAACAAGGGGATGGTGATAATCCTAATACATGGGGAACTGTTCTTAATAATCAGGTTATTAGTCTTGTGGATGATGCAATTGCTTCCTATACAACTGTATCAATTGGATCAGCAGCTACTGTAACATTATCAGCAGTAAACGGTGGATCAGATACTCCACGATCTGCTTTTCTACATTTAAAAGGATCAGTGGGTGGAGTTGCTAATACTATATCATTGATTATTCCTGCTAATTCCAAGAGTTATGTAATTAATAATGTAGTCTCTGCCAATACTACAGCCTCTGATATTATAAAGATGAAGACTGCCGGAGGAGATGGATATGATATACCATTAGGAGCTGTAGGTTTAGTAATTTGTGATGGTACTTCTGTACATTCTTTAAATACAAAAGGATTTAATCTTGGTACAGCAGCCAGTGCAGATATAGGAGTATGCACTACCAATATTCCTGATACATCTCTGGCTGATATAAGATATTTAAGAGTATCTACTTCTGCCAATGTGTCATTAATAGGAACTAAATATATTATAGGAGCTTCTGCAAGTACTCCCGGTAATTTAATTATTGGAGGAAATGCAAGAACTTATAATCCAATTGTTACGGTAACAGATGCAGCTTGTATTAGTGTGAATTTTGCATTAAGTAATAATTTCCTTGTTACAATTGGAGGAAATAGAACTTTAAAAGCACCTGTTAATTGTACAGCCGGACAAGGAGGGAATATATATTTTATACAGGATGGAACTGGAAGTAGAACACTTGGCTATAATGCAGCATGGCAATTTGTATCAGCCACTGTTCCTTCATTAAGCACAGGAGCAAGCGATGTGGACTTACTTACATACATAGCCAGAAGTGCTGCTACAATTGATGTTGCATTATTGAAGAACTTTGATAGGTAAAAATGGCTTCTTCTAATTCAAAACTTGTTAAGTTAAATTTTACTCCCGGTATTAGAAGGGAATCTACTCAGTATGCTGAAGAGGGTTCTTGGTATGATACAGATCGTGTAAGATTTAGAACTGGTAGACCACAAAATATAGGAGGATATGAAACAAAAGTATCTGCCACATTTGATGGTGCTGCTCGTGATTTAATAAGTTGGACTGATAATGATCAGTTAAAAAGAGCCATGTTCGGTACACCTCAGAAGTTATATGAACACAATGGTGATACAATAACTGATATAACTCCTGTATCAACATCTGTAACTATTACCAATGCTTTTACCGTAGCTTTATCTGCCACTACGGTAACTGTTACTGCTGCTGGACATGGTAGAGCAACAGGAGATTATGTATTTTTTACCAGTGTTTCAGGACCAAGTGGTGGTGTAACCATAGGTGGTAATATAATATTCGGTACTAGTGTATTTCAAGTAAGTGTAATAGGAGCTAATTCTTTTGCCATAGATGTAGCAACAACTGCCAGTGCTGCACAATCCAGTGCAAGTCAGGCAACGGCACATTATTTAATTTCTACAGGAGTATCAAATGCTACTCCCGGTCTTGGTTATGGTGCTGCTGCATGGCAAGCAGGTACAAGTACAGCAGGAACACGAGCTTATAATGAACCCACATCTGCTGGAGCTACTACATTTTCCAGTGAGATTACACAATGGAGTCTGGATAATTGGGGAGAAGATGTTATAGCTAATCGTAGGAAAGGAACTATTTATTTCTTTGATACTGATGCATCAACTACTCCTCTTAGAGCAGTAAAGGTTTCAGGAGCTACTAATTCTACACCCACTACGGTAAACTCTATATTAGTATCTCCTAATGATAGACATCTTATAGCTCTTGGTGGTAATATTTTTAATACAACAGCCGATCCAAGTGGTGCATTTAATCCAATGACTGTGAGATGGGCTCATCAGGAAGACTATACTAATTGGGTTCCCTCTGTTAGTTCCACTTCAGGAGAAGTACAACTTGCAGATGGTACTGCAATTATTGGTGGAGTACGTTCCAGAAATGCAGTTAATATATGGACAGATAATTCTTTATGGTTACAAACATTTGTTGGTCCACCTTTTACATTTAAATTTGCACAAATGGGAACAAACTGTGGATTGATTGCACCACATGCAGCAGTAGATTATGATGGTAGAACTGTTTGGATGGGCTTTGATAATTTCTATACTTTTGATGGACAGGTAAGAACTCTGGATTGTACAGTCAGACGATATATATTTAATCGTCTTGACTTATCAAATAGAGATAAAATATTTGCTGGTATTAATTCTGAATTTAAAGAAGTAATCTGGCTGTATCCTTCCACTGATGGTTCAGGAGAATGTGATTCATATGTGATATGGTCACCAGATGAAAATTATTGGACATATGGTACTACACTATTTACTACCTTTAATGATAAGATAGTTTTTGGAAATACGATTACAACTGGTGTAAGTGTTAATGGTAATAATATATATAACAATGAACCTGATGGGATATTTACAGCAAATGGACAGGCAATAACATCTTTCATTGAATCAGCAGATTTTGATATACAGGATGGTAATGAACTAATGTTTCTTGATCGGTTAATTCCAGATATGACTTTAAATGATGGAACTATAAAGTTTTCTATTACAACGAAACAATTTCCAGAGAGTACACAGGAAACTGAAAAAGGACCATTCTCAATTACAAAGAGTACTAGTAAAATAGATTTACGAGCAAGAGGAAGGCAGGGGAGAATAAGGGTTTCGTGTGATGCTGCTGATACGTCATGGAGATGGGGATCTGTTCGTTTAAGTATGCAGCAGGACGGGATGAGATAATGGCAAGATATCCAGCCTTTCCATTAATATTTCCTGATGATGTTAAAAAAGGAGTAGACTATGTTTATGGTCGTATACAACAATGGAGTGCTGCTTTTATTAATGAATTGGATACCAGAGATCAAATACAAGAGGGAAAACCTACTTCAAATATTTATGCCGTGGTTACAGTAACTACTATTAAGAGTCCTGATAAGGGAGATATAGCATACTCTGTGAGTAGTGGTAAATTTAAAGGATATGTAAGTACGGCAGGAACACAAGCATGGCAGGATTTAAACTAATGACTAATGAAGAATATAAAACTTATATTATACATGGCAGTCTTTATTCTAATATGAATAAAGGAGTAACTGGTACTCCTATATGGGCTAAGAATCTTACCATACAAAGTGTTACCAAACCTGTTACTAATAAGGGTAATCCTATGTATCATAATCCTAATCAGCAGAGTACTTTTATTGCCAATAATACATTACCACAGTCAAACTATATGAACCCACGGAGAATGGCATAATGGCATATAATGTAGAACAACTGCAAGATTTACAAAATAAGATTGGTTCTGAACCTGTCATGCCTACTTCTTTGTCAAGATATAATGCTTTTGAAGGATTGAAACGTCAAGCTAAAGGTATGCCTCAACGTATACCTCAACGTAGAAATACTTTCCAACCAAGAACTATGCAAGAAGGTGGTCAACCAGACATGCTTGATGATGCACAGAATATAGCTTCAAAGGGTAGGTATGGAGATACCATGTTGATGCATGTTAATCCAGAAGAGGTACGTGGTCTTTCTTCATTAGGTCCAGTAACTAAAAATCCTGAAACTGGTCTACCGGAAGCATTCTTTTTTGCTGCTCCTTTAGTCGCAGGTCTTGCTGGTGCTGGTGCTGCTGCTGGTACTGCTGCTGCTGCTACTGCTGGTGCTGGACTAATGGCTGGTTTAGGTGGAATGTGGGCAGCATTAGGACCAATTGGACAGGGAATGTTGATTGGTGGAGGAATGGGTGGATTAAGAAGTTTATTTATGGGAGGAGAAAATCCATTAAAAGATATATTATTGGGAGCTGCTTTCGGTGGTTTAACTGGTGGGGTTAGTCATCTTATTGGTGCTCCCGGTGCTGTAGCTCCCGGTGCAACGGAAGCTATTGAAGGTACTAAATTAGTTGCGGCTGGTCCTCCTGCTGGATTTAGTGGTGGTGTTTATGCTGATGCTTTGGCTGCTGGTCAACGAGGAGTTACGACGCCAACACTTGGTTTGGATGCTTTTAGAAATGTTGGTCGTGATATGCTGAGTGATATACCACCTTCTGTTATTACTCCTCCTCCAGATCTTACAGGTGGTGTAATACAAACTGCTGGAACACCTAATTATTTACCGGGAACTACTTGGTCAGATCAGCCCGTTGCTACTACGACAGGAATTAGTCCTAAAACTTGGGCAGAAGCTGAAAAATATTATCCTTCTAAAGATTGGCCGCAAGGTTTTGTTGAGGACGCATTTCGTGGTCCTAGTCCAACAGTATTACAAAAGGCAGGAGAGGCTGGAATGAAAGCAGCTACTGCTCCAGAACCTTGGAGTTTTACAGATTGGTGGGGAAGACGAACAACTCCTGAGAGGATTGGATTAGGACTTGGTGCTACTACATTAGGTCTTTCAGCTTTAGAAGGACCGCCAGCACAGGCTGAGATACCGGGATTAAGAACGCCAGCAGCTATTCCAGAGTTAGATCCATTTACCCCACGTACTCCTATAGGAGGTAGAGGTGTGGAGTTCTATGAAAGAACTATAGGAGAAGGAAGAACTCCTGAAGAGGCACAGTATTTTACAGAAGATGAGATAGATGAAGAAGATGTGAATGTAGCCAAGGAAGGTGGTCTTGTATCTTTACAGATGGGAGGTACTACTAGTTTTGGTCAGTTACCGTATCATCCCGGCCATCCTGCTATACCACCTGCACCTGCTGGTTATACATATGCTCCAACTATTAGAGGATATGGAGCACCAGTATTGAAGAAAACATCAGAGGTTGGTGGTGTATATATAGGAGGAGGGGGAGCGTCAACTCCTACACTTCTAAAAGGAGCAACGATGGGTGAACTTGGAAGAATTAATAGACCGGATTGGGAACGTGCTGGGGATACTAGTGCTGCTACTGCTGCTCCTGAACCATTTAAATTTCCTGCTGCAACTCCTTTCCAGAGTAATATTTCCTCTTTCAATATAGAAGATGCTTTAGCAAGAATAACAGGACAAGATCAAGTTCCTCAAGTACCAGCAGTATTGCCTGAACAAGTTGCTGCTCCTATTTCAACGGATGTTGCTGTTCCAACAGATACATCTGCATTAGGAGATCTTCTATCAAGATTTCAACAGACGGCACAAGTTGATCCAATAGCTGGATTAGTTGCATCTGGAGTAGGGGTAAATCAAGGAGGGAGTGTAGGATTAGCTCGTGGAGGAGTATTTGAAGGACGAGTACAAGGACAAGGAGATGGTATGGCAGATCAAATAGCCTTTAATGTAGTACCACAAACTCCACAGGATATTCCTAATACTCCTGATGTGGCTTTACTTAGTTCAGATGAGTATGTTGTACCTGCTGATGTGGTATCCATGCTTGGTAATGGTAGCAGTACGGCTGGTGCTCAAGCACTAGATCAGTTTAATCAATTGATGAGAAAGAAAGCATTTGGTACAAATAGGCAACAAAGAGAACTTAATGCAGGAAGGGAGCTTTCAAGTCTAGTATAGATGATTGTATATAAAGCAGAACCACAATATATAGATGTCTTGTGGCCTTATGTTGGTCCTCTTTTAAATGAAGCTATTAAACGTACAATAGGAGAGATTAATTTAGAAGATATAAAAGAGTGGTTGAAAGAACAAAGACAACAACTTTGGGTTATAGTGGATGAAGAAGAGAAGGAAATTATTGGAGCATTTACAACTGAGATTTATATCTATCCAAACCAGAAACATTTAAGAGGACACTTGTGGGGAACAAAGAAGAATACATTAAAGAAGTGGATGGATAGTTGGAGTGAGCCTGTTGAAAAGTTTTGTAAGGAAAATAATATAAGTCATATAGAAACTGCTGGACGAGATGGTTGGACAAGAGCTTTAAAAAATAAAGGATACAAAAAGTACTATACTGTTTTAGTGAAGGAACTGGAAAATGAGTGATACAAGAGAATATATTTCAAACTTAGATATGCCCGAAAAGATTTCATTGTTCAAGGAATTATACAATGAACTTGCAGGATATGGCATAGAAGGAGATACGGAGCTTGCTCATGTAAATACATTTGAAGCATCTCTATTAAAGTCTCTTGGTGGATCAGGCACTCTTAATGATATTACTAATTTTAGAGAATATAAAGGAGGTGGAAGTCAACCAGCACCAGTAGCACCACCTGCACAACAGACAATTACGCAAACATCGGAATTTCCCACAGAATTAAAACCATTTATCTCAGATGTTCTTGGAGCAGGTCGAGCTGAATTTGAACGTGAGAAGGCAGAAGGCTTACAACCTTTCCCCGGTCCACAGATTGCTCCCTTTACTCCAGAACAACAAGCAGCTTTTGCCGCCGGTAGGGAACAATTTACTGGTCTTGCCGGTACACCATTGGCACGAGCAGCCACATATTATCAACCTGCCTTGGCAGCGACTGCACTTGGAACTGCTGAAATAGGAGCAGAAGATATTGGTCGTAGGATGGACCCCTTTTTGCAGAACGTAGTAGATATTGCAAAGAGAGAAGCTCGTTCAGATGAAGAAGTAGCAAGACAAAGAAGGGCAGCACAAGCTGTAGCAGGTCAAGGATTTCTTGGAGGAACTCGTCCTGCCTTTGTTGAGTCTCAGGCTGAACAGGATCTTGCAGAACGACTAGGTGATATACAGGCACGAGGATTATCTGCATCATTCCAGCAAGCACAAACAGCGGCTGAACAGCAACGAGCAAGAGAGATGACAGGTGGTAGACAGTTTGCCACATTGGGTGATGTAACAGGTGCAAGAGCACGCTCTGATATTGCTGGTCTTGCTGGTGTAGGAGAAACACAACAGCAAAGAACACAACAGGCATTGGATATAGCTAAAAGAGAATTTGAAGAAGAGAGAGCTTTCCCGCAATCTGCACTACAAAGATATGCATCATTGATACGTGGCTTCCCACTTCAAGCTACTCAGCAGAGATTTGCCACACAGACTGTACCTACACCTTCCTTAGCTCAAACATTGGTTGGTGGTCTTGGTACGGCTGCTGGATTATATGGAGCTTTTGGTGGATTTGGATCTCGTGCTGCTGCGGAGGGTGGGCTTGTCTCCTTACAACAGGGTGGACAACTTCCCGGCGCTGGATTTGCTATGGGAGATGTTGGTGGAGCTGGTGTAGCTCCTATGCCAACTGCCAGACAGATGCCAACTTCACAGGATGTACAAGAGGCTATGGAGCTACTTAGACAACGAGGAGCGGCTATAAGGAGTATGTCTTTACCACAGGTGCCACAAACGAATTTACCCACTGAGATCTCCTCTCAGGCACTCTCAGGGGTACTTCCTGCTGCTGAAGGTGGGTTGATGTCTGTTGTTAAACGGCAGGATGGTGATTTAGTAGGACCAATAACTATGGACGACATAAGGCGACGGTATCTTGCTTTTAAAGAGGCTCCTTTCGGTGCAACCAAAGCAGAGTATCTTCCAGTACAGGAGGCTCGTCAAGCTCAAGCAACTAGAGCACAAGAGATGTCTCAGAGATATGAACAACGACAAAAGGATTTACATGAACAACGAATAAGAGAACAATATGGTAATGTTGCTCAGTTCTTTGCTCGTCTTGGTACAGATGTTTCTCCTGCTGCGCAAGCAGGTGGAATATCAGGGCTTCTTGGTGCGGGTGTATCTTCTCTGAAAGAAACAGTTCCTGAAGCACTAGCTACAGAAAAAGAATTTTATGGATTAGGGCTGACTCTTGAAGATAAACTTTCTGAGGCTGAACTTGCTGGACTAGCAGCGCAAACAGGAGTAGAGGAAGGAAAGTTATCTGATATACTGGCACAAACCGGAGCTGAACGTACTGCTAGAGGAGAGGAATTAGCAAGTGGTATTGATATCTATGAAGCACAAATTGAAGAAATACAGGCAGAGGCTGATCTTGCAGCAGCAAAGGCAACTGGTAATTTAAAAACTTCAGATTTTAATGCAGCAATGAGAATGGTACAAGTACTATATCCTAATGCTATCTTATCATCGATAGGTGATGAATTAGTATGGGATAAAAAGGCAATGGGATCTAGTGCATCTTTAGTAGCAACTAATTTACAAGTAGATTATATACGTGCATTACGACAAGCTCAAGATGGAGGACTCTCAAGTATTGAAGCACAGGATTATGCAATAAGTGAAATTATGCCAACAATTAGAGCAATAGTTGCACAAGATCCAGATACACCACCTATTCCACTTCCTAATCAAAAAGCAATTGATGAATTAAAGGCAGATCCTTTGGGAGAAGCACTTATAGAGGATGATCAAGGAAAGATGGTTCCAAGTGGAGCAAATAATATATCTGCTTTTATGATAGAATTTAAATTAAGTAAATCTGAAGTACTAGCTTTACTTAAAGATTAATTAAAGTAAGGAAATTATGAATGGCTAGTAAATGGTCAGATCCTAAATATCATCAAGGTGGTGTTGAAGTTGATACTGCTCCAGATCCTGATACAGATAAGGAAGAAGAAGTATCTGTAGAGGAGTTAAGAGCAAGGGCTGCTGGTTTTGAAGAAATGCCTGAAATTGGATTTCCTAAATTTCCTTGGTCTAAAGATGATCCTCGCAAAAGAGTAATACCTGAAACTGGTAGAGAGTATACTGCTAAGATGGAGCCAGCTTGGGAAGCTATAAAGTTTGATCCTGAAACTAAGACTTTAAAATGGAAGTATGAGGAGAAACGTGAACCAACTTATACAATGAAAGAGTTGGATAAACATCCAAAGTGGCTTAAAAATGCACGAATTATTTATAAAGAAGAAGAAGGCGAGGATTATAAAAAATCTGATGCAGAGTTATCACAATGGTTTAAACGTAGACATTCCAGATTAGGTAATAATATGCTTAATATGGGATTAACTGCATTGGATGCAAAGAACATGTCACCAAAAACAAGACAAGCATTTGCTGATTCTCTGGATTCTTTTGTTGATACAAAATCTGATATAGGATCTTTTGCGAGAGCAGTCTGGAATACCGTAATTGATCCTACAACATGGATACCTATTGGAGGAAGTATTTTTGCAAAGCCTATTGCAAAGAAACTTGGACTCAAGGGATTACAGAAGTTACTGTTGAAGTTTGATAAGCCTCATCTAATAAAAAAGGAGTTAGAAAAAGAGGTAGGTAAAACAGCAGCGGCAACATTTGCAACAAAAGGTTTTGCAAAAGAAATAACAACTGAAACATTATCAAAAGCACAGAAGGATGCAGCAAAAGAATTAGCAAAGAATGCTGCTAGAGTAGGAGCACCAATTACTGGAGCGTGGTCAGGTGCATATGATGCTGAACATCAATGGTTAAGTAGAGAAGTAAATAGAACTGGTTGGGAAGAATTTGATCCTGTACAAACAGCAAAGGCTGTTTTTCTTGGAACATTTATTGGTGGACCAGCTTCTTATAAGATAGCTAATGTAGCAGCATTATTAGGATCTCGTCGTGTTCTACGTAATCATCAAGGTAGATTGGATTATCTTGATTATGAGGCTACTAGAAAAAAGTTAGATAGTTCAGATGAATTAATTCCTAATAGAGCTTCGTATAGTGATATTGAATCTACAGCAGCCAGATTACAAAAAGATTTAAATACAAACGGGGTTGTTAATTTAGATATAAAAGGAACAAGAGCACGAACTGTAAAGCAGCAAAAGAAAGTAGATATAAAGGGAGATGCTGCTAAGAATGCAACCTTTGAAGATATTCAAGATACTTTTCGTAGATATGGAATTGAATTAGATCAAGGTGCTACAAGAGGACAGTTCGTAGGACGAAAAATTACAGAGTTTGGAGAAGGTATAATTGATCCAGCCACAGGACGTAAAACAAAGGAAGTAGTTTGGGCTAGATTTAAAAGAATGGCTTACTCTGACAGTGGTTTAGGAAGGAGATTTGAATCTTCAAGAAGGAGATTTGATGCTAATTCTTTAAAAGCAGAGAGAGCAATAAAGAAAAGATTAGGTAGTTTGAAGACGGCTATGGAAAAGGACTATGGTACTAAAGCAAAAAATATAGGAGAAGATACGTTTGGACTTATAGATCGGGCTTTACGAGGATATACTGTACATCTTCCTAAAAATGTTGCTCGTGAAGTATCTAAGATGCGTAAACATATTGATTACTTACAACAAAGATTGTGGGATAGTGGAGTACTTAAAAAAGAATATGATGCTGAAGGTAAATTAAAACAGGATAGTCTTGCTTTTAAGATAAAAAAATCTATGGATGGAGAAGATCCAGAATTATATATTACAAGACAATACGAAGTATTTGATAATCCAGATTGGGCTACAAAAATAGGAGCTAATTTAGAAGTATTAAATACTGCAAGAAATTTTCTACGAGGAAGATTAAGAAATAATAATGAGTTTCAAGAATTAGATGACAGAGCATTAAAGGCAAAGTATACAGACAAGCAAGGACTTGAAAAATTTGATTATAATAAAGCAGGTTTAACTGATGAAGAAGCGGCAAAACATCAAGCGTTTATAGGTAAAGGCGGAACTCTTGATAAACTTATGTATGAACTTACTCATGCAACAGATGAGGAAAGTTTATTTCATATGTTTTCTAATCAAAGACCATTAGGAAGAAAGGCTTTAGAAATATTAAAGCGTAGAGAAGATATACCTAGTGAATTAAGAGTATTGATGGGAGAGTATAAAGAGCCTTTTGCAAATTTTCAAAATTCAGTTATGAAACTGGAGCAAACTATAGCTACTTATCAGTATGAAAAAGAACTTGCTGATCTTATCAGGGCTGGTTTACTGGACGGTGCAGGTACATTTAATCCTGATGTAGGTAGAGTAGTAGCTCTACAATCAAGAATGCCTAAACGGGCAGGTGTGGCACGTCCTCTTGCAGAAGGGTTGTCTGCTGAAGATACTGGTATTAATCGTCCTTTAGATGGAATGCATGGAACTAATGAGGTTGCAGATGCTATTCTAAAAGGGAATGAGATTTTTCAAGATCATAATTTCTTTAAGCCAGTTCAATATTATCTTTCAGCACAAGCACAAACAAGATTAACCAAGACTGTTTATAACACAGCCGCTATAGCTAGAAACTTTTTAACTGCTGGAATCATGGCTGTAGGTGCAGGATATATAAATCCAAGAAATTTAAGAGCACTCCCTAAAGTTTTTAAAGGTATGTATAAGTTAAGTGATGAAACATTACAGGCTGAAATGGAGAAAGGATCATATTTAGGTTTCCTACAAAGTGGTACAATTTTAGGAGCATTTAGAGCAGCAATGGGAGATGCAGCAGATCCTTCTTTTTGGAATGGAAGTAATCCATTATATACAAGAGGGAACAAAGTTAAAGCAGCAGCAAAACGGGCGAATATTTCAGTAGTTAAATTTTACCAGCTTATGGATGATGTTTGGAAACAGTTTGGATTTCTTAGTGAAAGAGATATACAAAGACCTATTCTTAGAGATACGGCTCATCTTGCTAAAGCTAAAAGAGAGGCTGGTGAGCAACTGACTCCTGAAGAAAATGATTTGGTAAAGGTGATGGATGCTCAGGGTACTGGTGATTATAATCCTGACTTAGATATTGTTCATACCTTTAAGAGTGCTGATGGTATTACAGTAAATATAACAAGAGTAGAACAAATTGCTGCTGATAATGTTGCAAAATATATGCAGAATTATGCAGGAGTTCCTCAATTTGTTCGCTACTCCCGTCTTTTACCAGCGGCTGACTTTCTTGCTTTTAATACAGAGCTGGCAAGAAATCAGAAAAATATACTAGTGGCTGCTGGAAGTGATTGGCTTGAAGGTGGGCGTGTGATGAAAAGAAATATTATTCTTCCAGATGGAACAAGAGTAGGAGAGGCTCAAAGAGCAATAGGGCGACGTAGAATGGGTTCTCAAATAGCTGCTCAATCGGCAGCAGTAGCTATGTCGGGAGCCTCTACATTATATCTTGGCCTTAAATATGGAGGAGATGTTTGGGATTATATACGAGGTGAAGATGAAGTTGAAGCCAATACAGATGGTATTGAATCCTTTGACCAAGACTATGCTCGTGGAACTACATATGCCTATTTAACAAAACCGGAGAATGGTACAGGAGTAAGAATGAATTTGTCCTTCTCCAATCCATATGCTGTTATGCAAGATCCTATACGTGGAACGCTGCGTGATATGGCTAACGGTACATTTAGTGAAGAAGGAGTAACGGATGCTGTAACTAAAGCTGTTCTAAAACCATTGGGAGAAATAATGGGACCATCTATGTTTTTTGAAAGTTTTATTAATCTATATAAAAATACGGATGCGTATGGAAGACCTATTGTGGATGTGAGACAAAAGACTATTCCACAAAATGTGATGGCTGTAATAGGAGAATTGTGGAAACCTTATGAACCGGGAGTCATTAGAGATGCAGAAAGGATTGTTAGATCTGTAACGGATCGTCCTGAAGGTCAGGAATATGCTTTAAAACCGGGAACATATCCAAGAAAATATACTACATTTCAAGCCATAGCTGGTTTAGTTGGAATGCGTCCAGAATATTATGATGTAAAAAATAATATGCTTGGTCAAATGCAAAAAGAAAAACAAGTAACTGGAAAGGCTAGTCAAATATTTAATAGGATGGTTCATAATCAACAGACTGTAACTGCTGATGATCTTGCAAAAGCATATGCACATTCTTTGGATGTGCAATATAAAAGTGCCAGACGAATGGCTAATATTATAGAGAGAGCAAAAGCATCTGGTCTGAGCAAGAAAGAAATTATAAACTTTATTACAAAGGACGGCATGTTCTCAGATAAATTAGATTCAAAGATGTTTGCTGATATGGTTAATAAAGGTAAGTTCCTTCCATCAAAGCCAAATATAGGAGAGATGCGTCTATGGGCAAAGTATGCAAAGGATAATGGATTGCATCAGCCAGATATAAAGGGAGCGCAACGAGAATTAATAAACATATGGAAAAATAGTTTAGGACAGAGTGTAGGTAGAGATGATCAACCAGTTACTTCAACACGTAAAAGTAAATGGTCAGATCCTACATATCATCAATAGGAGTTTAATATGCAAGACATGACCATGATTTGGAATGCCATACTTACTATGGCAGTTGGTGGATTTCTCTGGTGGATACGTGCTACTAGTGCTGCTGTTACTAAGATACGTGAAGAAAATTTGTCAACTAGGGAGCATATTGCTCTGACCTATGCAACCAAGCAGGATGTTAAAGATGACCTACGGCAGATCATGGCACGGTTTGATCGTCTGGAAAGTAAGATAGATGATTATATGAGGATGGGAAAGTAGATGGCTGATAGAATATCTGATCAATATCCCAGAGCAGCACAGATAATACGTCATTATGAATCTGTTAATCAATCTGGTCAGCCACATCTTATTCCTTATGAAGATATAGGTGGGACGTGGGTAGCTGGTTATGGTAGAACTGTTGATAAGGATCGTAAAGAAATTCCTTGGACCATAGAACAGTCGGAAGTAGACTTAGATACTCAGATCTCAGAAAAATTAAAAGAGATTGATCAACTAGAAAGAGAATTACCAGAAGGACTTACCTTTACTAAATCAGAAAAGGAAGCTCTTATTCCGTTTTTACAAAATGTAGGATATACAAAGCTTAAAGGTACAAGAGCTATGGAAGCATTGAAAAGAGGTGATAAAAGGAGATTTGCTTTTGAGCTATTCGATGCTGAAAAAGGATTCACAAAAGGTACAGATAAAGAAGGAAGAACTACTGTCCTTGGTGGATTAGTAGAAAGGCGAGGAAGAGAAGGATCTTTATTTTATGAAGAAAGAAATATAGGTGGGATGGTATCACGTAATCCATATCCACATAATCCACGATCAATATAGGAGTACTAATGGAAGACCAACTATATTCGTATATTAAAACTACCGCTGTAAAAAGATGGGAGTTTTTCTCAGAAGATGAATTAAGATGTAAGGGAACAGATGAATTAGATATGGATGAAGAGTTTATGAAAAAGCTTATAGCTCTTCGTAAAGAATTAAATCAATACTTTAAAATAATATCAGGCTATAGACATATGGCTTATAACGATATCCTTGGTAAAACAAGAGATTCTCCACACTTATTAGGTAAGGCTGTGGACATAGCATGTCATGGTAAAAAAGCATACAATATAATTAGAATAGGAATGGCACATGGCTTCACTGGTATTGGGGTGAAGCAGCATGGAGAAAAGGAAGATAGGTTTGTCCATCTTGATACCATGAATAATGGGGAAAGATCCAGACCAATGTTATGGAGTTATAAATAATAAATCTTATTAATATTTTTAATTATTTCATCTATAATTTTAAGTTGTTTACGATATGTTTTAGTGGATTGTCTATTGTATTGAATATATTGTTCATGACTTTCCTTAGTAATTTTACGAAGTTTATATAATTCTTCTATAATTAGATATGTGGACATTTTCTCCTCTGTATCTGATTTTATCATTTAAGCATCTTTATTAAAAATTATAGGAATATTTCACCATCAGTATTTGTTGTGTATTATCTATATAAAAATTTGTAGACATAGAAGAACATGCTGAAAGAATTAATAATAAAAATATATATTTTATCATAAATTAAAATTACATTTCTTAACAAGTTCATCAACAGTTTCTTTACCAAGAATCTGAAGAGATTCTATTATAGCTAACTCTAATCCCTCCTTTGATATATCTATAGCTTTATCACTCTTTGCTCCTCGTACTCTTGATAATAGCTCCAGTGCTTTAATGGCACTGTTAGTGTGTCCATTTGCCTTGGCAAACGTATATTGATTTTCAATTTCACTTATAACATCAATGTTAGTTTCTAGTTCATTCTCAAGATCAGCTATCCTTTCTACTATCTCGTCGTTTTTAAGCATACGATATCCCTGATTATATGCTGAACGTGGTGCATATCCAGCAGCCTTCGCTGCTTCAGTGGCATTACGATGTAGAATATAGGCTTGAGCAAACCTTTCTTGTTTATCTGTTAGCATTTGATAGTCTATATATTTCGTGATCAGGCATATATGTATATGTTAATAGATCTTCCAAAGAAGAGTGAGTTAGGTCAGAAAGAAGAGGTAATAGATAGTTTTTTGATGTATTTATAGTTTCTAAAAAATATTCAACTGCCTTATTTTTATTTACATAAAACCATTCACTTTTAGATTGACTGCAATACTTAGAGAAGGTTGAAATAAGATGTCTTTCTAATAGTTTATAATGAGAAACTTGCTCTTTTTTTAAGTAAGAAAAATTATCTTCGGGAGCATAACTATTATATTGTTTTAATCGTTCTTTTGGATATTTTGTCATTCCAACTTTTACCCAACCTTCATAACTTTTATTTACAATACAATATATATATCCTTCTCGTGATATTATATCTTCTCTAAGACAATGTTCCCATTCAGGATTATTCCATTTCTTTAAAAGAAAATTTCTTTTTAATCTAGCTGCTTCAATATCTCTAGTTTGTAAACTAATACGATATTGTTTACCATAATTACTAAATCGTTTTTGAAACCAATAGACACCATCTCGTTGATACATATATTTTGTATCTATATTCTTATCCTTTATATATAGGTCTTTTACAATTTTAGACATTATTTAAGATTGTTCCTTTGTATTCCCTTGGACTTCTCAAAACTTCTCATTCCACCAAGACCAAGCAATGATAATGTTAATGTCATTAATCCCTCTGTTGGTATGACAGGTATCATTAAAGCAGGAGTCCAGATAGCCATAGCCCAGACGCATATAGGCTGGAATACGAATTGCCATGCCAGACCAAAGGCACATATCCACATGATGGCAGGTCTAGCTCCAGCTACGAAGATGGAAGGATGCTTTGCCTGTTCCTGATTAACAGCTATCTGTGCCAGATTAGCTCGTTGCACCTGTGTCTTCAATTCATGGTTGAGCTTTGCACGTAGATCTTTATCCTCCACAAACTTATCAAGTACGTTATCCACCACACCTACTACTGCTTCTGCAATTCCAAATAAGGCCATCTTATCCTCCTGTTAAAAATAGTATATTGTTAAATAAAATCCAAGTATAAAACTTACAACTAATAATTGAAATATAAATTCCAGTTTAATCAAGGTATACCCGTAGCATCTTCAAATTTCTCTCTCATGCTCAGATGTTTCCGATAGTTGACATGTGTTTTAAATACTCCAGTAGATACAAATCTATCCTCCACTTCTTCAAAAGCCATGTAAACATTAATTCGTTCTTTATGCTTATCATACCATATTTTATTGATTAAATCAATCCACCATTCTGGTTCCTGTACTGTTATATGTACGTTCTTACCATTGGGAAATTTCTTGAGTGCTTCATAACAGGCTATATTCAGGAATACAGATTTATTTGCAAAGAACATTATACGATCTATGATCCATTCCAGATCCTGTGTGGGAAGATGTTCCATTACATCAACACATATAACCATGTCATATGTACCAGTTGGTAGCTTGGAGAATTTTTCAAGACCGGGATCATAGAGTGTATAGTCTTTTATCTTCAAGAATTTATGAAGAGGTTTACCTAATTTATTGTGTTCATCTTTATATAGATTACCTTTCCCACAACCATAATCAAGAAGTGTTTTGCATTTATTATCTCGTATAATTGATCGAACATAATGAGCATACTTTGTCATACTCCTACCGGGAAATATAGTCAGATCTGTATGTAACTTTTTATATTCCTCTATTAACTCATGATATTCTGCTGATGGTTTAGTCACTGAACACATCTTCAAAATTGGGAATTTTGTTTTCATCCAGATGTAATTTCCACAATGCATTAACCAATGAATTTTCACCATATAAATTAAGAGACATGCTCATGGTAGTATCATTAAATACTCTTTCACAATCCTGTGCCATAGCAAGTAACTCACCAGTGGTCCAGAAATTTTCTCCACGTACATTAACTTGTAGATACTTTGGTTTTGGTTCCTCATCTTCAGCTCCAGTAGTTTCCTTCTTCTGTTCTTCTGTAGGTTCATCTTTAAGGGAAGAATCAAAACCAAATAGATGGTACTTTCTAAAGCCCATTGTGTGCATGATGCCAAGTATTCTCATGGCTGCACACGTACCACCTGTTATAAGAGTAGCTCCCTCTGGTATACCAAGATCTTCCATGACCGTAATTTTCTGATCCTTTATTTCCTGTTCTCTTTCTGCTTCATTTCTGAGAGATTCTGTAAAGGCATGCCATCCATAAATATTGGCTTTCTTTTCAATAAGATACTTAGTTACGGAGGGATCTGTCATGGATGCTACAAAGAACTTTGTACTTGGATCAACAGTTTTGAATAGATCTTTTCGTATAATGCCATGTGTACTTTCTCCTTCAATTGATCGTGGATCTAGTACAACACATGCCCAAGGTTTAATACCATTAGCCAGTAGGTGTGGGTATGAATGCTTTACACATATTGTCTTGGCCTCTGGATTTTCTTTCATAAGTTCTTTTACTTTATCATAATCAGTGGAATGACCACCGGAAATAACAATAACATCTCCATCATTTGGTCTGCACTTTCCAAGAAACTTATCCTTATCAATCAAGCTCATATTTTCTTTTATATTAGCCTGTATATATTCCTTATCCACACAATCTCTTGGGTGTACTACAATAGGAACATTAAGAATCTCCTCTGGCAAGGAAGGAACTAACTTGTCATTATATATTAAAGCTAGATGTGTAACTCCTCCATTCTTTACAGGATCAGAAGAGGGAAGTACAATACGTTTTATGTCCTCCAGATTTTTTACTAATACATTAGTTCCACAATATTTTTTAGGTGGACCTTTCTTATCTGAATCTGGACTAAAATAATTATCAACAGCAACAACACGAGAACCTTTTAACTTTTCATAATCATTCTGTACGGTGATAATACTATTACCACCACCGATCAAGGCAAAGTCTGGATTATCGTCCTTCAATACCTCTCTGGTATTTCCTTTAATAAGTTTAAAATTAAAGGTTTTATCCCTGTCCTTTTTTATTTTCTTTTTAAAATCTGTAAATCTTTTTTCAACAGCAGCCTTGGTAACATGAGCTTTTAAATTAAATTCTGCTTCATCAAGATCAGCAGTACCGTCTTCAAAGAGATCATATCCAGTATAGGTTACCTTGTCTGTGTTTTCAAATGCAGTCAAAGCCATCTCCAAAGCCCGACCTCCATTCCATGTACCAGTTTCAACAAATGATTCTGGTTTATGGAATCTGATAATATCAGCCAAGGTCTTGGTTCTATTAGGTCTGATGTCGGGAGGAAGAGCTTCTTTGGACAAAGGAAATACTCTGTTCCCTTCACTATCTCTTAATGATCTGTTATCTTCTTCCAGATTTTTAAGATGTTTATTAAATGGTGTGGCCTTTATACCCTTCTTGGTATTGGATGGAGTAAGGGTATGTACTCTCATGCCATGTGCTCTGTATATATTCAACAGCCGTTCAAAGATGAAAGCCTCATGCCACTCTCTGTAAGATAGAACTTCACCACTCTCATAAGCACCACGAAGATCACCAAGAATATCCAATGGAGCCTGATGATTAAGATTGAAGGCCATAAAGCATGGATCACTATATTGATCTGGAGTGCTCTCTACAGAGTCACCACTAAGATGTACTATATCTGCACCTTCAGGGAGGAAGTCATGTACAAAATCTGATGTTAGATTGTCAACGGGAATTACATTTGTATTCATCCATAGTAACCATCCACCATCTTTAGTTTCTTCGGCTATTTTAAAAGCCTCTTCAGTCAGGGAAAATACTTTTGGAGCCGTTAGTAATGTATCTATTCTCCAGTTGTATTCAACAGTACCATTCTCTGTACCATTATGCACGTCCATACTGGTACGAAATTCATTAAACTCTTCCACATCTTCTAAATTTTTATATGTTATAGTTTCTGGAAGGGAGTAGGCATCCAAGGCACATTCAAAATGATAAGCAGACAACTTAATATTGGGATGCCAGAACTTATCAACTCTGTTGAACATCTGATGTGCATGATCTTTAAGAGAGTTCTCATTAAAGGCAGTTACTACATTTAGTTTCGTCATTTATTATCCTTAATGTACAGTTTGCTGTTCAACTTCAAAGGAACTCATATCTTCAAATACTTTACTAGCATCTTCCTTACCAAGTAAGGTAACATAAAAATGATGCAGTTGTGCTGCTAAACATCCAGCTAGAATAAGAGGATTGTCAGTAAGTTTTAATTGTTCCTTGATAAACTTTTGTATGTTACTACTAAGTAAGCTCATTAATTCTTCTTCATTTAATTCATTCATTATCGTGAACCTCTTTGTGGACCACAACGAGTGCAATATAAAATTCCTTTTCTACGAATTAGGTACACACCCCCACACTTCTTACAGCCCTTAACTGGTGTCCATGTCATTAGCTTTGTATCCTTTCTTTATTATTCCATAAAGGTAATGCCACTTACACTACTCTCATGAGATTCCTTTTCTGCACTCTTCTTTGTTGTTATAAGATAGTCTACTTCTGCATCTACCATACCATTGGCCTGTAACCATCTTGCATCATTTACCCACTCAACTGCATACTTACCTTCCACCTTTCCTCTGCACTCCCAATCCTCAAACCAAGGACCACCAGTGGTGAAGTGAACATTTCTTGCTTCAAGATCAGGATCAGAGTGACCATCCAGCCAATTCCAATCTTCAGGTATTCTTCCTATATCTGATTCCTTATCAGATAGCCATCCAAAACCATGCAACCATCTTCCCGGCTTTGTATTAACATCATCTATTGTAAGGTTTTTATTTAATTCATGTGAACAATTGAACATCATAAGACTTGACCAATTCTTTCTACGATATTGTTCCTGCACCTTCCCATCCATTTTAGTTCCCTTTTCTGGATTATACTTATGGTGTGTACACCAGAGAGGATAATAATTCATATCACAAAGCTCAAACAATTCTGTTACATCGGTTCTCATGTACATGTCACAGTCCATGTACAATGCCTTACCCTCAAACATATTCAGAAAAGGTACAAGAAATCTGGTAAAGGAAAACTCACTGGAAAAAGGACGGCCATCTATGGTGTCATAGTCTTGGCCGTCCATTGTCGTATGTTCTCTACGATACAAGCCCATACGTTTGACCACATCTCTTTTTATAGGTACGACTCTCACTGGTTTTGATGCTATACGTTCCAGTGAAAACTTTAATACTTCATAAGCCATATCCTCTTTAGGATCATAGCCAATATAGACTGTATTCATAGATAATCCTTTAATTAATAGTTATTTGTTTTGGTCTTTGCTCTTCAGGGATATCCTGTTTCAAAGCAATGCGGAGCACTCCATCAGTAAGCTCTGCACCCTCAACTTCAATCGTGTCATTAAGGATGAACTTCCTTTGGAATGCTCGTCTGGCAATTCCCTTGTGAACATAGTCAGAGTTATCATGTCTACCAGTGATATCTCCCTCAATGGTTAGATTATTTTCTACAACCTCTACTTTGATTTCATCTTTAGTGAATCCGGCAAGTGCCATCTCTATGCAGTATGTATCTTCACCAGACTTAACTATATCATAGGGAGGATAACCATAACCATCCCCACCGGGGGGAGCTACGTTAGTAAAGTTTAGCATATGATCCAGAAGTCTTTCATAACCAATAGCAAATCTAGGCCAAGCTGTAAGTGTATTTTCAACTGTTCTCATAATCTTTCTCCTTTATGTGGAACCCATTATGGCATTCCAAGGGTATTATCTCACATAAATAGCTCTGTGTCAAGAACTTTTTACCTCACCTCCTGAACTTTTACGTATGATATCATTATGATTTAACTCACTCCAGTATATTTCCAAGCCAGTGCTACACTCCTCTAAGCTGGTAAACATATGGAACTCCCCCGGTGGAACTACTGTAAACTCACCGGGAAGAAGAAGAGTACTATCTACCAGATCATAATCATTCTTCCATCTCTCTATTTTTAATTTACCAGATATAAGATAGAAGGCATTGTATTTAGTCTGATGCTTATGTAAAGAACAGAATGTTCGTGGCTTTATCTCTATGAAATGTATCTCAACTGCTGGACTTTTCAACAGATCAGTTGTGGTTCCCCATATCTTTCCTTCCTTCATGTCAGATCCACAATCTCACACGATCCAGCAGTACAGGCAAGCTCTTGTGAGCCTGTAGTATTATCTTCCTTCTCAAATTCCTGTAACCGTGACCAATCAATAGCTTTCTTAGGCATCATACTCTTAGCCTTGAAGTATTCTTCCTTATTAAGTTCCTGATATGGAGCTTGCTTATAGGTATGATCTGAATAGGGAAGGAAAGAAACTCCTGATAGATGATCAAAGTTTTTCCAGCACCATGCACCGACTTCTATCCATTCATTTTCCTGTACGGATATGGTAACACTTGGCTTATGTTCACACCAGTATTGAGCATATGTCTTCCATATCTCCAGTTGTTGCATGGCACTCATATCATTTCTGAATTTGGAATCTGGATCTGATTTTATGGGGAAGGAAAAGACAGACGTATGTTCAGGATTCATAATGTCAGGCTCATTGGGAATGCCATATTCTTTCATAAAGATGGTAAGGGGATCTTTAACATCTGCTCTAACAGTACGAATATAATAAGGAGAATGTCTGGCATGAATACCACTGGAACTATTTACCAGTTGCGATACTGTGCCGGAAGGTTTGATACAGGTAATGGCAGTTGACTGAGGAATGCCAAGTTTCTCTGCCCATTTCTTATTGGTACTGATGGCAACATTACGTAGATACGTTAAGGTATCTTCCAAGAAAGGAACCTTGGCAGAGTAATCTAAATGTTCAATTGGGAAATTAAGTAGCTTGCAATCCATGATGCCAGTAAGGGACACACCAAGCAATCTTTCTTCTTCCGTATTATCTCTCCATCTCTTTCTAAGATATCCAAAGTTTGTGAGAGTGGATTGAATAGTACCAAGTAATGTAGCTACACGTATCTTACGTGCCAAACTATTTCTATCATCTGCTGGTCTGCATATAACTTCTGTTAGATTACAGAATTGATTGGGACGTAGTATGATCTCTGAACAGGGATTAGTCCCAAAGTTAATATCAGATATCCTTCGTCCATTCTGTGCTGCCTTCATCTGTGCTGATTGACGGTTGAAGATACCACGCTCACCACTCTTGCTTTCATAAAGAGCTTGCCACTCGTTCATGAATACTCCAGTATCAGGACGCTCAGTATATACAGCAGAGTTATTTGCCAAGGCTCTTTCTGGATTTGTCATATGCCAAGCACCTGACTTGGAAGCTCTCATACGAGCGTCTGACAAATTAGATAAAGATATCAGAGCAGATCTTCGTACTCCTCCCACCACCACAACCTCACCAATCTTGCATACTATATCATGACATTCAATGGAGCTTAACTTCCTGCCTCTGGCTTCACTGAACTTACGAATAGTAAAATCAAATAGATCTATCAATGGTTGTGGGCCACTGGCTCTACCACCAAAGGTCTTTAGTCTTGCACCGGCAGGACGTACTTTGCTGGCATCTATCTTGGGGATACGATTGCTATAGAGATAAGATATCAGATCTTTAAATGCTCTGGTCCAGCCTTCTTTGGAATCAGCTATGCTAATCACGTCATCCGTATGTTCAAACTCCTGATCTGGTATCGTAGGTAATTCATTTACATATTGTCTCTCAACAGAGAAGCCTACACCAGTACCATTCATAAGAATATACAATATCTCATCAAAGGATTTAGGATTGTCAACTGAAAGGTAGGCACAATTATATCCAGATATATTCTCACGTTCCAGTGCTGGTCCGGCAGTCATAAGAGATCTCATACTTGGCATTACTTCCAAGGATAGGATAGAGTTCTTTATGGTGCTCCAATCTTTGGTATCAAGCTGGTTCTTTACTCCAAGATTATTCTCCACATGATTGCGAAAGAAATTAATTAATCTGCTGACGGTTTCATCCCATGTTTCTCTACGTCCTTCATCTTCCAGCCATCTTGAGTAACGGGACAGATAGATAAAAGACTGATACTCAGTTGGTAGGTTCATCCACGTTCTCCCCATATTCTAATTCTATACATAAATCTATGTAATGTCTAGCTTTTAATAAATCTTTCAGACCTTCTCCTTTTATACGGTGTCGGGTAATGTACTTGACCGCATTACCCTCACACCAGTTAAGACCATTAGCCATTATATATTCAGTAGGTTGTATCTTAAGTTTCTTATAATGATCTCCACCTACTTGATAGTCTCGTGTTGACATTTCATTCCTCTCCTTTATTCAGCCATTCTATAGCTTTTGTTAAAAGATTTGTATCGTCCCTTAATAAGCCCATTCCAGTGTTACATCTATGACAAAGATATCCTCTGACTTTTCCAGTTATGTGACAATGATCTACATTCCATGAATGTCCAGCCCTACTAATTCCATCTTGTTTTTTCCCACAAATGGGACATTCATAATTTTCATTAGGATGTCTATGTTTATCTTTATATAATTTTATTATTAGGGAATGTTTGTTTTTACATTCTCTACAAGTATGCTTTCTGCCTTTGTAAGCCTGACTATCTATTGGAAATAATTCCAAAGGCTTTTGCTCATTGCATTCTATACAAATTCTGCTATTATCATCATCTACTACCTCTTCTTTTATCTCATAAAATAAATTAAGTTGTTCGATTTCCATATTTATTTTCCTGATAGTATCTGATATATTCTGTATTGAAAGTTAGACTTCTTCTTTGAGTTGATAACATCATAAGCAAAGCCCCTTACACGGGAAGGTTCTATACCAGCCTGATCACATACAAATTCAAAGTTCTCACATGTTACACCAATGCTACAGAAAAACCAAGCAGTAGCTCTATCCTTATTTATCTTCTTACGTCTGGCAGTAGCCTTATCCTTGTTTATCTTGTTCAATTTATTGGAGGCATCCAACAGGGCTTGTATGATTACGGCCAAGTACAATCGTCGCTCTGGTTCTTCATGGTCAAACAGAACTATAGGATCTACAAATATATCTGGATCATCGTCTTTCATTCTTCTTTCTTTTCTTTGCGCCGTCTTTTCTTTTGAGCCTCAGACATTTTCTTTCTCTCTTCAGGATCTCTAAATCTTTTCTTTGCATACTCAGATCTTTTCTTTCTATACTCAGGATCTTTCACAACTTTTTGAAATGTTTCAGAATTTTTTATAGACTCAGATGTTTTCTTTCTCTCTTCAGGATCTTCATATCTTTTCTTTGTAGCCTCAGACATTTTCTTTCTCTCTTCAGGATCTCTAAATCTTTTCTTTTGAGACTCAGATGTTTTCTTTCTCTGTTCAGGATTTTCATATCTTTTCTTTTGAGACTCAGACAGTTTCTTTCTCTGTTCAGGATCTTCAAATTGCTTCTTTGCAGACTCAGACAAGTTCTTTCTATATTCAGGATCTTGATAGCTCTCAACAGGGCGATAGAACTTACCACCTACTCGTGAGTTATAGTAGGCATGTTCCTCTGAGCCTTCCAGAGTAGAGGACAGTACATTGTGTTTCATCTGATAATACAGTTCATAGTATCGGAGACTACGCCTGTTCTTATATTCAGCTATGATCTCAAACTTAAAATGCTTCTTACCTATCTCCTCTATATCTTTTGACAACCACTTGGAAGAACCTGCATATGTTTTCCAATCAGATTCCTTCTCCTTCATACGACTATAGATTAGATACTGTTTACATCCTATGTATGCCTTACCATTGCGAAGGTTGGTAATGATATACACGAATCCAAACTTATCCAAGTCAGGAATAAATGCCTTACCACTACCAACCATCAACCAATGGTGATCTACCAATCTCTAATCTCTGGTACATCAGGCGTCTTTGATACATGCGTGAGATATCTATATCCTCTTGCATAATCAAAGACACGTAGACCATGCCCACCATTCTTGTCCTTCCAGCATTCCTTCTTATGAGCACAGTAGATACATGACGTACCTAATCTGCGATTGCCGGAAGCACCATCTGCCACATCACTGTAACATCTTGGTGGTGGGGTATCCTGTTCAAGTAGTGTCTTGAGATATTTAATCCTATCACTAGCATCAATCATCTCCAAGGAATGAACAGGCAGCAAACATATCTCACCAGTTTGTTTATTGATAACTAGGAATGCAGCTTCATTAAGACCATTCCCTTCAGCATAAGCAGAGATCTGAGCTATGTAGCCAAAGGGATCATCTCTTTCCAATCTACCTTTGTCAAACTTCTCAAAGCTCCTGCCCGATGCAGACTTGCAATCAACAAGTACGTCATCAATGATACAATCCTGATGTCCTCTAATTCCTCCAACGGTAACTTCCTTCTGTGTGTCTGTTACGCTATGTCCAGCCAAACGAGACAACGCAATAAGAAGTTCTTCCAGTATGTATCCATATAGAAACTTGATACGTGTGGAAGGTGCAAGAGGCAACACCTCATCCCGTGACGAATGCTTATCATACCATAGCTGCCTGTCTGGTCTACCTATGGCAGACAATCTAAGATTGCCATTAGCACGAGGCTTCTCATTTAGAAATAGTTTCAAGTGCTCCTTTATGTTAGTTGCAAATTCATCAACATGATAATCTATTTCCCTCTCGTCCATATCCAATTGTTCAGGACCAAAGAGATTATAGATATCTTCTACTAAGGTGTATACATTTTTTTTCATGTGGAAAATGGGAGAGACATCTGCACCCGAACAGACGCCTCTCCCCCCTCATCAGCGGCTAATTAAGAGGCGAAGGGGATATCGTCATCCCCCTCGTCACTGGAGAAACCACCTTCCACAACATCAAAAGCCTCATCAGCTTCTGTATTATAAGGAACAAGGTCCACTACCTGCACCGCACGTAGATCAGCACTCACTCCTTTGTTACCCTTAAACTCCCACTCATAGGTCGTGTAGTGTACGTTAACCTTTGAGCCATTTCCAATAAGAGTATTGGTCATGGTACGCTTCTGACCATCAACAAGATCAGGAGCACGATTGAGAGAACCATCCTTCCGACGAACCTTACGCTTGATTGAAACAAAATCTCCACGCTCGTCATCCTTATTCTTGACGGTCAGACCATCCTTCTCAACGACAGCAAGACTCTTCTTGTCAAGGTTTGTAACATCAACAGACCACACACCATCCGAATCAAAGGTGGTGTTAGGGTTAGCAATAGCCGCCCAATAAGCGGTTCCAGAAATTACTGACATATTTATATGTCTCCTATTTTGGTTGGTTAAAAAACGAATTATCGCATAAACGGTTCAACATGTCAAGCATTAAGTTGCAGATATTCTAATTAAACCGTATGTAGTACGTAAGTACTACCTACATACGGTTAATTAGTGTGTCGTAGCCCATGTCTCCCCGTCCTTCCACGTACTATCTAATGGACACTTGAATTTTAGATTGCGTTCCGTATCTTTGATTCCTTCCTTGGTTATAAGTCCGAATTGAGGGATGTCTTTCTTCGCCACTTCAAACTGGTACTCATCGTGAATGGAGGCTACCAGTTTAACATCCAAACCTTTCCTGTTTACTCTTGATGTCATATTTATAAGCCAATCTTTACATACACTTGCACCTGCTCCTTGTATTAAAGTATTAAGAGCACTATGAGGTGATCTTGTATGAAGGTATCTACCGTCCACACCTTTGATCTTATGCCTCTCAGCGGCCTCCTGAACGCTGTTACGGAGCCTTTTAAGGTCAGGCATGTTGGACAGGAACTTATCTATAAGTTCTTTCCCTTTCTTTCTACTGCCACCTACAATCTTTCCTATCTTCTCAGCACCTGCTCCATAGAGGAAGGCATATATGAAGGTCTTGGCTTGATCTCTATCTGTTATACCTGCCATCTTCATATTAGCTGTATGGACATCACCATTCAGGATCTCCTCAGTATAGTCTTTGTTATCCATCAGATGTGCCAGACATCTAAGCTCAAGACCAGAGGCATCTGTACCTACAAGTTTATGAGTGTGCGGATTGCTTACCGTCCAGCAATCCCTACATTCAAAGCCGAAAGGACTACGTACTGCTGGTATCTGAGCCATGTTAGGACTCATGTGTGCCATTCGTCCTGTAATAGTTCTTAATGTAAGAACTCTGCCATGTACTCTGCCCGTGTTATCCTTATAGGCATCAATCCAAGACTGCACTTGAGCTATTCTCTTTTGCAACAAGAAGTAACGGGAGAATTTCTGAGCTTCTTCCATGTCAATTTTATTGAGGATCTCCTCACTAACAATCACATTACCTTTGTCGGTAAAGTCTTTTGGTTCCCAATCCAATGCCTGAAGACGATCAGCTATCTGCTGTCTTGATCCTATGTTAAATGGGATCAGCTTAGTCTTTGTCTTTAATTCTACAACTGTAGGTTTGAACGTAACCTTTGACCAGTTCACAAGCTCATGTGCCTCATCAGACAAGCGAGATAACAAACCTATGGTCTTTCGTATATCCAAAGCAAATCCATTTGTTTCCTGTTGGTCTATGATAGTTCTTATCTTATGTTCCATGCTAATGGATTTCTCTGAGAACTTTCTCCCTTCTTGTTTTAACTTTTTATATACCTGTTCTGTTAGGTCAACATCATTCTTACAATACTCCAGCATGTCTTCTGTATACGTAGTAAAGTTCTCATGCTCTCCCTTTGGGTAATGTAGAGTTTCTCCCCATGCTTTTAAACTATGTCCTCTTTCCCTAACCGGGTTAAAGAGTTGTGACATAACAAGTGTATCTATCATTTGATTTATCTTGATATCAACTCCAAACACTCTACGAAGAATGGGAACATCAAATGATATACCATTGTGCATGATAAAGTTATCTACCTTATCACACCAAGGCTTGAACTGATCCAAGTTATTGTGATCCCATACATGTACCTGAGATGTTTCAAGATCCTTCGCTACGATGCAATGGATCTTTGCCTTTTGTGTATCCAAGGAATCTGTTTCTATATCAAGTACTACAGTCATACGGCAAAACTTTCTCCACATCCACACTGAGATGTGGCATTAGGATTTTTAAATACTATGTACGAACCATTAATACCATCTGTATAATCTATAGTTACACCCATAAGAAACATCATAGCCTCTGGTCTAACATATAAACTACCATCAAGCAATGGTATAACATCATGCGCTTCAGGGATATCTTCAATCAAATCCCACTCATAGGTAAAGCCAGCACAACCACCACCCTTCACACCAAGTCCTATACCTTTAACATCTTGATCTCTAACTATACGTGATAAATGTTCATTAGCTTCTTCAGTGATACTGATCATGGAACTCTCCTATGCAGGATACTTTACATTTATGAATGCATCTGTAATTTTTTCACTGCGTTCTTCTTCTAAACCTTTCAGATCTGAATCTTTCATGTTAACTATATGAGCATCGTTGACATCTATATGATAGAACTTCTCATTGGATGCATACCTATTATTCAAAGTACCAACTCTTGAATCTCTAACAACTTGACCATCAATAAACCATGCTTGCTTACAATCACAACGAAAGATAACAAACGTAAGAATCCCTAATGAACCATAACGAACCCACTTATTTATAATCTTTGATTTTCTATAGGGAATACGTACCTCTTCCCATACATTAGGCCACTCTCTAATCCAGCTATATTTAATTTCTGTTTCAAAGAAAGCTGGCCTGTTATCTTTAAGACAGGTAATGTCAACTCCATAATTCTCTTCTGGATTTATAAATTTATATCCATTTCTTTCCAGCCATGCAATCATAACTCCCTTTGATAAAGGATCTGCTTCATCATAGAGTTTCTTATCAAACTTCTTAGTAGCCATTAATCATCTCCTACGTCAAATGGATTTTCAATCTCAGTCATTCTACCAGTATCCTTGTTATAAAACAAGTGCGTTGCAACTCCCGTATCACCTGTGTATCTATTCTTTAATATACGAATGGTGGTTGTATTGGATACGATTGGATCATCATCCTGTTGATTTCTTTCCAATCCAATAACACTATCACTAAGATGTCCTATTGAAGCCGATCCTCTCAAATGACTTAAATTTATTTCTCTTCCATCTTCATGTCCACGATCACCGGAAGGTCTACGCAGATGAGATACCAGCAGTAAACAGATGCCGGTCTGCTCCACAAGAGATCTTAACTTGGTCATTAGAATATCTATAGATTTTCTTTCATCTGTATCCTCTTGTCCTGAGACAAGTATGCTGAGATGATCAAGACAGATCCATTTACAGTCAAGTGCCTGTGCCATGAACCTTACTCGTGCAAGGATCTCTTCATTATCTATTGATCCAAAGTGATCAAAGGCAAAGAACCTGCCTGAGTCAATGGTATCCTCTTGGAATTTCTCCAACTGTTCTTGTTCAAACCCATCTCTGATTTCCTTTATGTACAGACGAGCACTGGCTTCAACTGACATGATGTTCCATGCAGTATTCTTTACGCTCTCTTCAAGAGCAAGTATACCTATGTTGTCATTCGTATTGCGAAGGAAGTGATGGAGTAGCTCTCGCATGATGCTACTTTTACCCATTCCAGCACCAGAGGTGAAACAAATTAACTCCCCTGTTCTCATACCATAGGTCTTTTCATTCATCTTAGGCCAAGGATAGAGACAAGTCTCACAATAGTCCTCTTCATATAAGGACGATCCTATATCTTTGAGGTTAACTATGCCAGCAGGTGTGAATGGTTTCGCATTCCACCAGCAATCATTGAAGGCACTACGCTGTCCCATCTTGAGATATTCATTAGAATCTTTATGATCAAGACGAACAATCTTTGCCTTGTTGGGAGAGAACAACTGAGCTACCTGTTCAGCAGCTTCCTGTCCTTGCCTATCCATATCAAAGCATATCACCACGTTCTCAAAGCTATCAAGATAGGTGAATGCTTCCTTGCAATCACGCAAGGCAGAGCCACAACCTGTCTTGATAGATAGTGACGGCCACTTTGATCCCATTAATTCATAGGCTGACATGGCATCAACTTCGCCTTCGCAGATGGTAACGTACTTACCTTTGGGAGAGAAGATATTCTGTCCGAATAGAACTGCATCCGACAGATCACCCTCAACCCACATTCTTTTATCTTTTGTCTGTCTTACTTTGTGACCTATCTGTTCACCTCTCTCGTTAAAGTAACCATAAATGTGGTGGGTTATGATAGCACCCTCACTTTTAATCTTGGTACTATATTTCTTTGCAGTTTCAAGAGAGATCTTGCGATCACTTAGCTCGCCCCAATTCCCCATTGTTTTCATAGGCTTTGCTTCCTGCGTTGGTAATTCAAGAATTGTTCCTTGGTAAAACTGAAGATCTTTTCTGACCTCCTCACCGAATCTTGTTTGACAACTGAAGCAGAACGAATGCCCTTGTTGGTGGTTGACATTAGCGTCAGACGATCCACACTTAGGACATGGGCCCCTGTCCAGCCATTGCGGTTTAATCATTTTAGTTCCTCTCATTCTGATTAATCCATATGTAGTACGTAAGTACTACTACATATGGTTAATCAGTTCGTTGGGGTTAAACACCCGGCCCCGGCCAAGTGCCATCTTGAATTTCTCTCATGCGTGTATTCATAGTCTCACGAGTGAAACTATCTGATACAGTACACATCTTTTTTATTGCAGACTTAGGTATTGAAATAAGTCCACCATACTGTGCTTCACTGGTACTATCAGAGTTATTAATAGACGAAGCTATAGTTATATAAACATCATCCTGATTGACTAACATACCAACAGTTTTAATTACCATTGGTTTTAAATCTTTAAGTTCCTGTTCACTTTTCCAATCAGCGTCATCATACTCTGCTGAATCAACCCACTCTACTACAATTACTTTATTATTCATCAGCATCTTCCCATGTATCTTTAACATAATTAGATACAAAAGTTTCCTTATCGGACATGATATCATCAACTTCCAATTTAGCAAAACGCTTTGATTCACGCAAGGAATAACCTTCCTGCTTGTATTGTCTTGTTATACTACGAAAGAGTTGTTGTCTCTCTCGTTGTAGGAAACTTCTACTCATCTTCTAATACCAGCTCACCCTGATTCAAAGCATCATTAGCTTTTTCCCAAATAGATATGCGAGCACTTCCATGCTTGCCTATCCATTCAGACCGACTCAGCCAACCAGCATCCTCTTCCATTTCAATTAGCCAATCGTTTACCCGTGACATATCTATCTCCTTTTGTTTCCATTTACGTATGTCTGCCAAACTTTTTTTAAGGATAGCTCGTATATCTTCACACGTAATCTTATCATAAAGTTCTTCTTTGTCAAGTCCATATTTATTTAAGAAGGCTTCTCTTCCAAGTGAAACATCTTCTCTTATTTTTTTATCTATGATCTGGGTCATCCATCATAGCCCATCCGCTCATTCCGCTCTTGAACTTTGACTCATACTTTGCAGCAGTTTCCTGTGCATGTAAGGCATCTTGTAAAGTTTTAATACGTTTATGTGCTCTGTTAAGTTGCTCTTGTAAGTCTTTAACATTCCTACGTAATTCTCTTTCTATATCCATCTTTAGATTCCTTCATAGCTGTATCAGGACGATCATGCCACACACCAGTGGCAATCCATACATAACGAGGACCGGAAGAAGCAAAAGGATATTCTCCTTCTTGTCTTTCCCAAGTAGAATCTACTAGCTCCCAACGCACCCACTTCTTGTCAAAGGTACGTTGAACAAACTCAGTCTTATTACAAACGTGAGGACCAAGTTCTCTGGCACTCTCATACTTTTCTTCCGGCCATGTTGTCATGCTATTATTGTTCTCCATATAGTTTTAAATTCTTGATCCTTACCAAAGAAATCAGAGATCCAATCTCCTGATCTAAGGTAATGTCTTATTTCTCTTACGTATCCCTCATGTATTAAACTCTGTGCAAGGGAATGCTTATGCCCTTTACGTGCTTCCTTGGCATATATCTTACGCTGTTCGTCATTAAACTTCAACCATTTTTCCACTTCACCTATGTAAAGTGGATGTTCCTTACCTTTCTTAAGAACAGAAGGATGTACGTTAATTCCTTGTATCGTTAATGAAGTCGCCACAATTCTACACCACTTTCAAATTGTTCCATGTTGAGGCCAAAATCTTTGCACATTATTTCCATGTAACGCCATGCACTTATCTTATCTACAAACTGCATGGTGTTGCCCTCATCATCCATCAAGATATTTACATAGTTATCTATCGTATCATTCTCTACAATAATCCACATGATTCTTATCCTTTATAGTTCGACTATCCACATGGTTGCTCACCAAGGATATCGACTATCTACATAGTTGATATCTTCTATTGTCATAATATTAACCTTCTTATCTTTAAGCACTTCATGTGAGTGTAAAAGAAGTTTATCTAAACGCTTAAAGTAATCTGTTCTTGAATCGGGATCATCGTTATACATATATAAGCTATCACTATATATAGTGTGCCATACCCCTTTAAATGTGCTAGGCTTTCTCGCAAAACGGAGAATGCCTCTTGGAATATACTGATATTCACGGTTAAAAGCAGCCAAAACATATCCCTCTTTGTCTAGTTTGAAACAATAAGGGAACATAATTCTAAGGGAAGGTCTATAGTATCTCATTTGCTATGGTCCTTTAATTTCTTACGATTGTAAACAATTTTGCTGGACACAACTCTCTTCCTCCACATAGGATCAGAGAGTTGCTTTGCCAGCGGATTGTTCTTACGTTTACCTACAACTCTCTGATCTTTCATAGTTTAAGTTCCTTATTCTGTAAACTTTGCTTCTCTTTTTATATCTTCTTCCAAACGGGAAACATGCTGATCGTATGGGAAGTGAAGGTTCTTAGCCTTAATCTGTTCAATCGTTCTAAGTAAAGGCTTAACATCATATTCCTTAAAAGATATAGTAAATCCATCTCTTGCATCCACACTAGATATACGAACACCACCATATCTTCCAAGATATTCTGGTATCTTTTCCCAAAGAAGAATACATCCTGTCATCGGACCTACATGAACAAACATTTCTTCGTGTTTTTCCATAGTATATACTCCTTATGCGGCCAATGCCAGCCACTCAGAGGAGTGGAGCATCTTCCTTACACGATCTTCTCTAATGCCTATTACATTATGAGAAGGACGAGCATTTGTATTCTTATCATGGCTGGACCAGTGAGTAGCAGCTTGGTATGCAGTCCACAGAGTACCTTTGTTACGTGTAGCATAGCTCTCATAGAGACTGCGACCATGCAGGTGACGGTTCTCTTCGTCAAAGATCTTCATCAGATTACTTAACATAACCTTATTAGCTACTGTCTTACGAGCGACGTTATCCGTTCTCTTTGCAAGAGTCTTGGTGAACAGATCAATAGTAGCATCACGAGATACTTTAGTATTATACCACTTCCTCATCTCACTAAGCCCTTCGCCAGCTATGTAAGCTCCAGCATTCTTGATCTTTGCTGCGAATGCAGGTACGTTGAAGTTCTTTGTATGTCTGCCATAGACATAAGCTAACTTATCTCCTGATACTAATGTATTCCAGCACTTGCTGCGCCATAGTCCCATCATACCATTGTTAGCCCATGTCTTGTTATGTGAAGTCCGAAAGCAGAACTCCGGTATAATTTTATCTTCATCAAGAAACATACTATGTGCAGGGAACTTGGCACGTAGCTCCAGCTTGGCACCTTTATCATAGACATTAGTTTCAAACTCAGCATCGGTCATATCAAGACCGGATATGGTGAGTGCCTCTTCTACCTTGCTTACCAAAGGATCGTACTGAACAGGTTCGTATGCCGAAGAGACTATGGCAAGAGGTTCTTTGGTATCAGTGCGCTTCAGCACCATGCCTATATCCCCTGACAATGGCTCCATCCTGTCACCAAAGACAGGAGTATAGTTTTCATTGTCATAAAATAGTGGTTCTTTCTTGACGGTGAAGTCAATCTGTGAGTGGTCAAACATTATGCTATTTCCTTCTCTAAAGTTCGTACAAAATCTGGTATGGTCAGGCGTTCTAAATCTTTAACGCCGCTATCTACACACTCAAGAAGATCATTGATGTGATCTATGTCAAGTTCATATATGTTACTTGCTTCTGATACTGTCAAGATATAACTCTCCGTTATTGGATCAATATCAGCATGTGTTTCAAAAGGTTTTGTCATATCAAACCTCCAGTTGATAGGTATGCTCTTTACTACGGATAACAAAGCCTTCCTTTACTTTAGTTACCTGTAATCCCAATGCTCTCCATAGTCCAGAATAGTTTTGTTGCATCTCATAAAGGTTCTTGCAATCTGGACTAGAAATCTTGATAACTTTTCTTTTGTCATAGTGTTTCATCTTCCTCTCCAAGCTGGAAAATGGGTGTCTCTGACACACCCTCTCCTTTGTTTATTATATCACAAAAGTTCGGCCACGTATATCCACAATCCCAGAAATATTCCAGAAATGTGAAGGCTTGGCAAGGTGAAGATACCATGTGCCAAGATCAAAGCGGCGACCATCCTTGGTTTTGCGAGAGCCAAAGTAACGGTCACGACTGCGAACACGGAATACAAAATTCATGTTGAGTATCAATCTCCATTCAGTTATACTAATTAATCCATGTGTAGTTCGTAAGAACTTCACTACACATGGTTAATTAGGTTCCAGTTTCATTCGGTTCAGTATCTCATAGGCTTCTTGAAATGTCAAGAACGGTCCTATCTTTATTTCAGGTCCATCAACTATGTACCACCAACCTTTCCAAAGTTCTATGTGCATAGTTCCCTCCTTCAAAGGGGATCTCTCGCATCCCATTCTTGTTCTTCACGTAAGCAGATACCTTCTCGCCAAACCATTTTCTATATCTCTTTCAATTATTTCCATAGCCTTATCTTCTGCCTTTGAAGCGTTATATCCTTCTGCTATGAGCTTGTCATAGCTCTCCCAATACAACTCTTGGCGGCTCTCATAGGCTATATTATTCCAGTGATGTGACATCATTCCCATCCTTCTGGCATTGTTGCTTTCCATGATACTCTATCAAAAACTTTATCAGAGTTATCATTCTTTGATCTTAAATTTAATAGAGATGGAAGACTGACTGACACTTTTGTTTCGACAAACGCTCTATTTTCATAGATGTTCATCTTAAATTTATTATTATTTGTCAGCGTAGGAATTGTCATATACTTCATTTCATTTTCCTCACTTCAGTGTTGGTACAATTTAACAATCTGCTGTCTGCCTATAGTCACTTGACTAAAACATCCAGCTTTGCAGATTTCACAATGACCACTCAATCCTTTCTTTGTCTTTGGACAATCGAACATTCGCTTGCCCGTCGCTGGACTTTTATCAAGACTATCATCACCATAGAACATAATGTTCCAGCCTTGACGTTCAAGCATCTCCCATTCTTCTTTTGTATTAGATGGATCAACACTGGCATTCATAGCTATGTTCTTGATAGGAAATAAGACAGTTCGTATCAAGAAGTTTAAAGTAGGATCACGCCATGCTCTTGTTGGTATCCACCAGACACTCTCAGGGGTAGCCTCTGCCTCTGCTTTATGTTTCCATATATCAGCCTCTTCTTTGATACCTTCGCCTCTGGTGCAATGGCGAACACGTTTGGTTTGCTTCCTCTTTCTAGCCAAAAGTTCTTTAACTTGTATAGGTTTTATGTTCTGCCACACATCTTCATTGCGTATATCTTTGACTACCATGTTTGGATACATCTTGTACAACTTAATGTTGTAACAAGTCTCGTCACAGAAAGGGGTTCTATGAATACAAGATCCTTCTACTGTATTAAGATTATCACTTAACAATGCAGTTGTTGATAATAGTGAACTCAAAGATATGGAATTGATAGGTCTATCAGTAGCAAACATACCGATATCTTCACAATATCTCAAGTAATCTTTTACTTGCATAGTCTTTACTCCTTATGCCATTTCCAGTCTTCTATATAATCCCATTCTTCTTGAGTTACTGTTATTTCTTCAACTTTAACTACAGGAACAGAAGCCATCCACTTTTCCAAAGCATCTTCCCATGCTTCAGCCATTGAACGTGCCATTTCATTCTCCATATTTCTAATTAACCCTGTCTAGTACGTAAGTACTTAACTAGACAGGTTTAATTAGTATTCAGTTATGCTGCACACTTCTTTGACTATGTACTGACGTGCCTGTGGCACAGCGTTGCGTCCCAAGTCTTGAGCTACTTGCTTGAGAATGTCGGACATTACCCATCCTTGCAGCTTACTTTCACGACCAGCTTTGATACGCTTGTCAACATAGTACTTGAGAAGCTCTCCTTTTACACGCTTCTGTAACTTTGCAGCAGCGAATGGTCTGCGTGTTCTTACAATGTTTTTATTCATACTACTAGTCCTTTGGTAAGATGTTGCCACGTTTATTCCTTGCATCCTCTGCAAGTTTCTCCATCCAATCATCTTGATTATCTTCAAAGATCTGGAAGATAGCAAAACGAATGGCTGTAATCCACAGTCCCACTATACCTATTGCCAAAGGCAAGAAGGATAGTATCATGATTATAATGCCAATGTCAAGCCAAGTCATAGTCCAATTCCCATTAATGCATGGTATATCAAGATACCACTAATGTTACCAAAGAAAAATCCCATCAAGACAAAGAACAATACCGTACTATTTTCCATCATAATCTTAATCTCCCGTTAGATGTTCTTGAAATTCAACTTGGTTGGTTCGTTAATAACGTCATAACCAAGGAGCATTATCTTTGATAAAGTCTCTGGTGTAATGGTTGTTGTTCCAGCTATTTGAGCGAATATCTTTGCCTTTGGGCAAATAGGATAGACAAGATCTTGACCATAGACATTCTTGACTTTGACTTTAATCTCTGACATTACACGTCCTCCTCACTTGCTTTGTTCCAAAGAATTAACTGAGCGTTCAACAAACGCCATATTAAATGCTCTCTCTCTGATTTAGACATAGCGTTGATTCTCTCGTTGGCTTCTTCCCACTCTGTACTAGGAAGACCAAAGTTCTTGTCACGTAACCACGTCAAGAAATCTTCTTGCGTCCAATGGACTGCTGTCATGGTAAAAATTCCCTATCTAATTAGTCCCTATATACTTCATTGTATTCAGTATATAGGGACTTAATTAGGTTTATCAAGTTAGCGTTTAGACAGAGCTAGCCTCAATCGTTCTTGCTCTGTCTTTGGTAATGCAAAGATCTTTTTCTTTATCTCTGCGGTGTCAATTTCGGTATTTGATAGCAGTATATTATCTTTATCAAGATACCAAGTCAGGAATTGTTCTGCTGTTTGCATGGTGCAAAGTTCCTTGGATTGTTGTTGTTAATCCCATAACGCATAGGCAAGACAAAGTGTTCAATCTTCGTCGTTGGTTACAAATTCAGTCTCATCGTCATAGACTGTTACATCTTTGATTGTCCACTCAACTCCATACTGACTGTAGTGGTTGTCCTTTTCACCAAGAGGTAGCATCTTTCTCGCTTTCTCTAATGCTTTGGCATAGGTAGAGTTATGTGGAGTTTCAACATCAAAGGTATATTCATAGTCTGAAAGTTCACGACGGTTACAAGTCTGAAATGTAAAAGTCCAAGTTAGCATCTTTGTATCCTTTCAAGACAAGTTAGCTTGAACGAACCACCTTGGTGGCTCATCAAAGCCAACTCTGTAGCCCCATGAGGATTATACCTCATGGAGCTTACAAAGTCAAGACAAGCTACGCAGCGACTTCAAAGCCGGAGGCTTCAAAGCCTTCTGGCAAAGCCTCTGCGTTCTTGACCACCTTGAACGAGCGGCCAAAGACCCCAGCTTTGGTCTTTGCTTTGTGCAAGACACGGACAGGAAGGCCAGCGTCAATCTTTGACCAAGTACGCTGGAACTGCTGGTCACCACGGTTGATGTTGTTCCAAGAACCGTCAACGAGGACTTGCATTACGAAATTTGACATAATATTCTCCTTTCAGGAGATCGGGGTTGAAATTGCAGTACTCTATAAACTACTGCTTGGTATACTTACCAAGCTAAGTAGTAGTTTATAGTATTAAAGCTAATGGCAAGTTACCTCCTTGCGACTACATAGTCGCCGTAGGCACCAGCACCGATGCGAGCCATCTTGGTGCTGCGGGAGAACCACCAGCCTTTAGCATAGGAGGTGGTTCCATCCTCCCAGATAACTTCGGAGGGTGACCACAGCTTACGCTGTGAGTCTGCCCAATCCAAGGCGTTCTCAAGAGAACACACAACATTACCCTTTGAAGGGTAACTGAAAACCACAAATGCTGCTTTCTTCATTTGGCAATCTCCGATTCATCAAGTTCATCCAAGTCTCTATTAACTACTAGGTAGTACGTAAGTACTTAACTACCTAGTATTTAATAGCTAGTTCAACTACTTAAGTAAGTAGTTGGCAGCAGCCTTTGAGTCTCTGAAGAGACTCTTTAGAGCCATCTCCGATGAACTCCACAATCTCCATCGTCAACCCAAAACTTCCCTCTATAAAACTACTGCTTTCGTAGAAAGCTAAGTAGTAGTTTTATAGCTAGTTCAGACTACTAAGTAGTAGTCTGTTTTTGCAGCAAGGTATCTGTTTTTGGCAAGACTTGTCAAGACTTTGAAAGTCTTCACGGGGGTACGCCCAAACGTGCGCTCGCATGCATATATATATAATGGTACTGACATATATTTACCAAAAACTACGGGCTTATAATCACTATATTTTTCAGCTACTTATAAGTATTTAAAAATAATGCTTGTATATAGTTAGATTATAGTGTATAATTAGATATTAGAAGGTTATAATGATTGATTTAGTATATAGTTACTAAAGGTACAATGGAAACACAACAACAAAACATCTTATCATCTTTTATAGATCTTAATAATCTACTTAATATAAGTATACTACAAGAAACTAAATCAGATTTCCTCACATTTGTCCGTCTAATGGCTCCCACTCTTGTTTCAGATTGGAAGATGGGGAGACATATTGAGCTAATATCTAATAAATTAAAACAATTAGAGTCTGGAGAGATAAAAAGACTAATGGTGTTCCTTCCACCACGTAGTTCCAAGTCTGTTCTTTGCTCTAAATTGTTTCCAGCATGGTATATAGGAAGAAATCCAACGCATGAAATTCTTACTGTTTCTCATAGTGATCAACTTTCTAGCGACTTTGGCCGTTCTGTTCGTGACATTGTTAATTCTGAAGAGTTTCAGGATATTTTCAAGGGTGTCTCCCTCCGAACGGACGTACGAGCAGCAGGAAAGTGGAAAACAACACAGAATGGCACATACTATGCAGCCGGAGTACGTAGCCAGATTGCAGGACGAGGGGCTAATATAGCCATTCTGGACGATGTGATGTCCGAAGAGGACTCATATTCGGAAGCAGGGCGTAGATACGTAAAGGAATGGTATCCTGCTGGTCTACGTACTCGTATTATGCCCAATGGAGCCATACTCATAATCAATACCCGCTACCATTATGATGATCTATGTGGCTGGCTACTGAAACAAGAAGAGGAAATGAGCGAATATGAAATTATTCCATGGAAAGTAGTAAGAATCCCTGCATGGCTGGATGATGAAGCATCTGAACTCCTTAATTTACCCGTAGGTAGCTCTTATTTTCCAGAATGGAAGCCAAAGCACATATTACAAATAGATGAGAATGAGATTAAAGCCTCCAATGGAGCCAGATACTGGAATGCTCTGTATATGCAGAATCCAACTCCAGAAGAAGGTGGGCTTATAAAGAAGAAATGGATAAAATGGTGGGAATATGAAGATCCTCCGACATGTGATTTCATATTACAAACATATGATACGGCCTTTTCCACACGAACTACGGCTGATTTTAGTGTAATTCAAACGTGGGGTATATTCTCCATGTATGATCAGGATGAAGAAGGTAGGGAAACCTATGCATCCAATCTGATACTACTAGGAAATATAAAAGGTCGCTTTGAATATCCAGAATTACGTAGAATGTCACAATTACTCTTCAAGGAATTTAAACCGGACGTATGTATCATAGAGAAGAAGGCAAGTGGTCAATCGCTAATACAGGATATGCGTAGAAGTGGATTACCCGTAAGGGAATATTTACCAGATAGAGATAAAGTAAGTCGTGTATATGCAGCTTCTCCTATGATGGAGTCAGGAAGAGTATGGATACCAAAGAATAAAAAATGGGCTGATGATCTGTTGGAAGAACTAATACAGTTTCCAAATGCAGCTCATGATGATCAGGTGGATGCACTTACAATGGCAATTCATTTCATGAGAGAGTCATGGCATTTAACCCATCCTGAAGATCCAGAATGGGAAGATGAACCTAAAAGAAAGAAAAGGGTTGCATATTGGCGTGCATAGGTGTATAATATAAAGATGAACGTAAAAAAGGGGATTTATATTGGAATGGCTTATTATGACATTAGGAGCTAAAGCATGTTGCATAGGTGCAAGTGGTGTAGGTGGTCTGGCAAACTGGGCGACCAATAAAAAGATATCATGGAGAGATCTTGGACTAGCTATACTTGTTGGATGGGCTGCGGCAGAATTTTTAATTCCTCCCATTATGAAACAATGGCAACTTGACGTAATGTGGGGGCCAGTAATGGCTTTCTTCATAGGCTATAGTGGACTGCGTATGCTTCCAAGAATAGAAGATATTGTTGCTGAAAGATTTAAGAAGGGGAAATAGGGGTGGCTACAGAACGAAATCCATTTGAACAGATACCACAGGCAATTTCAAATGTTGTTCCATTAAATCCTGTTGAGGTAGACGAAGAACAGGAAGCAACATTTGAGATTGAACCTGATGGCGGCGTAATAGTTGATTTTACTAGTACCATAGAGATGGAAGCGGAAGCTCCTATAAAAGAATGGTATGTAAATCTTGCTGAAAATCTTGATGATAATGTACTAAATGATATAGCAAACGAAGTATATAATAATTATGATGCGGATAAAAACTCTCGTCAGGAATGGGAGTCAATGTTTGAGCGGGGCTTTGACCTATTAGGTTTAAAGATTCAGGAAACTTCAGAACCATTTGAGGGTGCCTGTACTGCCGTTCATCCGCTACTTGTAGAGTCAGCAGTTAAATTCCAGAGTAAAGCATCACAGGAACTCTTTCCATCAGGAGGACCAATCAAGACGCAGATACTTGGTAAGTCCAATCCCAAGCGTGAGATGCAAGCAAATAGAGTCAAGAACTTTATGAACTATCAGCTTACGGAACAGATGCCTGAATACTTTGATGAATTTGAGAAGATGCTTTTCCATCTTCCACTTATAGGATCAGCATTCAAGAAAGTTTATTATGATGCAAATCTGAAACGTCCAGTATCTGAATTTGTTCCCATTGATCAATTCTACGTATCTTACTATGCAAGTAATTTGTCCAAGGCAGATAGATATACACATGTAATTTATCGTAGTCCAATTGATCTGGCAAAGGATATTCGTTCAGGAATATATTCAGATACGGAATTACCTGAAGCTACAAATCCAGAACCAACTGCTTTTGCCTCCAAGATGGATACCATATTAGGTTTCTCTCCAACGGGAGATGCAGATCCACAATATGTTCTACTTGAACAACATTGTTATTTGGAAATAAAAGAAACTAATGCAGAAGAAGGAATAGCTCTTCCCTATATTGTAACTATAGAAGAGCAGTCACGAAAAGTTTTATGTATTCGTAGAAACTATAAACTTGATGACACGAATAAGGAAAAGATAACTCACTTTGTCCATTACAGATTCGTACCCGGTTTTGGATTCTATGGATTTGGCCTGATGCATTTCCTTGGTAATCTTACCATGAGTGCAACAGCAGCAATGAGAAGCCTCATTGATGCAGGTCAATTTGCGAACCTACCGGGAGGATTTAAGGCCAAGGGTGTTAGAATGGTTGGCGATAACGATCCAATCAGTCCCGGTGAGTTTAAAGAAGTTGAGTCTACAGGAATAGACTTAGCGAAGGCTATCGTTCCTCTCCCCTATAAAGAGCCTTCCTCAACCTTGTTCCAGATGCTGGGTTTTGTCACAGCAGCCGGACAGAAATTTGCCGATAGTACAGAACAAATTGTATCAGAAGCATCTTCCTATGGTCCTGTAGGTACAACGATGGCACTACTGGAAGCGTCCAGTAAATTCTTCTCAGCTATTCATAAGCGTCTTCACAAGGCGCAGCGAGATGAATTTAGGATCTTGGCAAGAATCGATTATGATTATCTCCCAAGTGAATATCCCTATGATGTGCCATTTGAAAGTCGGAATATCTTTAAATCCGATTTTGATGGAAGAGTGGACGTGATCCCCGTCAGTGATCCAAATATTCCATCTAATGCTCACCGTCTTATGATTGCACAAATGGCCATGCAAATGGCCCAGCAATCCCCTCCCGGTTTGTTCAATATGGAAGCATTAAGTAGAACTATATTGAGTGCTGCAAATATGCCTAATTTGGAAGAAATACTTCCACCAAAATTAAAACCACAAGCACTTGATCCGGTATCTGATATTATGGCCGCTGTAAAAGGCGTACCTATTGCTGTCTTTACTGGTCAGAATCATGATGCACATATACAGGTAAAGATGGCTTATCTTCAAGATCCACTTAATGGTGGAAATCCTGTTATGCAACGTGTAAAGCCAATACTTGAAGCTAATATTCAGGAACACATGGTTCATAAATATCAGGAACAAATGGATGGAGTAACAAAACAGGCACTGGAGCAAATGCCAGAACAAGGACCGGAAGTTCTTGAAGGTGTAATGGCTCATGCTGCACAGCAAGTACTCAATGCCAATAAAGCTGCCGGTCAGGTAAAATCACCTGAACAGCAACTTGTTATTCTTGAACAGAAGAAGGTTGAACTTGAACAGCAGAAGTTACAGATGGAAGCCATTAATAATGCTGCTGAAGCTGCCTTGGATGCTCAGAAACTTCAACTGGAAGAAGCTAAACTTATGAAGGAAGTTGTGGCTGAAGGTCAGCAAGCTACCTTTAAAAAGGAAAAGGCTGATCTTGATAGAGCCAGCAAGGAAACTATGAAGTCAGTGGAACTTTTATCCAAGTCAGCCATTGAAGATCAGAAGTCTGAAATGAAATCACTAGATCTGTTGATAAAAGTAGCATTGGAAAAAGAGAAAGTTAATATTGATGTAGCTTCCTTAAAGGCAAAAATTATGGAAAAAGCACAGCAGGTTGAATCTGATAAAAATATAAAAATGATGGAATTAGTTAATAAGGTTATAGAACAGGAAACTAAACAAAAAGGAGAAGAAGATGCCTAAGTATGGAGGGGTTCACTACCCTAATGATGAAAAGGGAACAACTGATGGATATCCTACTCATGTAAAAAACGATGATCGTGGAATTACAGATGGACATCCAAAGCATGTTTCCGGTAAAGTTAAAGATCTTTATGGTAACTTTACCAATCGTTCCATTGATGATGGTGGAGTTGGAGCACGAGCACGTAAAGGTGTTCTAAACGAACGTCCTGATTCTGGATGGAAATATCCAAAGCCAGTACGATCATGAAGTTACTAAAGAAAGTTATAGTTTATTTTGATGTACCTTCTTTGATTGCATTTGGTGCTCTTACTCTTATTATATTATTCTTGGTAACAATATAATGGAAATATGGGATGAAGTAGTAAAGGAGTATAATGATGAATTGAATAGATTGAAAAATATACTAGGAGGAGGTACAGCGGATAGTTATTCGCATTACAGAGAATTAGTAGGACATATTCATGGAATTGAATGGTCAAGAGAAATTTTTACATCTATCGTAAAACGTCGTATATACGAAGAAGAGGAGTAAATGCAACAGGTACAACTAGGAAAAGCAATGAAGAATGATATGTGGATCACAGAGGATGAGGTAAAAGATCCAAGTCCTCTGCCAGAATTACCGGGATATCATATTCTGGTAAGACCAGTAAGTATAAAAGGAGTAACAAAGGGGGGGATTGTTCTTCCTGATTCAACCAGAGATGACATGGCCTATCTCACTACAGTAGGAAAGGTTCTTGCCATAGGAGATCTTGCTTATCAGGATGAGATAAAATTTCCCAATGGAGCATGGTGTCAAGTTGGAGATTATGTCTGTTACGCTAAACATGCTGGTCAGAAGTTATTCTATAAATCAATAAGATTGATCTTGTTATTTGATGATCAGGTAATATGCAGAGTGGAACATCCAAGAGATTTAGATCCTACATTTAATCTGACTTCTTAATATTTAAAGGTTGCATCTTAATTCGTTTTATAGTATAATAAGATTAGAACGTCAAACCGTATGCTTCGTAAGCAGCGAAAGGAATTGAAATGGCTGAAAAAAAAGAAGAGTGGACTGAAGTTGAAACTGTAACTTCAGATAATGAAGAGAATAAAGTAGATTTTGAAGTAGAGGAAGAATTAAAGACTGAAGCTTCTTCTGATACGAAACCAGTGAAGGAACCGGAAACTAAACCAGAAGAATCAGAACTGGAAGGTATTGAAACAAAAGGTGCTCAGAAAAGAATACGTCAGTTAATAAAACAGAGAAAAGATCGGGATGATCAGATCTCTCAACTCATGAGACAGAATGAGGAATTAACTGGTAAAATAACTGCAAGAGAACAGGAATTTACCAATATAAGTAAATTAAATCTTGATGCAAATGAGAAGCAATTAACAGACAAGATGGAATTAGCACGAGCCGCTTATAAATCAGCACATGATGAAGGAGATACTACAAAGATATTACAAGCGCAAGAGTTCTTGAATGAAGCGCAGAATGATCTTAAATCTCTTGGTGCTACCAAAGCTATTTTTGAACAGGCATCTCAACCTGTTCAGCAACAAGTACAACCTGTTCAAGCACAGGGAACAGCAGATCCAAAAGCAATTGAATGGTCACAGAATAATGATTGGTTTGGAAAAGATAGAGTAATGACTGCTGCTGCTCTTGCATTAGATTCAGAACTAAAAGAAGAAGGGTTTGATCCAAGTGATCCAGAATTTTATAAAGAGATTGATAATCGGCTTAAAGAGGCATTCCCTCATAAGTTGGATAAAAGTTCGGTGCAGGAACAACCGTCCAAACCTGCTCAGGTGGTAGCTGGAGCGTCACGTTCCACTCCAAGTCCCGGTAAAGTAAAGCTGACGAAAGAAGATGTAAGGCTTGCTCAAAACTGGGGCATACCACTTGAACAATATGCTGCGGAAAAGCTAAAGGTAGAGAATGCCGATGGCGAATACACAGCAATTAAAACGTAACGTGGAGGTGAAATTATGACACGTATTGAAGAATCACGTAATTCTCAATTAAGGGAAAACGAAACCAGAGAGGAAACAGAGTACGTCTTTGAAGAGCCAAACGCAATTCATATACCCCGTGGAGTTGAAGAAAGATTTAATCAGCAAGATATGTCTCTTGGTTGGTTAAGAATCCTTCTTAATGGTAAAGATGATTATCAAGAAATTGGTAAGAAACAACAACAAGGATGGGAATTTGTTACTCCTGAAGAGGTTCCTGAAATGGGAGCAACTTCTGTCGTGAGAGAAGAAGGTCGCTATGCTGGAGTTGTCTGTCGTGGAGACATAGCCTTGGGTAAAATACCCACGGTCAAGCTGGAGGCCAAAAGACGCCATTATAGGAATAAGGCAAATGAGATGTTGGAGGCTGTTAATTCTCAATTGATGAGACACTCTACTCCTCAAATGCCAATTTCCAATGATAGCAAAACGAGAACATTTAAAGGACGAACTCCTACGTTTCAGGATTAGTCCTTAAACAATGGAAGGAGAATTATTATGTCAAGTACACGAGCGTTACGTGGCTTCCTTCCTGCTCGGAAAAAGGGTATGAATTATAATACTGGTGGAACAGCTACTGTTATTTCCCCCACGACTATAACTCGTGCTCCTAAGAAACTGTATACTGGTGACTTGATTCTTATTGATGCAGGTGGCACCATTGCTGAAAGTATAACTGCAACTATGAAGCCTTCGGGCGTATTCATGGGCTGTAATTATGTTGACACTGATGGTAGTCAAAAGTTCTCACGGTATTGGCCGGGAGAGGCTATTACTGCCGCAACATGTATTCAGTTCCATGTCATAACTGATCCTGATCAGACGTATTACATTCAAGGTAATGCAACATGTAGTAATGGTGAGATCTGTAAAGTTCTCAACTACACGGCAACCGTTTCAACGGCATCTGCCGGTAGTACCAAAACTGGACAATCTGCGTTCTTCGTGGAAACCAGTGCTGCTGGTGTAGAAACCATTGTAGGTAATGTGCGAGTTATTGGACGGGCGCAAGATCCGAATGAAGGTACAGACGGACTTGATCAATATCCAATGCTTGAGGTCTGGTTACCCACGCACAGGGATCGGTTTGCAACTACTACAGTTTCCACTGCTTAGATAGGAAGGAGAGAATGCTATGACTATTAATAGAGCTAGTATTGCCAAAGAACTTCTTCCCGGTCTAAATGCAGTTTTCGGGATAGAGTATGGACAGGTTAACGACGAACATAAATCACTTTATGAAGTTGAAAATTCTGACCGTGCTTTTGAAGAGGAAGTTTTGTTTACTGGTTTCGGTTCGGCTCCTGTTAAGTCTGAAGGTGCTGCCGTTTCCTACGATGATGCACAAGAGAGTTATTCTGCCCGTTACACGGCAGAGACTGTTGCTCTAGCCTTTGCAATTACAGAAGAGGCAATGGAAGACAATCTTTATGATACGTTTGCCAAGTTACGTGCCAGAGGTCTGGCCCGTGCGATGGCGAATACTAAAGAGGTCAAAGCTGCTAATCTGTTTACCAATGGCTTTACTGATACGATTGGTGATGGTGTTGCGTTCTTTGCAAGTACGCATCCTACTATTTCTGATGGTAATCAAACTAACACAGCAACTGCCGCTGCATTAGCTATCGGAACTCTTGAGAGTGCAATCACGCAAGTCCAAAAGATTAAGGATGATCGTGGTATCCTCGTAGGGGCAAGTGCCACGTCTTTGCATATTCCTGTTGATTTATGGAATACTGCTGATACCATTCTGAATACTCCCGGTCTTCCCGGTAGTGCTAATAATGATATCAATGCCACTCGTCATATGGGCATGATTCCTGATGGATTCTATGTCAATAGGCGTTTTACTGGAACGGATGACTGGTTTGTAAAGACCGACGTTCCTAATGGTACGAAGATGTTTGCACGTACTCCACTACAGACGAAGATGGAGCCTGATTTTGATACTGGCAACCTCCGGTTTAAGGCACGAGAGCGTTATAGCTTTGGTGTCTCCGATTGGAGAGGCTGGTATGGGAACCAAGGAAGCTAAAGGCAAATGATGTAGGAGGAGGGATGCGTTAGCCTCTCCTCCTCCATTATATAGAAGGAACTTAATTATGGCAGGTACTAAAGTATTTCAAAAATTTATTTCAAGTTTATCCCCTGAACAAAGAAAAGCGTGGGATCTAATGCAAAAAGGATACAAAAAAGATGATCCAAAATTAAAAAAATTAAATAAAAAGTCTGGTGGAAAAATGAGTCATGTTGGTTTGTATCCTGCTGAAGAGAAAAGATCTGGTACGTTACCAGAACGTAAACGTAAGAAGGGTGGATCTGTTAAACGTAAACGTGGTGGTGTTGCAAAGAAACATCTTGGTGGTCTTCCACAGGGTTATGATGCACGACTTGACGAATCTTTAGCTGCTCGTCATCCTGCTGTTAGAGGAAATCTTGCAGCTCGTAGAGCAGAAAGTGAAGGCATGGAACGTGCTCTTGGTCGTAGACCATATGCTGCCGTAGGTACTATGGACCGTACTGTAAAGAAGGGTGGTTCTGTACGTCGTAAGAAGGGTAGTACTGTCTCTCGCAGAGGTGGTAGAAAGATTATGCAGGGTTATAAAGCCGGTGGTAAAGTTTAGGGAGATTAGATATGCCCCAAAAATCAAGTAGACAATATTATGATGAACTTGCAGATTTATCTTTTTCTGATTTAGGTAATTCTAAAAGAGCTTTAAAAATTTATGATATCTTAGGAGATAGAGGTTTTGATCCAGCAGAAGTAGGAGAGCATATAAGTCAAGGACTTGATACATTACCTAACAAATGGAAAACTGGTGGTTTAGTAAAAAGAAAATCTGGTGGTAAAATAATGCAAGGCTATAAAGCTGGTGGTAAAGTTTAAATAAAAGGAGAATAATATGGCTTCAAATCTTACAGTTGCAATGGCAACAGTTGGAAGTGGCCCACTTAAAAGGGTAGATACAGGAGCTACTGTAGGTGGTGATGGTACAGTTACTCGTGTAGTGGCTATTCATGCTACGGCAACTGTATCAGGAATAATTGAATTAAAGGGTGAGCAGCAGATTACAAATAAGACTGCACAGGGAACGGCCATTAGATTGGCTATTCAGGCAAATGATACAATTGATGTATACATGGGAGAAATTGGTGTAGCCATTTATGGTAAAGTAACCGTATCTGCACCAGATGCTGGACCAGTAACTGCCATATTGGGATAACATCCTATGCCTAATTATTCATTTCTAAAGACTGACCTTATAAATACGGCAGAGAATGACTCAACGGAGTTTGCAAATCAGATTCCAAAGTTTGTTGAGAAGGCTGAAGATCGTCTGGTAAAAGAGATTGATGATCCCGGTCTGGATAACTTTACCTCATTTACATTTACCGCATCCAGTCCAACAGTAAGTCTTCCTGTGGATTCATTGGTCGTAAGGAATGTAAGTTTTACCACAAGTACATCTGCTCTTATTACTCCACTTCTGCAAAGAACTTATGAGTATGCTATAGATTATTGGCCTTATGCCAGTGCATCAGTAGGTACGCCACGTTATTATGCACGTAAGAATAATACAGCTATTTATATAGTACCAACTCCAACTTCTGCCTTGACAGGAGAAATACAATATACACGCAGACCAATTCCATTAGCATCCGCAACAGGAACAAGTGCGACAACTTCCAACTATTTTAGTGAATTTGCCTATAATGCATTATTCAATGCCTGTATGATTGAGTCTGCCAAGTTTACCAAGAGCTGGGATGTAGTACAAGTATGGGAAAGTAGCTATCAAAATTCAATAGATGCACTTAGAAATCAATCTCGTAGAATGAGACAGGACGATATGGAGACTCCTCGTAATCCAGTGGGTGGACCTAATCCTGTAATACAAGGAGCACAGTAATGGTTAACCGTACTAAAATACCTAAAGAGATTTATAGACGTGGTGGTGGAAAAGGTACAACTGGTGAAGGTAAAACTGTTAAGCAAATCAATATATGGAAAGATAAATGGGAGCAAATACCGGGAACCGGAACAAGTCAGTATAATCCTCCTCAATTTAGATTGAAGAAGAAGCCAGACTTAGGAGAGAAGAAAAGGACAGAGAAGCCTGTAGGAGTAAGTAAAGCAGATCTGGAGAAAGCTAAACGGGAAAGATTGGCTGGTAGTTTAGGAAAAGGTCATCCTATAACACCAGTAAAAGAACTAGGAAGAACAGGAGTTAGTAGAATTGGTGAATGGAAACAAAAGGCAGAAGCTGCTGATGTACCAACTCGTACTGTTGGAGAACGTCTTCCAAGTGAAGTTCCTCGTAGACTTGTAGGAGGATTATATAAAGCTGGTGGAACGGTAAAGAAAATGCATGGAGGTAAACTCCATAAAAAAAAGACTAAGAAAACTTACGCAGGACACGATGGTAATAAGTATGTGTCCAAATTATATTCATAGGAGAGTAAAATGGGACCGCACACATTATTGAAAAGTCCACCAGATCTGGAAAAGGTCAATGGAAAACCAACTGGTCAAGGTTATGGTGCTGCACGTAAAGGACCAGATGTTGTAGGAACTCCTCATGCTGTAGTAACAGATGAGAGTTATGAAAAGGGTAAGTCATTTAAACTGGACCATAATAGCGTCCGTAATATTCATATAAAATAGGAGGTTATTATGTTAAGTAAATTTTTAGGTAAAGGTGTACGAGCATTACAAAAAGGTCGTGTTCAACGGAAATTGAAATCAAAAAGTCGTAAACGTCCAGAAGCCTCAACAGGACAGGATATACAAATGCATGGTGCTTCTACAAAAGCAAGACAACAAGCTAAAATACATGAAGCTCAAGCAGGAGCTAAGAAAGCTAAACGTGGTGTACAACCTGAAAAGGTAGCTGCATTGGAAAAGAAAGCTCTTCCAGAAATGTCAAGAATTAGAACACAACTTAAAGGTCTGAGTGCTAAAACTATTGCTGCTAACTATAGTGGTAAAGAAATATCAGCTATGCAAAGAAAAATTAAAGATCCTCGTATTCTTGATAGATTACAAAGAGCACGAAAAATAAGGGAAAAAGGTTTAAGAGAATGGGAAACTTTTGAAAAAGGTGAGAAGCATACACCGGGGCAGAAACTTAGATTTAAGTATAATAAAAAAGGTGGAACTGTAAAACGATCTACAGGTGGTCTATTAGGAATGGGTGCTGCTCTTCGTGGTGGTGGTGCTGTACGGAAACGCTAGGAGAGTATTATGGCAGTAGCTAGTAAAATTATAAAAACAATAGTAAAAAAAGAAACTCGTGGTCGCAAGCGTAAGCGTGGTCGTGGAAAAGGAACTGCTGCTGAAAAGGCAGAAGCAAAGAAACTTAATATTAGTGTAGAGAAATTACGAGCAGGAAAGAAATCTGCCAAGAGAATAAAAAAAACTAAACCTACAGTAGAAACTCCAACGAGAACTCCTGTTACGCCGGGATTTGGACCAACTGGTACAGCGACTGATAGACTTGCAGCTTTAAGAGCTATGACAAAAGGATCAGAACGAGGTGAAATAGGCAGAATACTTCAACAGTCTGAACGAGCAAGAAGGGCAGATCTATTTCCTGCTCCTGCTGAAAGAGGTAGACGTACAGCTACAGTAGATCCTGTTAGTGGTCAGATTGTAGAAGGAGGTCCAAATACACGACTACGTTCTTTGCATCGTCCTGATTATGGAGAAAAGCATGAACAAGCAGTTCTTTTTTTAAGAGAAAAATTTCCCGGTAAATCAGAAAAGTGGTATGAAAGAGAAGCTATTAAATTAGTTGAACGTGATTTTCCAAGAGTAGAACGAGGTGAAGAGGTTATTTCTGGAACTGAACAACAGATTGCAGAAGCTATGGGACTTAGATCAAGAAAACGTGGTGGAATAGTAAGACGTAGAAAAGGTGGTGCTATTGGTGTAGGTGCCGCATTACGTGGTTATGGTAAAGGGTATAAGAAAGGTGGAAAGATTTAATATGCCTTTTCAATCAAAAGCACAAAGAGATTTTTTAAAAATAAACCATCCTAATGTTTATAAAAATTGGGTAGCGAAACATGGAGCTACTATTAAAAGACAGGTTGGTAGTAAATTATCTTTAAAAAAATCAAAAGCAAGGAGAAAAACATGAATCATATTATAAATCGTTTTAGAGAGCCTTCATCCTATGCAGCCTTGGCTGGTGTTCTAGCTATGGTTGGTATTATGGTACCAGCCGATTTATGGCAGAACGTAGTCATGATTGCATGTGGAGTGGCAGGTGTTACAGGATTCTTTATGGGTGAACATCCAACAAAGAAGAAATAGTTAATATGGCAACATCAGGAACATTTAACTTTAATTTAGATATAGATGAGGTGATCCAAGAAGCAACGGAGATGATCGGGGGTGAACAAACTCTTGGTCATACTCCTGCTTCTGCTCGTCGTTCTATTAATCTGATGTTAAAGGATTGGCAGAACAGAGGTATTCTTCTCTGGTCTACATATACAACTCTGGTAACGGTAATTACAAGTACTACTACCTATGCACTATCTGATAGTACATTGGATGCATTGGAAGTAGTATTACATAGGGATAGTACAGATATTCAACTTCAAAGAATTAGCTTTGAGGAATATCAAATTGTACCTAATAAGACACAAACAGGAAGACCTACTCAGTTTAGTATAAAGAGAGATAGAGATAATCCTACGATATATCTCTGGCCTCTTCCTGAAAATTCAACTGATATTTTAAATATTGAAGGTATAAGAGAACTGGAAGATGTAAATAAATCTGCCTCTCAGAATGCAGATATGCCTAAAAGATTCCTTCCTCCTCTTACCTGTGGTCTATCTTATTATCTTTCCATGAAAACTCCCGGTACAGAACCAGATCGTATAGGAATGTTAAAATCTAATTATGAACAATTATTACTTACGGCAATGGAAGAAGATAGAGAAAGAGCAAATCTATTTCTTAGGCCAAAATTAGGTTATATTTAATGGCAAGTAATAAGAATGCTCTGGCAATGTGTGATACATGTGGATTTGTTTATCCACATAGAGTAATGAAATTGAATAGTTATGGGATGCTGGTATGCCCACAGGATTTTGATGGTCAATTTGATCTGAAGAATCATCCTCAAAATAAAGTACCTGATGTAAGAGATGATCCAACAATACGCAATCCTCGTCCTGATACTGGTGGTAGACAAATTAATTGGGAAGCTGCCACTAATAATTGGGATGCAGAAGATAGATGGTGGCAAGCAATATGAGTACATTAACTGGACGACAAATATCTGATACATATAAACAGATTATAAAATTAGGTGTGAGTACCAATAGAGGTGTAAGTGCTTCTCTTACTCAACTCCAAACTGGAGATGGAACCAATGTTGCTTTTATGGTTGCTACAAATGCTGTAAAATCAACTGGAAGATTGGATGTTGTAGGTACTATAGCTGCTGAAGGGAATGTAAGTATTGCTGGTACAGTAACTATTGCTGGTGCAAATCTACAGGCAACCAATGCTAAAGTATGTGCTTCTGCTTTCTATGGTGATGGTTCTAATTTAACAGGGGTTGATGCCAGTGTAGGTGGTAATGTCTGTGTAGGTAATATATCTGTAGTTGGTAATGCCTATGTAAGTGGGACATCTCAATTTGTAAGTAAAGTGGAATTTGACGATGATGTATGTGTTAGTGGAAATACAGTTCTAGTAGGTAATCTGGCTGTAGGGGGAACTACCACTATTACAGGTGCAGTAAGTCTGGGAAGTACATTGGATGTGGCTGGTAATGTATCAGTAAGTGGTACATTTAAAGGAACAGGTGCAGCTACCTTTGCAAGTACCGTAACAGTTTCTGGTACTGGAACATTTAAAACAAATGTATCCGTAAGTGGTAATGTTAATATAGGTGGAACAACTACTATTGGAGGAGCCGTCAGTGTTGCAGGTGCTCTAAGTGTAGGAGGTGCTACTAATTTACTTGGTACAGTAACAGTGGCAGGAGCAACTAGTCTTGCCAGTACATTAAATGTAGGTGGAGTAGTTTCTTTATCAGATGCTCTTAAAGTTACAGGTACAGCCAGTATAACTGGTGTAGTTACAATGGGAGATTCTCTTGGTGTAGGAGGAGCTTTATCTGTAGTAGGTAATGCATCTCTTGGTGGAACTGTAAATATAGCAGGAACAGTTACCATAGCTGGAACAAATATTCAAGCAGCTAATGCACGAGTATGTGCTTCTGCTTTCTACGGAGATGGGGCTAATCTTACCAATGTTCCATCTACAGGGAATGTTTCCGTTTCAGCTTTACGTGTCACTGGTAATGTTACTATTGGAGGTACTCTTAGTGTAGCAGGTGCTGTTAATTTCCTGAGTACAGCCACTGTATCTGGAGCTGCTGGTTTTCTTGGTACGGTTCGTGTATCAGGAGCAGCAACATTAGCCAGTACTCTTGATGTAGCAGGGAATGTATCTCTTGGTGGAACACTGGCACAAACAGGTATTGCAACCTTTGCTGCCAAGGCAGAGTTTGATGATGATGTATGTGTCTCTGGAAATACAGTTCTAGTTGGAAATCTGGCTGTAGGAGGTACAGTAACAGTAGCAGGTGCTGCCAGTATTGCTGGTGCTCTTAGTGTTGGAGGGGCTGCTAATTTCCTTAGTACGGTAACTGTTGTAGGTAAAGCTGAATTTGATGATGACGTATGTGTCTCTGGTAATACAGTTCTAGTAGGTAATTTAACCGTAGGTGGTACTACAACAATTGCAGGTGCTGTAAGTTTGGCCAGTACATTAAGTGTAGGTGGTGCAGCACACTTTGCCAGTACAGTTACCATAGCAGGTAATACAACTCTTACTGGTACATTAGGTGTAGGAGGTGCTGCTAACTTTGCCAGTACAGTTACCATTGAAGGTAATACAACTCTTACTGGTACATTAGGTGTAGGAGGTATTGCAACCTTTGCTGCCAAGGCAGAATTTGACGATGATGTATGTGTATCAGGGAATACAATTCTTGTAGGTAATTTAGCTGTAGGTGGTACTACTACTATTACAGGTGCAGTTAGTCTTGCTAGTACATTAAGTGTTGGGGGTGCTGCTAACTTTGCCAGTACTGTAACAATAGCCGGAGCTAATGTACAGGCTGCAAATGCAAAGGTTTGTGCCAGTGCCTTCTATGGTGATGGTGCTAATCTTACTAATGTTCCTGTTGCTATAACGGGTAATATATCTGTTGGTAATGCTACAATAGGTGGTAATCTTTTTGTAGGTGGTACAGCAACTATAGTTGGTAATACAACACTGACGGCAAATCTTGGAGTTGGTGGGACACTTACAGCTGTAGGTAAAGCAGAGTTTGACGATGACGTATGTGTTTCTGGTAATACAGTTCTTGTAGGTAATCTGGCTGTAGGAGGAACTACTACAATAGCAGGTGCTGTAAGTCTGGCAAGTACTCTTAGTGTCGGTGGGGCTGCACACTTTGCAAGTACGGTAACTATAGCTGGAAATACAACTCTTACTGGAAATCTTGGAGTAGGTGGTACAGCTACTATAGTCGGTAAAGCTGAGTTTGATGATGACGTATGTGTAAGTGGAAATTCCATACTTGTAGGTAATCTGACAGTTGGAGGTACTACCACTATAGGGGGAGCAGTTAGTTTAGCTGGTGCTTTAAGTGTTGGAGGTGCAGCTAATTTTCTTAGTACAGTAACTGTTGTAGGTAAAGCAGAATTTGACGACGATGTATGTGTAAGTGGTAATACTATATTAGTTGGTAACTTAACTGTTGGAGGTACAACCACAATTGGAGGTGCCGTAAGTATAGCTGGTGCTTTAAGTGTAGGAGGTGCAGCTAATTTAGCAAGTACTTTAACTGTAGTTGGTAAAGCAGAATTTGACGATGATGTTTGTGTTAGTGGAAATTCAATATTAGTTGGTAACTTAACTGTTGGAGGTACAACTACTATAGGTGGTGCTGTCAGTATAGCTGGTGCTCTTAGTGTTGGAGGAGCTGCTAACTTTGCCAGTACTGTAACTGTAACTGGTGCTGTTGTATTGGCAAGTACAATTAAAATTGGAGGTGGTTCTCCCGGTGCTGATAAAATATTAACTTCTGATGCAGATGGAGATGCAACGTGGGAAGATGCTGCTGGTGGTGGTGGTATGCAATCTGTACAAGTGTTTACTGCTGATGGAACGTGGACTAAACCTGCTGGTATTAACTCCGTCTTTGTACGAGTACAAGGTGCTGGTGGTGGTGGTGGTGGAGCTACTGATCGTTTAGGTGGAGGTGGAGGTGGTGGTGGATATACCGAAGAATTTTTAGATGTATCTGGTACATCATCGGAAACTGTAACAGTTGGAGAAGGAGGTGCTGGTGGATCAGGTACGGGTGCTGGTACACAAGGAGAAACTTCTTCATTTGGATCTCTTTGTTCTGCAACAGGAGGGGGTGGTGGTCAAGCAAATGGCTCTGGTCCAGATGGTGGTGCTGGAGGTGCTGGAGCAGATGGTGATGTAAATGCAATAGGAAGTGATGGTATAGGTAACTCACGATATAATGCATCTGGTTCAGAAGGCTGTGGTGGACAAGGAGGACCAAGTGTTCTTGGTGGAGCAGGACGAGGTGGAACTTCTGGTGCTAATGGTTTTGATGGAAATCTTTACGGTGGAGGTGGAGGTGGTGGTTGTAATATCGGAAGTACTGCAACAAAAACAGGTGGTGATGGAGCAGATGGTATTGTAATTGTAATGGAGTTTGCATAATGAAAAGTATATTAATTCAAGGTACTCGTATCTGTGATATAGTTGAACATGGAAAGACATTTCCAGTATCTGAAAGTCTTTTTTGGATTGATGCTCCTGATGATGTAACTAATCACGATACATATGAAAATGGTACGATTGTAAAATATGTACCTTATGTTCCTACTACAGAAAAGTTGTGGGCTGAACTTCGTAAAGAACGAAATGCTAAATTAGATGAAACAGATTGGACTCAAATGCCAGATGCTCCTTCTGATGGTAAAGTAGTTTGGGCTACCTACCGTCAAGCATTACGAGATCTTCCTGCTAATACTCCAGATCCAGCTAACCCGATTTGGCCTACGAAACCGGAAAACTAGTTTATTATAGAATAACGGATATTAATAATGAGTTTAATAAGAAGTACTATGATGGTTGCTGCTGCTACTGCTGCTGCTGGTGCAGTTACAGAAGGTGGATTATATACGTGGGGAAGAAATACTTATGGTGCTTTAGGTGATGGTACTACAACAAATAGGTCTTCTCCTGTACAAGTTGGATCTGATACAACTTGGACTGATGTAGATGGTGGTGAATACTGGACATTTGCTACTAAATCAGATGGAACACTTTGGTCTTGGGGATATGCAAATAGTTTTAGAACTGGTTTAGCTACTGATGAGACTAATTATTCGTCACCAGTGCAAATTAATGATGACACAGATTGGGATAATTCTACACTAGGTGGTGGACGATATGCTGGTGGTGTAGTTAAAGAGGATGGAACACTCTGGATATGGGGAAGAAGTCCTCCTACTGGACTAGGTGTAGCTGTAAGTTCTCCTATCCAAATAGGTTCTCTTGAAGATTGGAAGGATATTTCTACAGGATTATATGGTGCTCATGCAGTTAAAACAGACGGAACTCTATGGGCATGGGGAACATTTGATGATGGAATACTTGGAAATGGAGGTACAGAGGATGTTGGTTCTCCTATTCAAATAGGTTCACTTACAGATTGGAAGCATATTGGAAGATCACGGTGGAATCAAATTGCAATGGCTACTAAGACTGATGGTACATTATGGGGATGGGGAGTAAATGGATATGGTGAGCTTGGACAAGGAAATACAACTAATTATTCATCTCCAGTTCAAGTAGGATCGTTAACTGATTGGGATACTGTAAATGTTGGAAATGATCATATGGTAGCATTAAAGACTGATGGTACAATATGGGCATGTGGATTTGGGGATGATGGGGTACTTGGAGATGGTACTGAAGTAAATAAGTCATCTCCTGTGCAAATCGGATCTGCAACAGATTGGGTACAAATAGCAGCAGGACTATATCAAGGAATGGCACGAACAAGTTCTGGAACTATATATTCGTGGGGTAAAAATGGGAGTGGGCAATTAGGACTAGGAGATGTAGATAGTAGAAGTTCACCTTCCCAAATTGGATCAGAGACTGACTGGGTACATATAACATTTGCTACTGATCATGCTGGTGGTATTAGAGAATGAATTTATTAGACGAGCAATTAACAGCAGGTTTAAAGGGTGATTTTATAACAGGGCAACGTCTTGCAGATGAGCTTGCTATTAAAACACCTGATGATCCAAGAGCAGCATTTAACAGAGGATGGTATGAACTTAGAAAAGGAAATTTTAGATTTGGGCATAGTCTTTTAGATAAGGGAAGATTTATTAATGTATTTGGTAATCGTCATATAGGATCATCCAAACCTATTTGGAATGGTGAAGAAGGAACTGTACTCTTACGTCTTGAAGGTGGTCTTGGTGATCAAATTCATGGATTCAGATTTGCCAAGGAGATTGAAGATCGTGGTAATAGAGTTGTTGTCTGTTGCTCTCCTGAATTAGCTTCGTTGTTTGCAGAAGACTTTACAGTTATACAACCAGAAGCAGCATGTGGAGTATTCCATGACTATTGGCTTCCAAGTATGTCTGCTGTCGTATCTTTAGAACATACTTATGAAACTCTGTCAGGTTCTTCATATATACCAAAGACAGCAAATACAATTCCCGGTAGAGTTGGTGTAAGATGGTCAGGTAATCCACAATTTGAGCATGAACAGTATAGACTATTCTCAAAAGATTTAATGTTTGATGCTATTGAAGATCTGGATATTGTCAGTTTACAACGTGATACGGATGATGTACCAGAATGGATGGAGCAGCCATTATTAGAAACATGGGAAGATACTCGTAAGGTAATTAGTGAATGTGAATTAATTATTTCCTCCTGTACCAGTGTTGCACATTTAGCAGCAGCTATGGGAATTGATACATGGATTGTTGTTCCTATTTTACCATACTATCTTTGGGCATTGCCGGGAGATAAATCTCCTTATTATGATAGTGTAACTTTATACCGACAGAAAGAATATAAAGATTGGAAAGATCCTTTTGAGAATATTAAAAAAGATTTGGAAATGAGATATAAAAAAGCATGAAGAAAATATTTTTAATTTTACTTATTTACTTATGGTCTTCTTCTGTAGTAGCTCAAGATGTATATATGGAAGAACATAATGAAGAAATTATTTATAATCCTTGTGGTAAGGATGGTAAGCAACGTGATGGTTTAACAGCATATTTTGAACATAGCTTCAGTGCTATATACAAAGATTTAAATCAGGAGGAACTGAAAGAATTTTTAATAAAGATAGGACAGGAAAATTCTGATATAATAAATGTAAGAGTTTTTAAATCTCCAATACATCCCTCTTATGCTATTATCTCTTCATACTTATTTCAAAATTTTTTAAGTGGAGATGTTCTTGTTGAATTATATTGTGTAAGAGAATTAAATAATTCTGTTGCTATATTTATAAAAGAAGATAGATTTGAAGAATTTATGGGGAAACCCTTTTTACAGTTAGGTACAGAATAGGAGTTAGAGAGGTTTATGAAAATTTTATTACTTACTATATGTTTAATTGTATGTATAGCACTGGTATTTATAGCCAGTGCAAGTGCTCAAAATCATGATGGAGTTATAGGACAAGATCCAAATATTTTTCCTCGTATGTTTCAGAAAAATATGATGTGTTCTGAAAGTGATTTTGTACGTCAAGATTTAAAAGAAAGGCTGCAAACAGTTAAAGTTTGGTGGGGATTAGATAAAAATGAAAATCTTTCAGAATTATTTGTAAATCAAAATACTGGGAGATGGTTATTTATGTTAACCTTTACAGATGGTATAACATGTGGACTTATTGGAGGAGAGATGAGTGTTCCCTATGATAAGAATCCATATTTTAAATAGGAGAAGAAAATGGCATCAACGTACACTTCAAATATAAGACTAACAAAACAAGGGGATGGTGATAATCCTAATACATGGGGAACTGTTCTTAATAATCAGGTTATTAGTCTTGTGGATGATGCAATTGCTTCCTATACAACTGTATCAATTGGATCAGCAGCTACTGTAACATTATCAGCAGTAAACGGTGGATCAGATACTCCACGATCTGCTTTTCTACATTTAAAAGGATCAGTGGGTGGAGTTGCTAATACTATATCATTGATTATTCCTGCTAATTCCAAGAGTTATGTAATTAATAATGTAGTCTCTGCCAATACTACAGCCTCTGATATTATAAAGATGAAGACTGCCGGAGGAGATGGATATGATATACCATTAGGAGCTGTAGGTTTAGTAATTTGTGATGGTACTTCTGTACATTCTTTAAATACAAAAGGATTTAATCTTGGTACAGCAGCCAGTGCAGATATAGGAGTATGCACTACCAATATTCCTGATACATCTCTGGCTGATATAAGATATTTAAGAGTATCTACTTCTGCCAATGTGTCATTAATAGGAACTAAATATATTATAGGAGCTTCTGCAAGTACTCCCGGTAATTTAATTATTGGAGGAAATGCAAGAACTTATAATCCAATTGTTACGGTAACAGATGCAGCTTGTATTAGTGTGAATTTTGCATTAAGTAATAATTTCCTTGTTACAATTGGAGGAAATAGAACTTTAAAAGCACCTGTTAATTGTACAGCCGGACAAGGAGGGAATATATATTTTATACAGGATGGAACTGGAAGTAGAACACTTGGCTATAATGCAGCATGGCAATTTGTATCAGCCACTGTTCCTTCATTAAGCACAGGAGCAAGCGATGTGGACTTACTTACATACATAGCCAGAAGTGCTGCTACAATTGATGTTGCATTATTGAAGAACTTTGATAGGTAAAAATGGCTTCTTCTAATTCAAAACTTGTTAAGTTAAATTTTACTCCCGGTATTAGAAGGGAATCTACTCAGTATGCTGAAGAGGGTTCTTGGTATGATACAGATCGTGTAAGATTTAGAACTGGTAGACCACAAAATATAGGAGGATATGAAACAAAAGTATCTGCCACATTTGATGGTGCTGCTCGTGATTTAATAAGTTGGACTGATAATGATCAGTTAAAAAGAGCCATGTTCGGTACACCTCAGAAGTTATATGAACACAATGGTGATACAATAACTGATATAACTCCTGTATCAACATCTGTAACTATTACCAATGCTTTTACCGTAGCTTTATCTGCCACTACGGTAACTGTTACTGCTGCTGGACATGGTAGAGCAACAGGAGATTATGTATTTTTTACCAGTGTTTCAGGACCAAGTGGTGGTGTAACCATAGGTGGTAATATAATATTCGGTACTAGTGTATTTCAAGTAAGTGTAATAGGAGCTAATTCTTTTGCCATAGATGTAGCAACAACTGCCAGTGCTGCACAATCCAGTGCAAGTCAGGCAACGGCACATTATTTAATTTCTACAGGAGTATCAAATGCTACTCCCGGTCTTGGTTATGGTGCTGCTGCATGGCAAGCAGGTACAAGTACAGCAGGAACACGAGCTTATAATGAACCCACATCTGCTGGAGCTACTACATTTTCCAGTGAGATTACACAATGGAGTCTGGATAATTGGGGAGAAGATGTTATAGCTAATCGTAGGAAAGGAACTATTTATTTCTTTGATACTGATGCATCAACTACTCCTCTTAGAGCAGTAAAGGTTTCAGGAGCTACTAATTCTACACCCACTACGGTAAACTCTATATTAGTATCTCCTAATGATAGACATCTTATAGCTCTTGGTGGTAATATTTTTAATACAACAGCCGATCCAAGTGGTGCATTTAATCCAATGACTGTGAGATGGGCTCATCAGGAAGACTATACTAATTGGGTTCCCTCTGTTAGTTCCACTTCAGGAGAAGTACAACTTGCAGATGGTACTGCAATTATTGGTGGAGTACGTTCCAGAAATGCAGTTAATATATGGACAGATAATTCTTTATGGTTACAAACATTTGTTGGTCCACCTTTTACATTTAAATTTGCACAAATGGGAACAAACTGTGGATTGATTGCACCACATGCAGCAGTAGATTATGATGGTAGAACTGTTTGGATGGGATTTGATAATTTCTATACTTTTGATGGACAGGTAAGAACTCTTGATTGTACTGTGAGAAAGTATATATTTGATCGTTTGGATTTAGATGATAAAGATAAAATATTTACGGGTATTAATTCTGAATTTAAAGAAGTAATATGGTTATATCCTTCCACTGATGGTTCAGGAGAATGTGATTCATATGTGATATGGTCACCAGATGAAAATTATTGGACATATGGTAGTACACTATTTACTACCTTTAATGATAAGATGGTTTTTGGAAATACGATTACAACTGGTGTAAGTGTTAATGGTAATAATTTATATAATAATGAACCTGATGGAATATTTACAGCAAATGGAGAGGCAATAATATCTTTTATTGAATCGGCAGATTTTGATATAGACGATGGTAATGAATTAATGTTTCTTGATCGTTTAATACCGGATATGGATATGAATGATGGAACAATAAAGTTTTCCATTACTACAAAACAATTTCCTGATAGTACAAATGTAACGGAGAAAGGACCATTTTCTATTACCAAGTCTACCAGTAAAATAGATTTTAGAGCACGAGGAAGGCAGGGGAGAGTACGAGTTTCTTGTGATGCAGCCGATACGAAGTGGGAATGGGGATCACTTCGTTTAGGTATGCAACAGGATGGAATGAGATAATGGCAAGATATCCAGACTTTCCATTAATATTTCCTGAAGATGTTAAGAAAGGGGTTGACTATGTTTATGGTCGTATACAACAATGGAGTGCTGCTCTGATTAATGAACTGGATACTAGAGATCAGATAGAAGAGGGAAAACCCACTTCAAATATTTATGCCGTGGTTACAGTAACTACTATTAAGAGTCCTGATAAGGGAGATATAGCATACTCTGTTAGTAGTGGTAAGTTCAAAGGATATGTAAGTACGGCAGCAACACAAGCATGGCAGGATTTAAACTGATGAAAAACTCTGATTATATGAATCTTATACAGGAAGGAACATTGATTACAAATCTTAATCAGGGAGCTGGTGTGCCTGTATTTCTGGAGAACCAGACATTACAAAAACTTGTACAGCCACTTGCAAAGTTTGACAATCCAGTGTATAATAGTAATAGCACCATGATGGCAAATAGTACATTGGCACAGTCCAATTATATGAATCCACGGAGAATGAAGTAATGGCTTACGGACAAATATATGCAAGACCTGTTCCTTCTATAGAAAGAATGAACAGAATGAGTAAAATACAAGAAGCTATAAGAGAGCCAGAAGAAGCTCCATATGTAGGTGGACTTGGTGCTATAAAGGCTGCTAAATTATTAGCAGAGGCACAACAATCTACTATGTATACTCCCAGATCTTTGGCAGAAGCTGCTTCCAAAGCACGTTTACCTGTGCCTGAAAGACAGGGACAACAAGTTCCTCAGAGACAGGTACAACAGGTTCCTCAACAAAGACAAGCCATTACAAATGAAGATGAAAGAATACTGACTGCTCAAGCTGGTGGTAGGGCTGCCATACCTCAACAAATAGAGAATGTAGCATCCAGAGGTAGGCATGGAGATACCATGCTGATGCATGTTAATCCAGATGAACTCAAAGGTTTGTCCTCTCTTCTGGGACCAACTACCATCAATCCTGATACTGGTCTACCGGAAGCTTTTGCTTGGTGGTTGCCTCTGATTGGTGCTGCTATAGGTGGGATAAGTACAGGAAGTTGGAAAGGTGCTGCCTTGGGAGGTCTGGCTGGTCTTGGTGGAGCTGGTTTTCTTGGTGCTACTGGACTTGGAGGTACGGCTGCTGGAACATTAGGTTCTACATGGGGGCCATTTTCTGGCTTATTTGGTGGAGCTACGGGTTTAGGAGGAGGTGCTGCTGGTGCTGGTCTTGGTGTTGGTACTGGTGGAGCTACTGCTGCTGGTCTTGGTCTTGCTGGAGCACCTGCTGGTGGTGTAGCAGCTCAACAAGCAGCTTTAATTAATGCAGGTGTTCTTGGAACTGCTGGAGGAGCACCTATGGCAACTGTTGGACCCGGTACATTAGGATTAACTGGGCCTGTTGCTGGTTCACAGGCTTTAAGTTCTGTACCACATACAATGGGAATGGGATGGGGGCCGGGAGTAACACCTACGACACCAATACCTATAACTCCTATTACAACACCAACATATGGACAACAAATGGGAACTTGGCCTACTAATTTAGCTGCAAGAGGTGTAACTTCAAGAGGAGCACCCATGAAGCAAGGGGTAGATACGTGGGCAAAAGCTGCTGAATTCTCTCAAGGGGCAGGAGAAACTCCTAGTGATCTTCTAACATCAGGTGCTTTTGATACTGGTGGAGAAGGAGCAATGGGAACAGAACCTGCTATTCCGTGGTGGAAGAAAGGTGTAGAATGGGCTAAGGAACATCCTCTAGCAACAGGAGCAGGGGCAGTCGGAATTTCTTCTTTATTGGCACAACCTCCTGAACAACAGGTTGCTGATGTACCCATCAGAACTGTCTCAGAATTAGAAGACTTATCTATTCCTCCATCCAGAGTAGTATCAGAAGATTATCCTCTAGAGGAAGAAGATATCTATGAAAGTATTACAACTGGTCCTGCACCACGTTATTTTGCCAAGGAAGGTGGTCTTGTATCTTTACAGATGGGAGGTTCAACTATACCAATGCCGGGAGGTGCAGCACATTATCAAAGATATGGAACATTTGGTGGACCAGCACCGGGTTCACCGGGATATTATCAAAAATATGGAACATTTGGAACGGCAATGTATACTCCTTCCTCAACACCACAGGCATTAGACCCTGATGTTAATCCACATCTACAAGATCCAATGTATGGATTGGTTGGTGCTGGTGGTGCTGGTGGTCCTGCTGTTACTCCTCCATTTGAATTTCCAGAGGTAACTCCTTTCCAGAGTAGTCTTCCTTCCTTTAATCTGGAAGATAGACTAGCAAGGATAACAGGA
>Ga0208315_1000104_pt1 | contig 102963 bp, 94 predicted proteins | sample MalvireepMed_215_FD_184239 | JGI IMG/M metagenome (GOLD analysis project Ga0208315, IMG submission 184239) | Marine viral communities from the Global Malaspina Expedition - Malaspina viral metaG DeepMed_215 (SPAdes) (version 2) | ecosystem: Environmental > Aquatic > Marine > Oceanic | place...
AGGGATAGCCACGCGGTATGAAAAGCTTGAACGAAATTATCATTCAATGCTCGCTTTAGCATTTACTATGATGTGGCTACCAATGTGGGCTGATTGATATATGTACTACAAAGATCAACAGCCCCTAGGCACACGGCGAATGTTTTCATGCTACTCTCCTTACACTGCTTTTTCTTCAAGGCAACAGTGAGCAATTAAATAACCTAGCGCCACTGCAAACGGAAAACTTAAAAATAATAAAACAGTCACTAAGCGAGTAGACCATACCGGAAAGTCTAGTCGGTAAGCTAACCCACTACAGACGCCTGATATTTTTTTGTTAAGCGTATTTTTGTACCAACGACGGTGTGTATTAAAACTATTCATAACAATCTCCTTAGGCTGTTTGTTTATTAGCAGTATTTAAACTTGCTTTTAAACTAGCCAGTTCTGCATCAATTTTTTCGTTTTTAACCAGTGACTCAATTTGCATAGCTGTATTGCTCGCAGTATCTGTGAGCTCATACGCTTCAACTTGCGACTCTACACTCTCAACACGGCGCTCTATTTGCTCAAATCGTGATAAGGCAAAAGCCACTTTATCGCTTTGTAGTTGCGTATTTATTTTTGCCTTTGCCTCAACTACGTTTTCACGCTTTGCAAGTTGTGCTTGCTTTGCTTTTGCCTGCGTCATTTTTTGCTGTAAGCGCTCGCAGTCTTCTGTGATTTTTACAATCGATTGCTGCAATGTTTCAAGCTGCGTTTGCAAGTACTCTATGTTTTGTTCAACTGTGTGTTTTTCGGCTAATGCTGATTTAGCTAAATCGTCACGATTTTTTGCCACAGCATGCTCAGCTTTTAATTGCCAATTTGCGAGCGCTTGCTGTTTGTTACTTATTTGACGTTTAATGCTCTTTTCTTCACATAAAAGTGCAGCTGCCGTACTACGACACTCATTAAGCGCTTCTTGCATTTCAGTAAGCATTAAATTGAGTAACTTTTCTGAGTCTTCTGCTTTATCAAGCATAGCTACGATATTTGCTTGAATGACGTCGTTTACGCGGTTAAATATGCCCATGTTATTCTCCTGATGATTTTTATTTATACATCAACAGGATTCCAAGAGTTATGCCAACAACTTAAAATGGTTTTATTTTCATTAAATATCATGTGGTTAAGTTATTTTAAGTAGGTAAATTAATGACTCGCCACTGAATGAAATTAAGTCGAATTGGCTAATAAATTAAACTTTTGACCAAAATTTGGGATCAAAAAAAGCCACCTGAGGTGGCTTTTTTCTATACAGAGGATCTGCTATTCGGGTACGTAACTTAGTGCTTTATCCATAACACTCAAATCAGCTTGCTTGCCATGGCCATTTTCAGATAAATGGCGTCTAAAACCACGCGCACCGGGTTGTCCCTGAAAAATACCCAACATATGGCGAGCAACATGCCAAAAGTTAGCGCCTAAACGCATCTCTTCTTCAATGTAATCATACATAGAGCGCACAACATCATGACGTGACTGAGTATTAGCAGCATCACCATATATTTTTTCATCCACTTCATTTAGCATAAATGGATTACTGTAAGCCTCTCGCCCAACCATCACCCCATCTATGTACTGTAAATGCTCAAGACTTTGCTCAATGGTTTTAACACCGCCATTAATACTTAAATCAAGTTGTGGATAATCTTTTTTAAGCTGGTAAACACGGGGGTAGTTAAGCTCAGGAACTTCGCGATTTTCTTTTGGACTCAACCCTTTTAGCCATGCCTTACGGGCATGAATAATAAAATCATCACAGCCTACTTTATGCGATGCTTCAATAAGCGCACATAAAAATTCATAGGAATCCTGCTCATCAATACCAATGCGCGTTTTTACCGTAACAGGAATACTGACTTCACTTTTCATTGCAGCAACACACTCTGCCACAAGCTCGGGCTCTGCCATTAAACAGGCACCAAAACGCCCATTTTGCACACGATCTGATGGACAACCTACGTTAAGGTTTATTTCATCATAACCGCGCTCACCTGCAAGCTTGGCACACTGTGCTAGCGCTTGCGGATCTGAGCCCCCCAGCTGCAGCGCTACTGGGCCTTCATGTTGATTAAAGTGCAAATAGTCACCACGGCCAAACAAAATAGCACCTGTGGTGATCATTTCAGTGTAGAGGACGGTGTGCTTTGTCATTTTACGATGAAACGTACGACAATGGCGATCAGTCCAATCGAGCATGGGGGCAACAGAAAAGCGTCGATTTAAAGTACGTTTATCCAAAATGTGATCCTCAAAAATTTATAATTTAAGCACAGCTTAAACGGCGCTGCATTTTACACAAAAGCCCCATGCGCAGCAATGTTAAGCAAAAACCTGCAAGCCAAAGTATTGTGCGATACCATTTAAAATATTCGTTACTGCGACTGAGCTTAAAATTAACCCCATAATTCGGCTAATAATACTTGCCCCGCTATCACCTATTATTTTATGTACCTGCGTAGCAAGTAATAACAAAATAAGTACCACCACTAAAACGGCCAGCATCATTGATGAGGTAATCATTTGTTCAACCCAAGTATATTCTTCATTACGCGTCATTAATACCGCACCTAACATAGCGCCAGGGCTTGCAATTGAGGGTATAGCCAGCGGAAAAATAGCGGTTTCAGTGCTATCGCGAACACTTTTAATTTCAGCTTCGGGTTTACTTTCACCAAACGTCATGGAGAGTGCAAAAATTAATAAGATCAAGCCACCGGCTATTTGAAATGCCGATAGTGGAATCTCAATCACATTGAGTAATTGCTCACCGGCAACCACAAAAAATAACAGTACTAAAGCAGATACACCCACTGCCTTAAAAATCACTTTACGCTTAAACTTGTCGTCATCACCCCGAGTTACGGCGATAAAAACCGGAATTGTGCCGATTGGATCGATAACTGCAAAAAAGAAAATAAATGTGGCTAATAGTTCATGCATTAATGAATACCTTTTCACAAAAGCGGTTAATAAATCGCTGCAACTACAATACAGTATGTTAGTATATCACGGCAAAGTAAGGATGAGAGAAGATGAATATAGAATCACTCGTAAATAAAGCAAAACAAGTATGCGACAACCGTGGTGCGCGATTCACACCAATTCGCGAAAAGGTATTTCGTTTATTAGCAAGCGCTCAAGGTGGTGTGGGTGCATACGATTTGCTAGAGCAATTAAAAGTCACTGAAACAGGCGCAAAACCTGCGACAATTTATCGTGCTTTAGACTTTTTAGCAGAACTCGGTTTTATTCATAAAATTGAAAGCACTAACGCATTCATGTTGTGTCATCACTTTGATCATATTCATCCTGTTCAATTACTAATTTGCGATACATGTGGGTTTGTTAAAGAGCTGCATTCAACAGTAATTTCACATGAGCTCAATAACTTGGCAGCCGAAAGTGGCTTTGTAGTTTCCGGGCAAACAATAGAAGCACACGGTAAATGTGACGCTTGTCGAGCATAGCTGAGCGACTATAGCTATACTTTACGTATCCCCCCTATCAGTACCAATTTAAGGATATATAATATGAATGTAGAGTTCATTAATCCCTTTTTATCTTCTTTGATGAATGTATTGAGCACCATGGCTAAAACTCAGTTAAAACCAGGTAAACCTCGCATTAAAACCGATGAAGTAGCCTGTGGTGATGTATCGGGATTAATTGGTATGGTTGGCCCCCAAACTCGTGGTTCATTTTCAATAACCTTCGACGAAAGTTTAGCGCTGACTATAATGGAACGTATGTTAGGTGAGAGACCTAACAGCGTAAATGAAGAAGTCACAGACATGGTCGGCGAAATAACCAATATGGTCACCGGTGGTGCTAAAAACCTATTAGGTGAAAAAGGCTATGACTTTGCCATGGCAACCCCCATTGTTGTGTCTGGTAAAAACCATACCATTACGCATAAAAGTGACGGCAAAAAAATTATTATGCCATTTACCAGTGATGCAGGTAATGCAAACATTGAAGTGAGCTTCGATAAGCTATGAGCTGGTCGCAAACCACGATTACATTAAAGCCTCGCTCGCGGGGCTTTCACTTAATTGATAACGACATACTCAATCAACTCCCACAAATAAGCCAACTAAAAATAGGTTTATTACACTTATTTATTCAACACACCTCTGCCAGCTTAACCATTAATGAAAATGCCGATCCGACCGTGCGTATGGATATGGAAAGTCACTTCAATCAGTTTGTACCTGAGCGCCAGCCTTATTATCGTCATGACTATGAGGGCGATGATGATATGCCTGCTCATATTAAAACCAGCACTTTAGGTTGCGAGTTAATGATACCTATTAATAATGGTCAATTAGCGCTGGGGACTTGGCAAGGAATATACTTAGGTGAGCACCGTGATCATGGTGGTTCAAGGCACATTATTGCAACTTTGCAAGGCGAAGCGTTTTAGATTTTACAACATAGATCATTCGCATACATTGAACATTTCAAAAAAGTTACATAAATTAAATTTATAATGATTCGCGTATGGGTCATTGTTTGCTATTTGAAAATGAATATCTGGAAAGTAAATAAGATTGGAGCGGTACACGAGGCTCGAACTCGTGACCTCGACCTTGGCAAGGTCGCGCTCTACCAACTGAGCTAGTACCGCATTATATGAAGATTCTAGGTCCTGTCAAAATTAAACCTTGTTCCTTTCGCCTTTCATCTTGAATCTTTATTTCTACTACAATTTCTTTTGGTGAGAAATTGGAGCGGCACACGAGGCTCGAACTCGTGACCTCGACCTTGGCAAGGTCGCGCTCTACCAACTGAGCTAGTGCCGCATTAAAAATAGTCAGTAATTTGTTCGTTGGTGCGCGACAGGTCGCGTCCTACACTTTGGCAACTGAGCTAGTGCCGCATTCAAAATAGTCAGTAATTTGTCCGTTGGTGCGCGACGGGTCGCGTTCAACATTCTGGCAACTGAGCTAGTGCCGCATCCTAGGTTCTAGGTTCTAGGTTCTAGGTTCTGTCAAAATTAAACCTTGTTCCTTTCGCTTTTCATCTTGAATCTATATTTCTACTACAATTTCTTTGGTGAGAAATTGGAGCGGCACACGAGGCTCGAACTCGTGACCTCGACCTTGGCAAGGTCGCGCTCTACCAACTGAGCTAGTGCCGCACTCTAGGTTCTAGGTTCTATCAATATTGAACCTTGCTCCATTAACCTTTCATCTTGAATCTTTAACTTAAGCCCAAACACACTAACCCCGCGGGGGTTATCGTCTTGAGCGGGGCAAGATTCTACAATAATTAGGGTGCTTTGCAAGTATTTTTTATAAATTAAAAAACTTTTCTCGGTAAACCTTTAATTCCATAATCGAATCTTTAATGTCGTCTAACGCTAAATGTGACCCTTTTTTATTCACTTGAGCCAATACATCTGGTTTCCAACGACGAGCAAGTTCTTTAATGGTACTTACATCTAAATTACGGTAATGAAAAAAGTCTTCAAGCTCACGCATATACTTATTCATAAAACGACGGTCTTGGCCAATCGAGTTACCACACATAGGTGAAGCACCCGCTGGCACCCATTGCTTTAAAAACGCGAGGGTTTGCTCAACGGCATAAGCTTCATCGAAAGTACTTGCCTTACAACGCGCTGTAAGCCCTGATTTGCCATGCTGAGTTGTACACCACTCATCCATGCCATCCAGTAGTTCATCACTTTGATGAATAGCAATGGTTGGGCCTTCGGCTAATATATTCAGATCAGCGTCAGTGACAACAGTTGCAATTTCAAGTATTTTGTCAGTCTCTGGTTCAAGTCCGGTCATTTCCAGATCGAGCCAAATTAAATTTGATTTATTAATAGTCATAATTACCTTAAACGGTGCTTTTCTTTAGATCCAACGCATTTCGATATATCATATTAGCATCAACCGTCGAGCTAAAGCTTTTTTTGGCAAACTCGGCATTTAACTCAGGTTATAGGCCTCAAGTGGCAAAACAGAAAAAATTAAGTAAAGGCCAATCCCGTAGGATCAAGGCCAATCATCAAAAGCGCTTATCGAATGCCGATACAAAACCGGCAAAAGTCGGCGCGCAAGAATGGCAAACAGATAATTTAGGTCAAGTGGAAAATGCGATTGTTATTAGCCGCTTTGGACAACATGCCGATGTAGAAACACAAAACGGTGATGTATTACGTTGTAATATTCGTCGTACCGTATCGAACTTGGTTTGCGGCGATGAAGTATTGTTTCGCCGTGCAAAAGTAAGTGAAGGTGATTTAGCGGGTGTTATTGAAGCAACTCAAGAGCGCCGTTCACAACTCACGCGCCCCGATTTTTATGATGGGGTTAAAGTGATTGCCGCTAATATAGACCAAATTTTAATGGTTTCAGCGGTACTGCCAGAGTTTACCCCGAGCATTATTGACCGCTATTTAATTGCCTGTGAAGACATGGGTATCGAACCCATTTTAGTACTTAATAAAATTGATTTAATTGATGAAGCTGGTTTAAACGAAATACAACAAATCCTCGACATTTACCGTAAGCTTAATTATCAGGTGCTGCTGGTTAGTAATATAACTGGCGAAGGCATTAATGAGTTAAAAGAAGTACTTGCGGGCAAAAACAATATTTTTGTTGGTCAAAGTGGCGTGGGTAAATCTACCTTAGTTAACACTGTACTGCCGGATGCTGAAATTTTGACTAAAGAAGTGTCTGAAAACAGCGGGCTTGGCCAGCACACCACCACGGTATCGCGCCTTCATCATTTACCGAGTGGGGGTAATTTAATTGACTCACCGGGAATTCGTGAATTTGGCCTATGGCATTTAGATGTTGAACGCGTCACTTGGTGCTTTAAAGAATTTAGAGAATTTATAGGCGGATGCCGGTTTAGAGATTGTAAACATTTAAACGATCCGGGCTGTATAATTAAACAAGCGGTAGTCGATGGCGATATTTCAAAATTACGCTTTGAAAGCTACCACCGTATTTTAGAAACCATGGCCGATGGCCGTGCAGGCGCTCGTGCGCCCCGCGTATAATAAGGGAATAACCTGTGAGTTTAGATAAATTTAAAATCGCCATGCAGTATGCCATGCCAAAACACTTTATTTCTCGTGTGGTAGGTAAACTTGCTGCAGCAAAAGCCGGTGCGTTAACAACCGCATTAATTAAATTATTTATTAAACAATATAAAATAGATATGAGCGAAGCTAAATATTCAGATCCGGCTCATTACAAAAGCTTTAATGAATTTTTTACCCGTCCGTTAAAAGACGGTGTGCGTCCTATGGTTGAAGATGACGATATTATTATTCATCCAGTAGACGGCGCAATTAGCCAACTAGGCGACATTGTTGACGGCCAACTAATCCAAGCTAAAGGCCATGATTACAGCTTACAAGCGTTGTTAGGTGGCTCAGAAGACGACACAACACCGTTTTTAGGTGGTAAATTTGCAACTATTTACTTGGCACCAAAAGATTACCACCGTATTCACATGCCAATTGATGGTACGCTAAGCAAAATGATTTATGTACCGGGCGATTTATTTTCGGTAAATCCTCTTACCGCACAAAACGTACCGAACTTATTTGCCCGTAACGAGCGTGTAGTAGCAATTTTTGAAACTGAAATTGGCCCGCTTGCTATGGTCCTTGTAGGCGCAACCATTGTTGCTAGCATAGAAACTATTTGGGCTGGCACAGTCACTCCACCAGCTGGCAGTGATGTGTTTAGCTGGAACTACCCAACTAAAGGCGAAAACGCGATCACCCTTAAGAAAGGGGAAGAAATGGGCCGCTTTAAATTAGGCTCAACAGTTGTGCTTGCATGGGGTGCAGATAAAGCCGATATTTTTGATGATCAACGCCCTGAAACAGTAACTCGTTTAGGCACTGCGTTTGCAAAAATTGATGATTAATAAATAGTACCAGTTGTCAGATCGAAATTAAAAAGCACCGCGTTTATTGTATTGAACGCGGTGTTTTTTTGTAGACGAAGAGCTTGCTCAGGTTAAAAGCGAAGCTGTTCTTTACTCACACTTGCGCACTCTCTACACGCTAAATTTTTAGCCATCTTAAAATGCTGTTGCTTTAAGCTTAATGCGTCAAAGGTTATAAACATACTCCCACCACAATGACCTAACAACATATTAAGAGTTAGCTGTGCCTGCATAGAGCCAATTACACCAAGTAAGGGACTAATAACGCCCGCATTGTCGCAATTAACAACAGGGTTAGTATCATTTTGTGGAAATACGCAGCCATAGCAAGGGCTATCTGTTTGCCTAAAGTCAAAGCCCATTAATTGCCCTTGGGTTGCTAGCGCTGCTGCAGAAATTAGTGGTGTTTTGTTGTTTACGCAAAAACGATTGACGGTGTAACGAGTCGCAAAGTTATCAGAGCAATCAAGTACGATATCGGCGTTACTGAATAGTGCATCACTGTTAGCATCGCTCAACTTTTGCGAGTGAGTCACTATGTTTATTTGATTGTTAAGGCTCGCAAGCACCTTCCCTGCTGCATTTACTTTTTGCTGCCCTAAGTGATTCACTTTATACAGTATTTGCCGCTGTAAATTAGAGAGTTCAACGGTATCGTCATCAATTAATATTAGTGTGCCAATACCAGCAGCTGCTAAATAAAGTAGCGCAGGACTTCCTAGTCCACCTGCACCTACCACAGCAACGGTTGCCGCTTTAAGTGTTAACTGCCCCTCAAGCCCCACCTCTTTTAATAATAAGTGGCGGCTATAACGTAGAGTTTCTTTGTCGCTGAGCTGCTGCGTTTGCATGTTAGCAGGCATTCTCATTTATCACCGATTTTAAGGTATTGATTGCCTCTACATAATCATCAGCCTCGGTAATAGCACGCACCACGGCTACACTGCCCACGCCCGTTTTAGCAACCTCTTGCGCCCTATTTAAATCAATACCGCCAATAGCGACTGTAGGGTAACTCTGCATAAGCGGTACAAATTTATTGAGCTTTTCAAGCCCTTGTATTTGCCCTGTCATGTCTTTGGTGGTGGTAGGATAAATCGCGCCAAAGGCCATGTAGCTTGGGCGGTAATTATGCGCCCGAAGCATTTCATAAAACCCATGGGTAGAGAGACCAAGTCGCAGGCCTGCTTCTTTTATAGCAACTAAGTTTGCACTCTCTAAGTCTTCTTGCCCTAAATGCACCCCATAGGCGCCATGTTTGATGGCAAGTTGCCAGTAATCATTTATAAATACCTGCGCATTATACTGCTCACCCAAGGTGACCGCTTTGGCAATCAGTTCATCTAGCTCATTCTGCGTTTTATTTTTAACACGAAGCTGAGCTGTTTTAATTCCTTGCTGTAAGCACTTTTCTAGCCATTCAATACTATCAACCACACCATAGAGGCCAAGCTTTTTACTTTCACAGGCTGCAAAATCAGCAGCCATATTAAAATCAAGCGGCACATCAAAACCCAACTCATCACCTAACCAGCTACCCGGTTCAATCACCTGAGGGTAATGCGCTAAATCGGTAGGAAACTGCGTTTGTGCAACCGGCCCTATGCCCTCGCCATAGCGAACTGATTGCTTTAAACCTTGGTTTATATAGGCTTTAGCTAAAATAAACGCATCTTTTAACGGATAGTCTTTTGCAAGACACGCAGCAATTACTGACGCCATACTGCACCCTGTACCATGGCTATGAGGAACTTGAATTTTTTCATTACCTAGCCAATAGTCTTCAGCGTTTTGTGTGCAGTAATCAATGCAATACCCGCTTGGGTAATCCCAATGTCCGCCTTTAATCACCACCGCTTTTGCGCCCCACGCCATCAGCTTACTCGCCGCTTCTTTAATCGCTGCAGGGCCAATTAAATACACACCCGTTAATAACTGGGTTTCGTGGGTATTTGGGGTAATAACATCCACCAGCGGTAGTAAACATTCTTTTATCGCACTTACGGTGTCTTCTTCTGTTAGTAAGTCACCGCTTGAGGCAATAGCCACAGGGTCATACACAATAACCGGCGGGGTTGGCCATTTGGCTTTGTAATGGCTTATGTGCTCACTAATTAACTGAATTTGCTGCACATTGGCAAGCATACCAATTTTTATCACTTTGGCTTTCATGTCTTTTTCAAGTGCAAGCAACTGGGACTCAATAATATCGGTAGACACTGCATTAATGGCCTCTACACCTAAGCTATTTTGAGCGGTAAGCGCGGTGATTGCTGTACAACCATGCACACCAAAACTTTGCATTGCCTTAATATCGGCTTGAATACCCGCGCCGCCGCCAGAATCAGAGCCAGCAATTGTCCACACTACGTTTGTCATATTTTTCTTTCCTTACTGCTGATGCCAAAATGGCATACCCATTGTTGGGGTTGAGGGGGTTGCAACGTCTTTTTCGGGCATTGCTTTGGCATTGTATGCAAAGCGCCCTGCCTCTACCGCAGCTTTAAATGCACGGCTCATAGTCACTGGGCAACCCGCCCCTGCAATGGCTGAATTTAATAATACAGCATCATACCCTAATTCAAGTGCTTGGCAGGCATGCGATGGTAAACCTAACCCGGCATCAACAATTAATGTTGCATTAGGCAGGCGTTCTCTAATGGTTTTTAAATTATAACTATTTAACAATCCTTTACCGGTGCCAATAGGCGCGCCCCACGGCATTAGCACCTCACAGCCTAATCCATTCAAGCGCTGACACAGCACTAAATCATCAGTGCAATAAGGCAGTACTTTAAACCCATCATCAATCAATATTTTTGTGGCTTCAAGTAATGCAAAGGGATCGGGCTGTAAATTATAGTCATCGCCTATTAATTCAAGTTTTATCCAATCGGTAGCAAATACTTCTCGGCACATTTTAGCTAGGTTAATAGCCTCTTTGACGCTGTGGCATCCGGCAGTATTAGGCAGTATTTTTAAACCGGTGTTTTTAATTAATTGCCAAAAATCATTCCCTGCCGCCGCGTTTTGTTGTCGTCTAAGTGACACGGTGACTATCTTAGCACCTGAGGCTTTAATTGATTGCGTCATGATATCTGGTGACGGATATAACGCAGATCCAATTAACAAGCGACTATTGATTGGTTCACCATAAATTGTTAAACAGTCTTTGCTTTGCATAGCACTATCCACCTTGGATAGGTGACAATAACTCAATACTGTCACCTTCATTTATAACAACGTGGCTATGGCGACTCTGAGGAATAAACTCTCCATTTACAGCCACGGCATAAGGCGCCATTGCACCCACGTTTTTTACTATTTCCAGCAGTGCATGGCTAGTCACATTTAAAAGCTCACCATTAATTGTAATGTTCATTTAATACTCACTCTATTTGCGATAGTGCTTGTGCTACAAGCGCGGGTGTCAACATATAGCCGTGGCGATACAAGCCATTAATACTGATAACCTTATTCGTTTTTTTTACCTGTGGGCGATTATCGCTAAACGCTGGGCGTAAGCCTGTTTGAATATTTAATAATCGCGCTTCGGCAAAACCACTGTGAACAGTGTAGGCCGCTGATAGTAGTTCAAGGGTTGAGCGCACAGTTGCAGGACCTGTATCTTGCGATTCGATCTCCGTTGCCCCTATGACATATTCATGATTAGGTTTAGGTGCAATATAAATAGGGTAACGCGGATGCATTAACCGCACAGGCCGCGTTAAGTTAACCTCAGGGGCGTATAACCTTGCCACTTCCCCGCGCACGCCTCGAAGTGGCTGATCTTGTTTGGCTCCAAGCCCTCTGCAATCAATAATGTAATCAAACTCTCGATTATTCACTTTATTATCAAAGATGCTGGCGCGTTGATTAAACACAAACTTTACTTTGCGCTTATTTAGCAACCTAAAGCTGGCTTTATAAAAGGCTTGGTTATCTATTTGCGCTTCACCGGGTAAAAATAGCCCTTGATTAAAACGCCCTGTAAGCTCAGGTTCTAAATCCGCTATTTGCTGCGCATTAACCGCTTTGGCACTAAAATTTAGTAACGGCTTTATTCGCTGTGCAAAACTTTGTAAGTCACCTTTATCCTGCGGGTGAGCAACCACTAAGGTGCCCTGCTTTTGAAAGAACACCTCACTGTTTAACTCATCTAAAATAGCAGGCCAGCGAGCAATAGAATCTACTCCCAATAGCGCTAAATCATGTTCACACATAACCGATTCAGCTAGCGGTGCCAGCATAGCCGCCGCCACTTTACCCGCACTATTTTGGGTATGCTCATCATCAGCTTCAAATACAGTAATACGGTGCTGCTTACTTAACTCAAGCGCCGCCAACCGCCCCGCTAAACCAAAGCCCACCACAGCAATGTTATAAAACATAAACACTCCTACATTTAGCTGCGAGATGCGGGTCTCTGGCTTCGAGCAACAAGATGCTAAGATAAACATTTCGCTACTCGATGCTCGCAACTCACAACCTATTTTATATTGCTTTATGGTAAATCTCTGAGCCTGATTGTTTAAACTCTTCAGATTTAGCTTTCATCTCGGCCTCTACATCAACCATTTTGATTTCAATGGCATCACCCACGTTATTAGGATCAATACCGCGCGCTTCTAGATCTTTGGCGTAGTCACGTACTTCTTGGGTTATTTTCATCGAACAAAATTTAGGGCCACACATGGAGCAAAAGTGGGCTACTTTACCTGATTCTTGTGGCAGTGTTTCATCATGGTATTCACGGGCGCGAACCGGGTCTAAACCAATATTAAATTGGTCATGCCATCTAAATTCAAAGCGTGCTTTTGATAGCGCGTTGTCTCGCTCTTGTGCACCGGGGTGACCTTTGGCTAAATCGGCGGCATGAGCGGCAATTTTGTAGGTGATAAGGCCTTCTTTAACGTCTTCTTTATTTGGCAAACCTAAATGTTCTTTCGGTGTTACATAACACAGCATGGCACAGCCATACCAAGCTATTTGTGCAGCCCCAATCCCTGAGGTTATATGGTCGTACCCCGGTGCAATATCAGTGGTGAGTGGGCCTAAGGTATAAAAGGGCGCTTCGTCACTATGTTTAAGTTGCTCTTCCATATTGGCTTTGATCATATGCATAGGCACATGCCCAGGGCCTTCTATGAACACTTGTACATCATGCTTCCAAGCTATTTTAGTCAGTTCGCCTAAGGTACGAAGCTCACTAAATTGCGCTTCATCGTTAGCATCGGCAATAGAGCCCGGACGCAGACCGTCCCCTAGTGAAAAACACACATCATATTGTTTTAAAATTTCACAAATATCTTCAAAGTGGGTGTATAAAAAGTTCTCTTTATGGTGCGCTAAACACCATTTGGCCATAATAGAGCCGCCACGCGACACAATACCGGTTACGCGTTTTGCTGTCATAGGGACATAGCGCAAAAGCACGCCGGCATGAATAGTAAAGTAGTCAACTCCCTGCTCTGCTTGTTCAATTAAAGTATCGCGGAATATTTCCCACGTTAAGTCTTCAGCTACGCCATTTACTTTTTCAAGGGCCTGATAAATGGGTACAGTACCAATAGGGACTGGCGAATTACGCACTAGCCATTCGCGGGTTTCGTGAATGTAACGTCCTGTTGATAAATCCATTACGGTGTCGGCACCCCAACGGGTTGACCACACCATTTTTTCAACTTCTTCTTCTATAGATGAACCCACTGATGAATTACCTATATTGGCGTTAACCTTAACTAAAAAGTTACGACCAACAATCATAGGCTCGGTTTCTGGGTGATTAATATTGTTAGGTAAAATAGCGCGACCACGCGCTATTTCAGCACGCACAAATTCAGGAGTAATAAACTCAGGAATACTCGCGCCAAACGACTCCCCTTTATGCTGCGCAGCTAGTAACTCTTCACGTATTTGCGCACGCCCCATGTTTTCACGTATCGCTACATATTCCATTTCTGGGGTGACTATCCCTTGGCGAGCATAATGCATTTGGGTGACATTTTTACCCGCTTTTGCACGGCGTATTTTTGGAAGGTGTTCAAAGCGAATATGATCTAGCCCATCATCAGCCATACGCTGCTGTGCAAACTGTGAGGTTACCGACTCTAGTACTTCGGTATCATTACGGCTCTCAATCCATTGTTCACGGTATTTATTAAGTCCCTTGCGCACATCCAATTTAAATTCAGGATCGGTATACGGGCCTGATGTATCGTAAACACGCAATGGTGCATTTGACTCATACACAGGGTTTTGTTCATCACCACCAATAAAAGTATCGCTCAATGTGATTTCACGCATACCCACACGTACATTTTCTTGCGTGCCTTCAACATACACTTTATGAGAGCTTGGGAATGGTTGACCCGTTAGGTTATAAATATAGTCAGATGCAGCAGCACGGGTTTCGCGGCGCGACGATTTTTTTGTAGTGTTTGACATGACTTACCTCATTGCTTAAGGGTTGTCTTGCCAGATATTCCGATGGAATAGAGAAAGATCGTAAAGTCGCTTTATGCGACTTTGCGGCCTAAGACGGATGTTGCTTTTTTGTGCGCATAAAAAAAGACGCACAAGCGTCCTAGTTAGGCAGCTTGTTCCCTACGCAGGTATTAACCTGATCAGGTTCACGGATCCCGCTTTCGCGATCTCAGCCTAAATAAAACTTAGGCACTCCGACAAGTAGTTAAATTGTTCGTTGATTTGATAATGTTTTAATCAAATCTGCTATGAGTGTACGCCAGTTGAAAATTCCCTGCAAGGGGCTGTTTTTCAAAACTCAAAAATTATTTTGGGATAAACACAAATTTTTGCTCGCCTTGCATCACCAATTTTTGGTCTTGCATGTTAAGCACTGCACCTTGCTGCAGAGCTTGTAAAAACTGTTGTTCAAACTCATCCAGTTCAGGGCCACATGATTTACGTGTCATACCTAATTTGCTTACGCTCAAGCTGCTATCTTCAAGCGAACCTTCACCAAAAAACTTATTGCATCCGGCAAAGCCATTTATTTGTAGCGCTTCTATAAAGCTCATTGATGCTTTAAAAGATGCGGGAATGGCCAAACCATCAACCTTTGATAATTGCCATTGTGTATATTTTAGCTGCTCAGTGGTAACTGTCCCTGTTGATGCGCAACCAACACATAAACCGATTACAAGCATCGGTATTGCTGCTAATTTCATGTTACTACTAACTTATTGTCTAATTAATGTAATAGTATCAATATTTGTCAGGTTTATCCGTTAAAAATGCATGTTTTAAATGTAAATTTTTGTTCTAAGCTACTAAGCTAGTTTAAAAGCAGTGCTATTTGGAATTATGCAATTGCTTGGAATAAGTTATCTATCTGTGGTGGTAAAAATGGACGACCTTTCTCGTTAACCGACGTGCCTATTACTAAGGCATTGAGCATCACTTTTTCGTCTAATTTGCGAACTACCGTTTGTTTAAACGCAAATTTAAGGCGACTAATGCGTACAGGCTCTACTGCTACATAAAATTCATCCGCTGGCTTTAAAGACTGCTTGTAATCCATTTCACTGCGAAGTACCACTAAGTTAATTTTATCTTTGGCAAGTTGTGCAAAATCAACACCCTGTGCGTATAAAAACTCATGACGAGCGTGCTCCAGATAATTAAAATAAACACTATTATTTACAATACCTTGTAGGTCACACTCGTAGTCACGCACTTTAAAGTCTACTTTAAAAGTCATATTAGTAATCCAAATTATTTAACGTATAATTGCCGCGTTTATAGCACAAGTGTTGAAATAATTGCTACCATACAAGTCCCTAAAATGGAGTTAAGTAACCTAATGAATTTACGTTTGTCTTTAATTACAGCCACGTTATTACCACTATTCGGTGCCCCAATCTACGCCAATGCAGATGACACCGACCTAGAGAAAATCATTGTTACTGGTGACTTTCAAAAAGAAAGCATTCAAACGCTAAGTGCCAGCGCAAGTTTATTTTCTGAGGATGAAGTAAATCTCAGAGGGGCTACTTATTTAGATGAAATGCTAGCAAGCGCTGCAAATGTGAATTTTGCTTCAGGCGCCTCGCGCGGACGTTATATTCAAATTCGAGGGGTGGGACTTCGTTCACAATTCGTCGACCCAATTAACCCATCTGTCGGTTTAGTGATTGACGGTATAAATTATTCTGGCCTTGGTGGCAGCTCATTATTATTTGATATTGACCAAGTAGAAATTTACCGTGGTCCACAAGGTACACGTTTTGGCGCCGATGGCATGGCGGGTATGATTCAAATGCAATCAGCTAATGCAACCAGCGATCCTAGTTTAAAATTACATATAGGTGCTGGCACTTATAACAGCCATGAAGCAGGCGTTGCTGCTAGCACAGGTTTAACCGATGATACCAGTGCACGCGTTAGCTACTTTCGCAGAAAATCTGACGGTTACGTAAACAACCTCTATTTAAATGATGAAACACAAAACCAAGATGAACAAGTTGCCCGCTTTAAATTAAATAGCCAACTCACAGCTCATTTAAATTCAGAGCTAAACCTGCACTATATCGATATCAATAACGGTTATGATGCATTTACCCTTGATAATTCTCGCAACAGTCTTGCTGATCAACCGGGCGAAGATAACCAACAAAGCTATGCTGTTGGCCTTAATAATACTTACACCGGTTTTGACGCCTTTGATGTCAGCTTAAACCTTTCAGCCATTGATATTGAGCTTTTTTATAGTTTTGATGAAGACTGGGTATGTAACGATACAAGTAAGCCGCAATTATGTGCTGCCGGTCTGCACCCAGAAGGTTATAGCTCAACAGATATTTATAGCCGCGATCGTGATGATCAAGCGCTCGATCTGCAGTTTAATGGCAAAACAGGTAATTGGGTGGCGGGTATTTACTATCAAAACCGCGATGTTGACCTTGAGCGTCAATATACATGGTTAGCCAATCCATTTGCCTCAACCTATGAAACCAATAACATGGCAGCTTATGGCCAATTAGCCACAGCAATAGGCCCAAAAACTGCACTTATTACCGGTTTACGTGTTGAGCAATATCAAGGCGATTACACCGATAGTAACGGTTTTATTGAAGAAACTGACGATATTATACTCGGTGGCAAGGTTGCACTTGAATACCAAGTTATTGACCGCACCATGATTTATACCAGTATCACGCGCGGTTACAAAGCCGGTGGGATTAATTCAGAAGCGCTAGCAAAAGCAAAAGATGAAGGGTTAAGTTTAGATGCTGATTTTTTCAAACAGCATACTAGCTTTGATCCAGAGTACTTATGGAGTGGTGAGTTTGGTGTTAAAGGCAGCTCATTGGATGATAAGTTTACCCTGCGTTTAGCTGCATTTTATATGCACCGTGACAATATTCAGTTAAAGTCGTGGCAAGTATCAGACCAACAATTTACCGGTTATGTCGCCAATGCCAGCTCTGGCAGTAACTATGGCCTTGAAATTGAAGGCAGCTATCAACTAACACCAAACTTATTTATTACCGGAAGTGCCGGATACTTAGACACTAAAATTAATGACTTTGTTACTAAATCTGGTTTAAATCAAGACGGTCGTGAGCAAGCACAAGCGCCTAAATATCAATATGCATTTAGTGCACGCTACAATGTTACTGATGAGTTATATGCTATGTTAGGTGTTGAAGGTAAAGATGATTATTACTTCTCCGATAGCCATAATGCACAAGCTCCAAACACAAACTTAGTGAATGTAAGCCTTGGTTACGAAGCCGATATGTGGGCTGTACGCGCATGGGCACGTAATGTGTTTGATGAAACCGTTCCAACTCGCGGTTTTGAATTTGGCAACAACCCGTTAGATGGTTACGCAACCCAAACTTACACACAATTAGGCGAGCCTCGCGTAGCCGGTGTTACGTTTACGCTTAATTTGTAATACTGCGACCAGTTGTCAGTTCGAGAATAAAAAACACCGCGTTTAATGCAAACGCGGTGTTTTTTTATCTGATAGCTGACCGCTTTAAGCTATTAGCTGCTTTAAGCTCTTGCCACATCAAACGCAATCACCTCTTTTATTTTTTGCTTATTGGTTGCTAGCATCACTAATCTATCAATTCCCAATGCAACCCCCGCACATTGCTCTAAACCATGCTCTAATGCGGCAATTAAACGCGTATCCATAGGTACTTGTTTTAAGCCACTAGCAGCGCGGTAGGCGTTATCTTGGTTAAACCTTTTTGCTTGCTCTTTGGCATTGGTGAGTTCATTAAAGCCGTTGGCTAACTCCATATTTTTATAATAAAGCTCAAAGCGCCCTGCAACTCGCTGATCGTGTTCACAAATTTGTGCAAGTGCCGCTTGCGATGCGGGAAAGTGATACACAAAACAGGGGATGTCTTGACCAATAGTCGGCTCTACTTTCATACAAAATAATAATTGCAGTAAGGTATCTTTATGAGTCTCGTTTTTAGCAATATCAGCAAAGCCATGTTCGCATGCGAGTTGTTGTAGCTGCGTGATAGAGGCAGTTAATGGATCAAGCCCTAGCATGCGTTCAAATGCGTGTTGGTAGGTAATCCGCTCTGCAGGCGCAACCTCAAGAATAAGCTGCATCAACTCATCTATTTCATCCATTAAAGCAAATTCGTCAAACCCAGGACGATACCATTCGAGCATTGTAAATTCAGGGTTGTGATGACTGCCCGCTTCTTCATTTCTAAATGCCTTACAAAGCTGGAAAATAGCGCCTGAGCCGGCCGCTAACAAGCGTTTCATCGCAAACTCTGGAGATGTTTGCAAAAACAGGGGAAGCCCACCAGCATGACCTGGGCCCACAAATGTAGTATCAAAGCTGGCTAAATGTACATCGGTTACACTGGCAGCACTTAAACTTGGTGTTTCGACTTCCATTACATTACGAGCATAAAAGAATTCACGAATGCTGCGCATAATCGCTGCTCGTTGCTTGAGTGTATCTATGCTGGCACTCGGCGCCCAAAGATCTGCTGACATATTTTCTCCAAAAAAAAATCCCAGCTTAAGCCGGGATTTAATTAATAAGGCGTGTTACAGCTTACTTAACACGGCTTACGTATTCACCATTGCGAGTGTCTACTTTAATTACTTCGCCAATTTGTACGAATAATGGAACACGTACTACAGCACCTGTGCTAAGCGTTGCTGGTTTACCACCCGTGCCTGCTGTATCACCTTTAAGGCCAGGGTCGGTTTCAGTGATCTCAAGCTCAACAAAGTTTGGTGGAGTTACAGCAATTGGGCTGCCGTTCCATAATGTAATAGTACATACATCGTTTTCAACTAACCATTTGCCAGCATCGCCCAGTGCTTTTTCATCAGCAGCGATTTGTTCAAATGTTTCGTTGTTCATGAAATGCCAAAATTCACCGTCTGTGTATAGGTACGCTAAATCGGTATCCATTACATCAGCACCTTCAACCGATTCACCCGATTTAAAGGTTTTTTCAAGTACCTTGCCAGAGATAAGCTTACGGATACGAACACGGTTAAACGCTTGGCCTTTACCCGGTTTTACCATTTCATTTTCTAAGATACTGCAAGGTTCGCCGTCCATCATAATTTTTAGGCCGCCCTTGAACTCGTTGGTGCTATAATTCGCCATCGTTTCCTCTATTTATATTTTTCGAGTAATCTACGTGCCAATGATACAAAGAAATGAAGCAAATTTGCATAAAAACTGGCAAAAAGAATTAGCAAATGTAGTTACCTGCCCAAAAGTGTTGCTAGAAATGGTTGGTTTATCGAGCCAAGTCCATGAAAACGACATAAAAGCTCGTAGCTTGTTCCCTGTTCGTGTGCCATTGCCTTTTATAAAAAAAATTCGTCACGGCGATGCAAATGACCCTTTATTGCTGCAAGTTATGCCCCGCCATCAAGAGTTTTTAACTAAATCGGGGTTTAATAAAGACCCGTTACTTGAGCAAGATAACAATCAACCGGGTCTGTTACATAAATATAAATCGCGTGTTTTAGTCATGTTTAAAACCGGTTGTGCTGTAAATTGCCGCTACTGCTTTAGACGCCATTTTCCTTATCAAGAAAACCAACTGAATAAACGTAGTCTTATTGATGCATTGAGCTATATAAAATCGGATAAAAATATTAACGAAGTGATTTTAAGTGGTGGCGATCCACTAATGGCCAAAGACGATGCTATTAGCTGGTTTTTAGATGAGCTTGAGCAAATACCACAAATTAAACGCATGCGCATACACAGCCGCTTGCCTGTGGTTATTCCTGCACGTATTACTAAACAATTATGTGAAAGATTAGCAAAGTCACCATTAAAAATTATATTCGTTAATCATATTAACCATGCAAACGAAATAGATAATGACTTTAAAAACGCCATGAACATGCTCAAAAAAGCAGATGTGCTACTGTTAAACCAGGCGGTTATTTTAAAAGATGTGAACGATACAGTTGATGCGCAAATAAACTTAAGTGAAGCGTTATTTGATGCGGACGTACTGCCTTATTATTTACACTTACTGGATAAGGTAGAAGGCGCAAGTCATTTTGATATTGACGAACAACAAGCAATAAAAATTCAGGCCGAGCTACTAAAAGCCCTGCCAGGATTTTTAGTGCCTAAACTAGTTCGGGAAATAGGAGGTCAAAAAAGTAAAACCCCTATCGACCTCAAATTAGTTTAAACATAAACGTTTACATTATTCCCAAGTGTTGCAGTGACCGACTTAGCCGGTGTTTGCGCACTTGAAGATTGTGTAGCACCTTCAATAAGTGCCAGTGCAGCGGCACCATCAGCTTGCTGTTGCTTTTTAGATAAAGCAGCAGTTAATACTTCTGCGCCTTGGCCTGCACCAGGCATTGTAGATAGATTTCCACCTGATATATTCATAACTCACACCTGACTTTTAACTGTAATACACGTATTATAGTCGCTGAATTGGTAAATTAATTCACCAACCCACTTAAGTATTTATCGGCAACATTGCACTAAGCTTTAGGAAAACCATGGATTCTATAATTGAACAACTCAACGCCAACTTAAAAATTGTTTACCGTCAGGCACTTGACGCTGACAAAAAACTCGATGAGTTACAACAGCAAGGTCACGGAAAATTTAAAGCCTTATTTGCCGAGGACGCTGGATTTAGTTTCGAAGCTAAACGTTTTAAGCCTTACGTGTTAGACGTTGCCGCTGATGTAGAAAGCTTATCGAGCGACGGTTTGGATGAAGAAAAACTAAAACAAGCGGTTATTAAACTACAAAATTTACTAACGCTGTTAGCGACCTTTAAATAAAAATGAGCGACTTCTTTGCAAAGCATCTACCAAAGTAGATGCTTTGCATTATTAGCTAGATACGCGGTAATATTTGCTCACCAAACCACTCTGTTAATAAGCGTTTTTCATAGTAAAATGCTTCGTCTCGACCCATTTTAATTTTATCCATAAAGCCCATATCTTTTAAGATCACGTTTTCTTCTTGTGCGACAACACCACTTTCATTACTAAGCACATAGTTAAATTCAATCCGTGGAAAGTGAATGGGTTTAACCACCCGAATTTCGTTAACACCGCCATAGCGCACGTCACCAGCTAAATCTAAATCGGTTACTTCAATTTTTAAACTATAATTTTTAGGAAGCTGCTCACTGAGCTTTGCAAAGTGCTCATCAATATTTTTGGCAATTTGCTTATGGTATGAGCCTTTAGTTTGGTTTGATGGGCGTACATCGCGATAATCATTAAAGTCATGCCATTTCACTTGAGCCTCACCCGCGCAAACAACACTCGGTAGTGCAATACACATCAACATTGCTATTTTTTTAACTAAGTTCATACGTTTCTCCAACGAGTATGCTGATCATTATAATCAACTAAATATTTTACAAATTGCTATACCTTACTTTAGCAATTACATATGAACTATAACTTAATCTTTACGCTGAGGTGTTATTAAAACTGCACAAAATGTAATCGAAAGTACAGCTTGCGATGTTACGATTGCAAAACAAACAAAATAATACATGTAAAAGCTCAGTATTTATGGTGAAATTAGGATAATTGAACAGAGGTTTCCAAGGGGCATTCATGGCAATTTTAGTAACCGGTGGCGCAGGCTATATTGGCTCACACACCGTTTTAGAACTTTTACAGCAAGGCAGCGACGTTATCGTGATTGATAACTTAAGTAACTCCTCTGAAGAGTCACTTGAAAGAGTGAAAAAAATAACTGACAAAGCAATTACATTTTATCAAGGTGATATTTTAGATAAACCCTTTTTAGACTCGGTATTTGCCAAGCATACCATTGAAAGTGTGATTCATTTTGCTGGCCTAAAAGCCGTGGGAGAATCGGTCGTAAAACCCATTGAGTATTATCAAAATAATGTACAAGGTACACTAACACTGGTTGATGCTATGCGTGATGCGGGTGTATTCAAACTGGTATTTAGCTCATCCGCCACTGTATACGGCGACCCAGCAAGCTTACCAATACGCGAAGACTTCCCCGTTGGCGGTACAACCAATCCATATGGTACGTCTAAACTAATGGTTGAAATGATGTTGCAAGATATCGCTAAATCAGATGAGCGCTTCGCGTTTGCTATTTTGCGCTACTTTAATCCTGTCGGTGCACATGAGTCAGGTTTGATTGGTGAAGACCCTAATGGTATTCCTAATAATTTATTGCCTTTCATTTCACAAGTTGCGGTTGGCAAATTAAAGCAACTTGCTGTATTTGGCGACGATTATGATACGGTTGATGGTACTGGCGTTCGTGATTACATTCACGTTGTAGATTTAGCCCTAGGGCATTTAAAAGCACTTGATAAAATAGCCGCAGAAACCGGTGCGCTTGTTTATAACCTTGGTACAGGTAACGGCTATTCAGTATTACAAATGGTCAATGCGTTTATTAAGGCTAGCGACCAAGCAATCCCTTATGCGGTGTCACCTCGTCGCCCAGGTGATATTGCAGCCTGTTATGCTGCGCCAGAAAAAGCCCTTAGTGAACTAGGTTGGCAAGCTGAGCGTGGTATTGATGTCATGATGCAAGATACTTGGCGCTGGCAATCAAATAATCCAAATGGATATAAGTCATAAAGGCTTCTTTAAGTTATCAGCTTAAAATTAAAACACCGCATTTAAATTAAATGCGGTGTTTTAATGTTGTACTTACCAATTTTGCATTTCTACAATCCGTGACTGGGTTCGCGCATATTCAAAACTTAACTTTTTACCTTGGTATAACTCGTTTATGTCGGCCTGGGCATTAATTACTAGTAATTTGTGGCAATCGTAAAACTCATCGACTAAGGCAATAAAACGCCGTGCTTCATCATCGAGCGTATGCTCATCCAATTGCTGCTTTTCTCGCTGATAGCTATCTTCTATACCATGCACAATAACCTTACCGGTTGCCTCTTTTCCCATTATTGGCACATTCGCGATATATACTACCGAAAACTGTTCTGCTAAAAACATATAGTCATTGGCGCTACGAGGGCCTGAGCACAATGCCATAAAATCAATCAGTAAAGCATCGTCAGTTTTTAATAAATAGGACAGAGCTCGGCCATGCACTGTCATTGTACTATTATGCATTACTTGAGAATGTGCGGATAAAAACCCAGCCTCAAATTCCGCGTGGGGCAAGTTAATAAAATAATGACGACTGCTTCTACCGTACCTGAAGCGGTGGTCTTCCTCCCCCGCTACGTTAATTACATGACAATGCGCATTTATTAAATCGATAGTTGGTAAAAATCGCGCGCGTTGCAAACCGTTGTAATAAAGTTGCTCGGGTTTTGCGTTAGAGGTTGCGACTAGTATCACGCCTTGTTCAAACAAAGCGTTAAATAACCGAGCCATGATCATGGCATCACCAATATCACTAACAAAAAACTCATCAAAGCACAGTACCTTTATCTCTTTGGCCCACTGTTTAGCTATTATTTGTAGCGGATTTTTATCCCCTTGTAACTTGGCCAATTGAGCATGAATTTTTTCAATAAAGTGATGAAAATGCAGGCGCTGCTTTTTTTCTGTGGGTAAGTTTTTATAAAATAAATCCATCAGCATAGATTTACCTCGGCCAACAGGACCGTATAAATATACCCCTTTGATTAACCGTGCTTTTTGCCACCAGCTTGTTGGCTGATTTAATTGCTCACTCAAAGACTGTAACGCACTCACGGCTTGGTGCTGCGCCGCATCAAAAACAAGCTCTCCTGATGAAACTTTGCTGTGGTACAGGCTTAAAATTTCTGTGCTGGGCTCTGTCATGGTATTTCACTATCCGCTATACTCGCGGTCATTGTAGCCGACTAAAAATGTGAACAACATGAAATTTCCTTGCCGTTTAGATAAATTTATTAGCCATTTAGCAGAGTTACCACGCTCAAAAGCCCGTGCGGCAATAAAAAGCCAAGCGGCTAGCGTTAATGGCGAGGTGATCACGGCATTCGACTTTCAAGTTACTCAACAAGATGACGTGCTGTTTTATGACGAGCCATTAGTTTTTTTAGGTAAACGCTACTTTATGCTCAATAAGCCGGTAGGTTATGTATGTGCTAATTCGGATGAGTTACACAAAACCGTATTTGATTTGCTTGATGAGCCAAACATGGCCGATTTTCACATTGCTGGGCGTTTAGACATAGACACCACTGGCCTAGTGCTTATTACTAACGATGGCGACTGGTCACACAAAATTACCTCGCCGAAAAAGAATAAATTTAAAACCTATTTGGTTGAAACCCAAGAGCCGATTACCGATGATGCACTGCAGCAATTACGCGACGGTGTACAGCTTCACAATGAAAAAGATTTAACTCGCCCTGCTATTGCTGAGCGCTTGGGGAATTATGGTTTACGCTTGTCTATTTCTGAGGGTAAGTATCACCAAGTAAAACGTATGCTAGCAGCGGTAGATAACAAAGTAGTTGAATTACATCGTGAACAAATTGCGGGTATAAAGTTAGGTGAAGATCTGGCTGCAGGTGAATACCGCCCACTAACCGCCGCAGAGATAAAACTGTAAGGCTGTTTAGGTATTAGGAAAACAGCTTCAAACTGACCGCAGCCCTTTCTGAAACCTGACGCCTAAAACCTGCTCTTATGATTTAATCTGCACTAAATCAAAGTCTGTCATCCCGGGTACAATGGCTTGTAGGCGAGACTCTGTAATATCTAGAGAATTTAAGCATTCACAATATTCAGAGGCTTTAAGTTCTAATTGGTGGGCTTTTTTTTGCAAAGACTTATCGATTTCTTTGGTGATGATATCCATGCGTTGCCCCATGTCGTTCATGCGGTCTTCTATATTGCCTTCTCGAGATTTAAACGCATCCCCGAGCGACATTAAAATAGCACCCAAAGAGCCATGTACTGCAGAGTGTATTTTTTGGCTAATTTCTTTAGTAAAAAAATCATCAATTTGAGAGAGCGATTGAGGGGCTATAAAAAAGAAGTCGTCGCCACGCTTAAACTTATCCATAAGTGCACGCTCTACATATTGTAATTGCGTTTTTAGCACTTCGGGTTCTTTATCTGACATGCCCTCAACAACATGCTCAATAGCACTAAGCCCAAGGTTTACGCCATCAGTCGCTAAATCGACCAGCTCTGGAACCGTTTGACGAATACCATTGCTAAATTGTTCTAGCACTTTACTTTCGTCGGTACTTAAATCGACCCAGTAGCCTCGAATAAACAGTTGATTATTATTGTTAATTTGCACCCTAGTTTGGCCTTTATCAACAATACGGATCACATCATCGGTAATAATTAAACCATGACGAAGTTCAACATCACATTGCTTTTGTGCGATTGCATTGCAGCTTAAAAGTGCCATTGATAACGCCAATATCGAACGAGATAAAAACGCCATAAACACCTCAAAAAGACTAAAATAGGGGGTGGCTAGATTAACAAAAAACCAACTTTATGCAAGCAAAAGTAACACCCTAAAAACAAGGCACCATGAAACGTAACGTTTATACAGCGCCTTTATCCTCTGGCTTGTACTATTAAATAGGTGAGCCTGGTGGTATGGGTAACGCTTTAAAGTTATCAGGCCACTGGCCTGTTGTTAAAAACTGATTAATTTGCGCCGCTAAATAGTCTTTAAATGCGCTGTCACCTACTTCAGGATGGCTCAGTAAAGAGTGTTGATTAAACTCATCCGCTAGTTTATTTAAGTAAAAATGCAGTTGCGCTTGCACCTCTGGACTTAGTGTTTGGCTAGCGACAAGATCAGCCATAGTTTTTGCCGTTAAGTACTGTACTCGTTGCGTTACTTTTCCTGTCATGGTGGCAGGCGCTGATACATTAAACACCTGCTTATTTAATTGTTTAAGCAGCTCATCTAAGCCATAAAAGCGGTTATCACGTGCTTGTTGCTGTGCTAAACGATTTAATCGTTGAGCATTAAGTAATAGCGATAAGCTATGCTGCGCGGCGACTTCAGGTAATGCAAGTGCATCCATAGTTAAGCCGGTACGACCCACTATACTTTCTCGTGATTTAGACTCGCCATACGCTTTAGGTACGATTAAGGAAAGTATCGACTCTGGAATCGTTAAGTTGCTTGCTTTTAGGGTCGCTAAAATGGCATTAACCGCTTGTTGTTGAGCATCTTTAGTTACAACTTGAGCGCCTTTAACGGGTGCATCACTGCGTATCTCATAGTCATAATCAACGCCCGCGATAAGCTTAGCAACCGCTTCAACTTGATAACGGTGGAACAAATAAAGCGGTACTAGCTTTTCTTCCAATTGCGATAGCGCAACCCCAGTTTTTATATTATTAATACCAAACTGCCCAAGCGCCTGCTTTCGCACATCAAGCACTCTAAGTAATTCTTCACTTGGATTACTGCCGTTATCCCAAAGGTGCGCTGTAGGGTGCGCCCCACCTTTGGCACGGGCATCACTGTCAGAAATAAACGCCAAACCTTGCGCTTTATTTTGCTGTAAAATAGCAGCGAGTGCTGCGCTTTCATCTTGGCCGGTAAAATCACTGTAGCCATATTTGATCACTTGCGTATCCCATGCGCCCATACCTTTAGCATAACCTTGAGATACGTCTAACTGACCATTATCTGCAAAGCTCAATAACGGATGTGGATAATCCATCACCGAAGCTCGATTATTTACTGACGCAGCAAAGTTGTGCGCAATACCCAGTGTATGACCAATTTCATGAGCACTGAGTTGACGAATACGATCAAGTGCCATTGTATGTAAAGTGCTTGCCACTTCATTGCCTTTTAAATAAGGCGCAGCGAGTGATTCAGCAATAAGGATATCTTGACGCACTCGCAGCGAGCCTAGTGTCACATGGCCTTTAATAATTTCGCCTGTTCGTGGGTCTATAATTGAACTGCCATACGACCAGCCTCGGGTTGCACGATGCACCCATTGAATAACGTTGTAGCGCACATCCATAGGATCTGCATTACTTGGTAGCACTTTAACTTTAAAGGCATTTTTATAGCCTGCTGCATTAAAAGCGTCATTCCACCATTGCCCGCCATCTAATAAAGCCGTTTTTACTGGTTCAGGTACCCCTGGATCTAAGTAATAAACAATAGGCTCTACTGGCTCACTAACTGCTAGGCTTGGATCTTTTTTTGCTAAACGATGACGCGGAATGTAACGCACGTACATAGACTCATCGAGCCCTGCTGCATAATTTTTATGCTCCACACTCCAATAACCCGATTGCGGGCTAAATTTACGAGGTGTGTAATTATCATCAGGCAATTGAATAAGTGAATGGTGCATGTGCACACTCAAAGTGTAAGGATCAGCACTCACTTGGCGAACGTATTTACCTGGTTTAGACCCTTTAAAGGTGAGAATGGCTTCAAGTTCAGTATTTTTCAAAAATGCTTTTGAGCGATTCATAAATACCGCACTGCGTGACTCATCAAGGCTAAACTGCCCTTGCTTGCGCGCAGCTAAAGTACGGCTTACGCCATGTACGTCACTCAGTAAATAAGGGGTGTAATCTATTAATGCAGCATTGGCATCTTGAGCGACAACTTTAAAACCCGCCAAAATGCTGGATGCAAACGCTTCTTTAACGCTTTGCTGCTCTGCTAGATTACTTGTGTTTGCACGGTAGTAAGTATTTACAGCGCGCAACATAACCTTATTGCCAAAGCGCTCAAACTGTACCAAATAAGTACCGCCTAATTGGCCTCTATCTAAACCAATATCGTTAGACCCTACTCCATAAGGTAAGCTGTGTTGTAATAAAAATTGTTGTTCAAGTTTATCGACCTTTAAATACACATTGCCGTTTTGCGTATCGTAAAAGAAAGAAAAATAACCCGGGAAATGGTTCATTTTTTCAGTAAATTCGTCAATAGACTTAATTGCTGCGTGCGCTTGAGTTATCATACAGAGCAGCACAGTAAAGAGTATGTAACTTAATCGTGATATTTTTTGCATAATCTTATCTTTGTTATTAGCGTTTTAAATGCGATGTAGGTACCCCATTATAAGGGGTTATTTATACAATACAGTTATTTAAGACGAATTTCAGCGCTCTAAACTAATCTCTCTCACATTATGATTAGTTTTAACACGTTATCAGGAAAAAAGAATGCGTAGACTCCCACCAGTATTACTAGAAGATGGCTGTTCAAGAGAACTTTTGTCGTTAATTCGTACTATTTTAGCGGCATGTAAAGAAATTTCATTTCGCGTCGGTCAAGGTGAATTATCGGGCGTATTAGGCTCAACCCTCGATGAAAACATTCAAGGCGAAACACAAAAGAAACTCGATGTACTGTCTAATCAGTTATTAAAAGATATATTGCTGGAGTCAGGCACAGTTAAAGCGATTGCCTCTGAAGAAGAAGATTATACTGTTGCCGGTAACCCAGATGCTGAGTACATTGTTGCATTTGATCCACTTGATGGCTCGTCAAATACCGATATTAACTCGCTAGTAGGTACTATATTTTCTATTATGAAAGCGCCGGTGGGCTCAGATGCTGCTGATGAAAAGATTTTTATGCAACCTGGGCATCAACAAGTAGCCGCAGGTTACGTACTTTACGGGCCATCAACAATGCTTGCGCTGACTACAGGTAAAGGCACGCGCATGTTTACCCTTGATAAAACACAAGGCAGCTTTTTACTTACACAAGATTTTGCCGAAATCCCTGCTGATACAAACGAATTTGCCATTAATACGTCTAACCAACGCCATTGGCAACCAGCGATGCAAAACTACATCGATGATTTGCTAGCAGGCGATACAGGCCCGCGCGCTAAAAACTTTAATATGCGCTGGATTGCAGCAATGGTGGGCGATGTACATCGCGTGCTTAGCCGTGGCGGTTTATTTACTTACCCTACCGACACCAAAGATCCTAAAAAGCCTAATAAATTACGCCTACTTTACGAAGCAAATCCAATGGCTATGTTAGTAGAGCAAGCTGGCGGTATCGCTTCAACCGGTACCGAGCGTATTATGGATATTCAGCCTGATGCAATCCACCAGCGTGTAGCCGTTATTTTAGGTTCTAAAAACGAAGTAGAAACGTGCTTGGGATATCATAAATAATCGCTTAAAACGATTGTTCTCAATTTAAAAACCGCATTCAATTGAAGTGCGGTTTTTTGTAGGTGAGGTTTTACATTTCGCTTTTTAAACACCAAAGCCACGTTACATGAGCGCGAAGTAAATTCGCACCTACAGAGTTGCATATATTGTAGGTGAGGTTTTACACCTCGCTTTTTAAACACCAAAGCCACGTTACATGAGCGCGAAGTAAATTCGCACCTACAGGGTTGCATATATTGTAGGTGAGGTTTTACACCTCACTTTTTAAACACCAAAGCCATGTTACATGAGCGCAAAGTAAATTCGCACCTACAGGGTTGCACATATTGTAGGTGAGCTTTTACACCTCGCTTTTTAAACTTTTACTAACGCAACTATTTGAGCAAGCTTTTGATGATTAAGATCTCCCATTTGCTCGCTATTACTGAGCGCATAAATAAAACCTTCATGCTCAGCACAATCAATGTCATCTCGCGATTCAATTACGTTTGCCCAAAGCTCTAAATCATCTAAGTCTATTTCGTTACTTAAACAGCGCTTAAGAACATCAATTAAAACCTCGGTTGAGAGAGTATAATGAGTTTTATTGCTATCAGCAGGGCTTGAAACGATAACCGATATAGCTTCATCCCTTTGCTCACCAAATGTAATAAATTCAGCTAATGCTTTTTGTGTATTCATAATATTTGTTATTCTTGGCTCACTGTTACTAAAAAGAATTATAATGACTGAACTTAACTGCACTCAATGCCACAGTACTCTAACGTGTAATGTAGACGATATATCAGCGTGTTGGTGCAATGAGCTGCCGGCTATTTTACCGCTTGATATCACAGCAACAAGTTGTTTATGCCGCAAGTGCACGCTTAATAAAATAAATACTTTTTTAGAGGGTGTTTATACACAACCTATTAAAACCCAAATAGACTTTGCAAAACAATTTAGAGGTAACGAAAATTTAATTGAAGGGCTCGACTACACCATGCAAAGTGGTTACATGATATTTAGTAAGTGGTTTTTTTTAAAGCGTGGTTCGTGCTGCAAAAATGGTTGTAAAAATTGCCCTTATGGTTTTAGAAAGTAAAAACTATTTAATACAAATACGAGCAAACATTGGTTTTTACCTTCTCATTTTCTTCTCTTTCACTTCTCCTTGTGAGTAATATTTTTAAGTACTGTTATTCACAAAGAGGTTTAGAGGCGCTGCGCTTTTAGAGTAAGTGATTGTATAAAAATAGTATTCAAATACGAGTAAGCACTGGTTTTTACCTTCTCACTTTCTTCTCTTTCACTTCTCCTTGTGAGTAATATTTTTAAATACTGTTATTCACAAAGAGGTTTAGAGGCGCTGCGTTTTAACGTGAGCAAGCTTTACATATCCAACACATCTACTTTTCTCCTGTGGCGATGGGTAATGAATCACTTGCCCCCCATTCACTCCACGAGCCATCATAAACGCTTAAATTACTGTAACCACATTCAGTAGCAAATAACGCTAAAACACAGGCTGTGATACCTGAGCCACAGCTAAATTGTAACTGCTGCGCATCATCGACCACATCACTAAACATCGCTTTAATTTCAGTAAGTGGTTTGGCTTCACCTTTATTAAGTAAATCCATAAAAGGTAACGAGCGACTATTTGGGATATGCCCGCTGCGCATACCTTTTCGGGGTTCACTTTCTTCGCCTGTAAAACATTTATAAGCACGTGCATCTAGCAATACAGTGTTAGGCTCATCGATTGCGTTAAGCACTTGCTCGCTGTTAATAAAGTAATCAGAATTATAGCTGGCTGTAAAGTCACCTTCAGTCAATGCTTCACTATAACCTTGCTGTGTGGCGTAACCGCTCTCTAACCACTTTTTAAGGCCACCACTGAGTACTTTTACGTTGTGGTGCCCCATAGCTTTAAACATCCACCACGCCCTTGCCGCGCTAAATAAACCGCCATCTTCGTATACAACTATAAACGAGTCGTTATTTACACCTGCATTTTGCATCACGTGGGTAAACTGCTGCTCGCTGCATACCGTACTTGGTAAGGGATTTGATCTATCGGCCAATTCGTTTTTTATGTCAAAACGTTTAGCGTTAGGCAGCATTGCTTGCGGCGAATAAGTACCCAAAACACCTGGGCGCAGCATACCTGCATCAAATATCACTAATGCAGGATTATTAAGTTGATCGTGTAATTGCTGACAGCTAATTAGGTTTTTCATTAATTATTTAGCACTACATATTTTGTCTAATACGTTTCTTAATTTCGTACTAGATGTATGAGAGGTATAAGAGAAATAACATATTTCAACATTAAACTTTTTAAAGTCAGCTTCTATTTGGTTCCACTTATCGGTGCCCTTCCAATCATCACCCACGAACATTTTATCAAACTTTAAGTTGTTCCAGGCTTCTTCTTTGTCATAGTTAACCTGGGGAACAACTTCATCAACAAATTTTATTGCTTCAACTATTTCCATACGCTCCTGAAAAGGAATCACTGGCTCTTTATTTTTAGCTGACTTGCTTAACTCATCGGTAGTAATACCCACAATTAAGTAATCACACTCTAATTTGGCTCTTTTCAGAATATTTAAATGGCCTATGTGGAATAAGTCAAAAACACCCGTTGTATATCCAATTTTTTTCATTTCTAAAGCCCAATTATAATTTAGAGTTTATAAATCCTTTTAGTAGTTCGATTACATCCAAATACTTTTGTAATAGTTACTTATTTTTTATTAAATATTGAACAATTCTATTACTTGCTTTACCGTCCATTTTACCCGCTAACTTTTCTGATAAAGACAATCTAATATTAGCTAAGCTTTCTGGTTCAGCCAGTTGTTGTTCAACTAACTTTTTAAGGTTTTTATATTTTTTGGCGTGTATAGCAACATTCGCATACTCACCATAATCTTGATCCATTCGCTTTTTAAAACGATATGAAAATATTCCTTTGTATCCCCACCGCAACTTCAAAAAATCGCACCAAATGACCGGCTTGTTTAACAGAGCAAATTCAAATAAAGCTGATGATGCATCACTAATCAATAAATCTGCTTTATCTAAAAAAGGCACTAACGAATAATCTTCTACTTTTGCTAAATATACATTGGGATACGTTGACCAATAATCTAGCAATTTCACGTGTTTTTTATAACGCTCTTTACTAATAGAAAAGTAATGAGGTTTTATTAAGATGTTGTAATCGCCAAAATGTTCCGGCCAATTTTCAGGAAATAACTCTAAGCTGCTTGGATAAAATGTAGGAGCGTATAAAATAGTTTGTTTTTTATTATCAAAGTTAGTTAATTCTAACGTGCCATCAATTTTTTCCTTATTGAAAATAGGGTCTAATTTGCAAAAGCCTACATCAACAAATTCATCATTTGGATACATTGATTTTAAACGGTTTAGTCTGTACTGACCTTCAACAAATCTAACTGTCATTGCTTGACTAGACTTAGTATAGTAACTTGATTTAGGGCCTATTCCATGTCCGAGCTGAGCGCTTTTAGATACTTTATGTAAGCGGTCTAGGTAACAAAAAGAGTTAGCAAAAAAAACCCAATCAGCTTTTTCATTTTCGTAATAAGCAATTGATTGTTGTTGTTCGTTAACCCAGATGTGCTCTAAGTCATAGTCATCTATAACACGCTGGATTAAATGTTCATGGCTATTTTTATAAAATACAAATTTACTTTTGATGCCATTTTTACATAATTCTTTATATACAGGGATATACTGAGGGAGATAGTAAAGACTTTGCGTATCAAAAATTATATTCATATAGGATCACTATTATTTTTCTTTATATTCTACCTTAAAAGGAGCATAACAAAAACAAAGTGATTACATTTTTATAATTTCACTACGAAGTGGCGCCATTCTAGAAAGAATATCGTTTTGTAAGCTATGACTAATGTTTTGCTCATTCATTGCATTTATAAGCAAATCAACAACATGATTAAAATCTTTCTCTGTAATATGCATACCGGTATGAATTGCCACCATAGAGTCGCCATCGTATGTACATGGGCCTTCTACTAGCATGCACATATGAGTAATAAACCCTTGGCGAAAGTACGCTATATTACTGTGTTCAAAGTAATGAATTATCTGCTCGTCATTACCTATTTGATAGATAAAGCTATCAACAATTCTGCCTATCCCCGCTTTACCATCCAGCTTTTGATAAAGCGATAATTGCGTTGAGCTAGCACAACTACAAAGCAATCCTACGCATACTATAAAAATACCAACGCTTTTCATTACCAATACCCTGTAACCGATAAATACCAACCTGTTTGATCGTCAGCTCCTGCAATGCTTCCTAAATCAAGGTAAGCCGCAGTCATACTCACATGCTTGTTAGGCATCCACGCTACAAATAAGTCTTTCCAATCTTGTTCGCCTAAGTTTAAGTTATTTGATTTTTGACGATACTCAACACCTACGGCTATTTCGCGACTCAAAAATAGTGCTGTGCTGCCTTCAAATAATACTTTTCCGCTAGTATTTTCTCCACCGTAACCAAGTAAACCAAGTTGATTAGCTTCACTGTATCTTGTAGTTACGTTCCAAAACCAGTTATAACCAGCAATGGCCCCTAAATGTAATTTACTAGCAGCGAGGTAGTAGTCAGTACCGCTAGTCTCTTCTGCGCCTACAAGTGTTGCAATACTGCCATCATCCAGTGATTTATGCTGAATCCCTAAGCTAAGCTGTGGCCAATCACTGTAAACAATATCGCCGTACAAACGTATTTTAGCACCTGTAATTGATTGCTCTATTTCAGCATCAAGTGCTGGTACATCAAAGCGCTGTTGGGCATAACTAAGCTCAACACGATTAAATAAATTAAGTTGTGCACCACATACATCAAGTGTGTAGTCGGTTACATCTGCGCGACTACAAAAGCCATTTACCGAAAATTCATCTTCACTTGCGTACCCAGCAAGTTGTGCCCACGGTACAATCCCCCCGCCGCCACTGCCTTCAATTTGAGAAACTCCCGGCGTAGCTAGCAGTTTTCCATTGCTTGCAATGCTCGGCACACTAACTATTAAAAACAAACTTGCTAATAAGTATTTAATTTTTTGCATAGTATTCCTCCAGCCATTCTTCTAATAGTTCTGCTTTTAAAGGCCTACTTAAGTAATAGCCTTGTGCATGATCGCATTGCATTTCGTGAAGCATTGATAAAGACTCAGCGGTTTCTACCCCTTCAGCCACAACAGAAAACCCCAATTGGTGACCCAATGTGATTGAAGAGCGCACTATGTATTGATCTTTTTGTGATTCGTGCAGAGTTAAAATAAAGCATTTATCTAACTTAAGCTCATCAATAGGTAACATTTTTAATCTACCAAGTGATGTTTGCCCTACACCATAATCATCTAATGATATTTTAACGCCAATTGCCTTTAGGTTTTCGAGCGCTTTAATGCCTTTCTCTTCGTTTTCGATCATATCGCGCTCAGTAAGCTCAATAGTGATCAGCTTAGAATCTACTTTGTACCTTTTAAGCGTACGAACTAATGCAGCATGAAAGCCCGGAAATGCTATATCTTGCGCAGATACATTTATTGCAGCCTGTAAGTTTATATTTTTAGACTGCCAATCCGCTACTTGTGCTACAACCGTATTAACAACCCACCCTGTAAGCTCAACAATAAGGCCCGACTGCTCAGCTAAGTCAATAAACAGCTCTGGGTTCACCCAACTACCATCTTTTCGCTGCCAGCGAATAAGCGACTCAACTTTATCTATTTTTTGCGTTTTCATGTGTAATTTTGGCTGATAGGTCATAAATAGCTGACCATCATCATCACTAATTGCCTGCTTTAGCTCATCAAGCATTATTAAGCGATCTAAGTGCGCCTCGTCTTCACCGTTTTGATAGTAATGTATGCTCTCTTGTGTGTTGGCTGCACTCTCAACAGCAATCAGTACACGGCGCATTAAGTCATCACTAGCAATACCTTGTGTGGGATACTGCACAATACCCGCACTAAAACGTAAATTAATTTTGAGTGTTTGAATGGTATAACAAGCTTGTAATTGTGCCATTAAACCTACAATACCGCTTTTTTGCTCGCGCGCTGCCGCAGTCGGAAACACAGTTAAAAACTCATCGCCGCCAATACGAGCATGGAAGCCCCCTAACTCATCCGAAAACTCACTTATTCTGCAAGCAACCGCCTTTAGGCAGTCATCACCAATACGCGGACCTAGCTTATCGTTTATATGGCGAAGCCCTTTTATGTCTATTGCAACGAGCGTGTACTCGGCTGATGAATCTAACTCATCATCAAGCACCTCAAGCATTGCCGAGCGATTATAAAAGCCTGTTAGGGAATCGTGTCTGGCTTGAAAACTAATTTGCTGTTCACGCTGATTTATATCGTTACCCATGCTATCGAAAGCGGCAACTAAGGTGGCTATTTCTGTACTTTGCTTTTGCCCTTTAAATTCAAAAGTATAATTACCTTGGGCAAATTGCTTTGCAATAACAGCGAGCTGGGTTAGCGGTGTCGTTAAGTTATTAGCAAATAAACTGCTAGTAATAACACCTACAAACATAGTTAAAATAGCTAAAATAATAAGTGTAAAAAGCAGTTTTTCGAAATCACTATAACTTTGTGTTAAATCGGCACTCAGCAAAATAATTATGGGATGGGTCAACAACGATGGTAAATCTATATCTCGGTTACGATACACCAAATACTCACCAAAAAACCGCGATATGGTTACGGTACTAAAATAGCTAACAGGTTCAAATTGCTCAGGACGATTAGCTAATGAGCTAATAACAATATCGTCAGCACTGCCTATAAAACTTACATCCATGCCTGTTAAGCTTTTTAGTTCATGGGCTACATTGTCGTCAATTTTAAAGCCCACCAAACTATAGGCTACTGTACGTGGCGCTTTTACAGGTAATAAAATAATTTGATACAGCTCGTTATTAAGCACCACAAAACTAGACTCTTCTGGCGCACTTAAAAGCTCTTCCATCAAGGGCTTTAAGTTGTGTGCAAAAACGTCTTCGTCAGTATTGGCGGAAATTAGCCTACCCGATAAATCAAGTAACAACATTAATTCGGCATCAATACGCTGACTGTGATTAAACAACACGCTGCTGATTGTACCTGCATCTCGCGTTGCTACAGCTTGCTTAAAACCAAAATCGGAGGTGAGTACTTTTGCAGCGGTTAACAGTAGGCTTTCTTTTGACTTTAAATATTGCTTATAAACATTTTGCGCTACGGTAATATCTTGATTTACTTTTTCTTCTTGAAACTTACTCGTAGACCACCAAAAACTAAACAAGCTGACCATAGTGGTTAATAACACTAAGCCAACACATAAAATGGTTATGCGATTTCGTAAACTATTAGTCATTACCAGCCTTAAACTTACTACCAAAGGTATTTCTAGGTGCTGGGGTCGATGTGTTTACTGTTATCTGTAACTTTTTTTGAGAATTGATTGTTATAATTTTTTTATTCTCCAATGGCGCTGTTTGTAAAGGGTGCCACACACTCACTTGTGCAGGCAGTATATTAATAGGCAAACTAACATAGCCTTTTTTATCTGTTTTATAGACGGATTCACTACTCGCTACATAGATATAGCCAACCATAGAGTCATGAATATTACACCCTAAAACAACAACCCCTTGTTGCTCAAACGTAATGGGCTCTTTTGGTTGCCCTGAATATAATCTTAGTTGAAAAGGCTTAGCTTGTGAAAAAGAATAAACATGATGGCGAATATTGTCGCTGTTAGGAAAGTTAACTTTTTGACCCTGTTGTACAACTAATAATTCGGGTAAAAACTGCTTATGGACTTGATCCATTATGGCAGTGGGCAAATTTGAAGGTGTGGCTTGCTTATCAGCAACATTAAGCTCAACCACTGCACCTGATAACTTTTGGCCGTGTTGATCCTCTATTACTAATTCAATATTTGCACTTAAAGCAAACTGACTAAAAAACAAACCTATAGCTAAAAAACAATGTCTTTTAGCAAACTTTTGCAATGCCCGCTCAAACATAACAACACCTAAATATTAATGTTAGGTTAAGTTAATTAGAGACGAGCACTAATTGCAAGAATTATAGCCCAGTAACTAAAAATAAAGACTTAGTTACTGGCTTTGTTAGCACTTAAGTGCTGCTATTTAACAATTAATTCGTAATCGTTATCTAAAATAGTAATTACTTCTTGGCGAGGATCTTTAGGGATCACAATATCTCTGCCTACAATTTTGCTCGCTATACCAACATAGGTGTTTGACACTTCAAGCATTACTGATTCTGGTAAAATATAATCTTTAGCTAATTGCTCACGCTCACTCATGCGATCTTTATTTAATAATACGTCACTCTCTGGCACATTATTAATAAGCAATTGTCGAAAACCCTCTTTAGAATTTTCAACAATTTTACCGTTTTTGTATGCAGCTTCATCCCAAATGCGTGACGAATCAGGCGTGCCTACTTCATCAATATATATAAGTTGTTGCGCGCCATTTAAATCCTCTACATAACCAAACTCAAATTTAGTATCTACAAAAATTTGGCCAAGCTTCGCTAGTTCATCACTAATTAATTTAAAACCTTCAACTAACAGCTTTTCGTATTTGGTTACGTCATCTACCGATTTAAAGTTAAATACGTCTAAGTTATTAGTAATGTTAGCGCGAGTAATATTTACATCATCAACTGGCGGAATATCAGCAACGCCTTTAATAATACCTTTTGTTGATGGCGTAATTAAAACGTTATCAAGCTTTTGGTTCGCTTTTAAGCCTTCAGGCAAGTCAATACCACAAAAGTTACGTATGCCTTTAGCGTAGTCACGCCACATGCTACCCGTAATATATTGGCGAGCAATTGCCTCTACTTTTACTGTACTGGCTTTGCGTACAATCCACACATACGGATGTGGAATATCAACAATATGATTACCCGCAAGGCCTGCTTTATCAAATAACTTAAACCAATGGGCTGCCACTGAGTTTAACGCTATACCTTTACCTGGTACGCCATTTAAACCATTTTCGCCTTGCCAAATGCAATCGAATGCAGAAATTCGGTCTGAAATAACCATAATAGCAAGCTCAGTACCTGTCGGTACTTGGTAGCCTTTGTCTTTAATTAATCGTGCGCTGTCTTCATCAGTTAACCAATAAACTGAACGAACTTTACCGCTGTGTACTTCACCTTTGGTACGAATGGGTAAATCATCGTTTACGTCTAAAACTTTATAGCTAGTCATGCTATCTCCGGGGTTAGGGATGCTCTTTGAGCAAAGTATGGTATGGGGTTATATGGGCTGTATAATAATCTAGCCAACCTCAAAGCTCAATCGGATGCTTAAAACAAATAAAGGCATATATTTATAAGCGAGTCGCAATGGGGTAAACTTAATGTGCTAACCAGCCTGAGGAGATAGCTTGAACTACTTAACTGCCACTAAAAATAAAAAATACTTAATGTATATTTCTCAAAACTATTCATACGCTATCTTGAGACCTTTGCAGGCGCAAATATTGGCACATGGTGGTGAAGTACGCTGGTTTTTAGCGGGTAGCGAAGTAAACCCCGATTTTTTAACTACAGACGAGCCACGTTTACATACCATAAAAGATGTAAAAAGCTGGGCTCCAAACATTACATTTATACCGGGTAATATAGTACCTAGCTTTATTCCAGGTAAAAAAGTAGCTGTATTTCATGGTTTTAATTCTGAAAAGCGCAGCTCTGAAGGTAATCGTGGTCATTTTACTATTCGTGGTTGTTACGATTTATATTGTACGCAAGGCCCAAATACAACAACCCGATTTAAAGAGCTCGCTAAACAGCATGGTTTCTTTAAAGTAACAGAAACTGGCTGGCCAACACTCGATCCACTTTTTAGTAATACTTCAAATAACCCTTATGTAAGTGACGACCCTCGCCCTACTTTACTTATATGCTCAACTTTCTCACGAAAGCTATCACTTGCTCCTAAATTATATGAACAAATAAAGCATTTTAGTGAACAAGGTAAGTGGCGTATTTTGATGCAGTTTCATCCTAAAATGCCAGTCGAATGGGTTAATAAATACAAAGCGCTGAGTAACGAAAATCTAACATTTATTGAAACCGATAACGTTTTGCCGTTGCTACAAACTGCTGATGTTATGCTGTGCGATACATCGTCAGTTCTTTTAATGTTTTTACTACTACGTAAACCGGTAGTCACGTTTTGTAATCAAAAACCTCTTTCTCATTTACTTAATATTACCGACGCTGATGACGTAGAAGCAGCTATTGAACACGCGCTTACTAAGCCTACTGATTTAATGCAAAATATTGAAAGTTACTGTCAGGAGCTTCATCCGTACACCGATGGTCAATCTAGCCAGCGCGTATTAAATGCAGCTAATGAATTTTTACAACGTAACGAAAAACTAAAACCCAAGCCATTAAATATTATAAGACAACTAAAAATGCGTAAAGATCTAAACTACTGGGGTTGGTAACCTGATAATGATAAATCTGAAAAACGTAACTTTTAAGTGGCATCAAAGCGATAGCTCACTCACACTCAACATAAAAGAGTTAGTCATAGAAAAAAGTGAGCATATTTTTTTACACGGTCCTAGTGGCTCAGGTAAATCAACATTATTAGCGATTCTTGCTGGTATTAATACAGCCACTAGCGGTGAGGTATCAATTTTAAACCAAAACCTAACTGCATTAAGCAATACTACCCGTGATGTTTTTAGAGCGGATCACATTGGCTACATTTTTCAGAACTTTAACCTGCTTCCTTATTTAACTCCTATTGAAAATATAACGCTTGGGTGTGAGTTTTCAAAAAACCGAAAACGAAAAACATTAAAGCAATCATCAAATAAAAACTCTGCCTTACAACAAGAAGCGATACGGTTATTAATTGCTTTAGGCCTTACACCGCAGTATCACCATAAAGATGTTGCCACTTTAAGTATTGGGCAACAACAGCGAGTTGCCGCAGCACGCGCATTTATAGGCAGCCCTGAACTTATCATTGCCGATGAGCCTACTTCAGCACTTGATACGCAAAATCGTGAAAGCTTTATTAAGCTGCTATTTGAACAAGCAAAAAAAAGTAACAGCACGCTTGTTTTTGTCAGTCACGATGAAACATTAAAGCCACTCTTTAGCCGCACAATCGACTTAGTAAGTTTACAAGGTGATGTATGATTTTATTTAAACTTGCCTATAAAAGTTTGCTCAATAGACGTGCCAGCGTATTACTGACATTGCTCACTATTGCGATTAGCGTCATGTTATTACTCAGTATTGAGCGAGTTCGCGTAGATGCTAAAAGTAGTTTTAGTAATACCATTTCGGGTACCGATTTAATTGTTGGCGCACGCACTGGCGATATTCAATTACTCCTCTCCTCGGTGTTTAGAATTGGCCATACCAACAATGGGGTGAGTTGGCAAAGCTATCAATACATAACAAAACAGCGCGGGGTTAAGTGGAGCATTCCTATCAGCCTTGGAGATAGCCATAAAGGTCAAGCTGTCTTAGGCACCACACTCGATTATTTTAAGCACTATCGATTTGCTAAAAAACAACCCTTAGCATTTGAACAAGGACAGGCTTTTTCTAGCATCAATGAAGTTGTTATAGGTAGTGAGGTTGCAAGTAAACTGGCCTATAAAATTGGTGATGAAATTGTGATTTCTCATGGCATGGGCAATACTAGCTTTCATCATCATGATGATAACCCTTTTAAAGTGGTTGGTATCTTAAAGCCTACCGGTACCCCGGTGGATAAAACCTTGCATGTGCCACTGGCGGCAATTGAGCTGATCCATGGTGGCGGCCATCATGATCATAACGATCATCATGATCACTCGAGCCATGCATTAATTGGGCACCCAAAACAAATTACCGCCTTTTTAATGGGCTTCGACTCACCGCTTTATACGCTACAAATTAGGCGTAACATAAATCAATATAAACAAGAGCCTCTATTAGCGATTATGCCCACAGTCACTTTAAAAGAGCTTTGGGAAATGCTGGCAATAATAGAAAAGATCCTACTGCTATTTTCATTTGTGGTGGTCATTATTAGCTTGCTCGGTATGTTAACCACATTACTTGCTAACCTTAATCAACGCCGCAGAGAACTGGCAATACTGCGTTCTGTGGGTGCCCGCCCTTGGCAATTATTTTCGCTGATCAGTATGGAATCACTGCTCACCACCTTTTTAGGCTGCTTGGTAGGCTGTATTTTATTTTATACGCTTATGGGTACGACCGCGGGTTACTTACAGAGCCAAGCTGGAGTAAGTATTAATATCAGCATGCTCTCTAACTATGAACTCACTTTGATTGGCGTTATTATGGCTGCGGGATTTATTATTGGCTTGATCCCCGCTACACGCGCTTACTTTTATTCTCTCAGTGATGGTATGAGTATAAAAATATAAACTTTAGGATGATCATGACGTTGTTTAAAGTAACTACACACTCTTTAATGCTATTAAGCGCAGTGCTAATTAGCTTTGCTAGCATTGCAAATCCACCCAAGGAAATTTTTTGGGAAGACCTCATACCCGAGGGCCATGTACAAATAGATACTCAAGCACAAGCTAATCACGAAGGCAGTGAACAAAACTGGGTGCAACCTGATTTAGACGCGCCAGTTGTTAAAGCACTTGATGGGCAGTCTGTTAGCTTACCTGGTTTTGTTGTACCTCTTGAAGGCGATAGCGAACTTATCACCGAGTTTTTATTAGTCCCTTACTTTGGTGCCTGTATTCATGTGCCCCCGCCGCCGCCAAATCAGCTGGTTCATGTGACCATTAAAGGCGGTGTCCCTATCGATAGCTTATACGATGCGATTGTTGTAACGGGTATTATTAAAACGCAAACTTGGTCTGGCGAAATCGCTCAAGTAGGTTACACAATGCAAGCTGTCGGTGTTGCTCCTTTTGAGCTTTAATTCTTAAAATAAAAAACCGCGTAGAAACGCGGTTTTTTTTAACGACTTTTTAATAAAATTAAGCGGTACCACCTACCGTTAACTGATCAATTTTCAAACTTGGCTGGCCTACGCCTACTGGTACACTTTGACCGTCTTTACCACAAACACCTACACCTTTATCAAGCGCTAAATCATTACCTACCATAGAAATTTGTTGCATAACCTCAGGGCCATTACCAATTAAGGTAGCCCCTTTAATTGGCTGGGTGATTTTACCATTTTCAATTAAATACGCTTCTGAGGCACTAAATACAAACTTACCCGAGGTGATATCCACTTGGCCGCCACCAAAATTGGGAGCAAACACGCCTTTTTTAACCGTGCTGATAATATCAGCTTGGCTATGCTCACCGCCTAACATGTAAGTGTTGGTCATACGTGGCATAGGTAAATGCGCGTATGATTCACGACGAGCATTACCTGTTGGGTTTACCCCCATTAAACGCGCGTTCATTTTATCTTGCATATAGCCTTTTAAAATACCGTTTTCGATAAGTACGTTATAGGCTGCAGGCGTACCTTCGTCATCTACATTAAGTGAACCACGGCGATCGGCCATAGTGCCATCATCAACCACAGTACATAGCTCTGAAGCAACTTTTTGACCTACTTTACCGCTAAACGCAGACGCGCCTTTACGGTTAAAGTCTCCCTCTAGGCCATGACCTACGGCCTCGTGCAACAACACGCCTGGCCAGCCATTACCTAATACCACTTCCATAGTACCCGCTGGGGCATCAATAGCTTCTAAGTTTACTTTAGCTTGACGAACGGCTTCTTCTGCAAAACCCATCCAACGCGGCTTACCATCTACCAGCTCTTTAAAGTAACCATAATCTAGGCGCGCACCGCCACCAGCACCGCCACGTTCACGACGACCATTTTTCTCTAGCAATACAGAGCAGTTTAAACGGATCAGTGGGCGAATATCGGTAGCAAAGGTGCCATCGCTGGCTGCAATTAATACTTCTTCGTATACCGCAGACATTGAGCTAATGACTTGCTCAGCATCTGGGGCTAATTCGCGAATATAGTTTTCAAGCTCACGTAACAAATTAACTTTATCGGTATCGCTCATGCTAGAAATTGGTTGATGTGGCGCGTACTGCTCTTTAGCAGCCACGTCACTAAATACTTTAACCGCTTTATCTTCACCTGCATCGGCAATACTTCGTGCTGCCGTGGCTGCTTTGTTTAACGCTTCAAGATTGATTGCGTCTGAATACGAGAAACCGGTTTTTTCACCGCTTACAGCCCGCACCCCCACGCCACGCTCAACGTTATAAGACCCTTCTTTAACAAGGCCGTCTTCTAATACCCAAGACTCATGATGACTCGATTGAAAATAAAGATCGGCATAATCAACTTTGTGCTGGTGAATATAAGCTAATGTTTTTTCGAGTTCTTCTCGATTTAGCTGGCTGTCGTGTAATAAATGCTGTTCAACCGAATTCATAATAATGGCTCTCTAAATCGTTGGTGAGATTGCAGCGGCATATCTCGTCTAATTTTGTGTAACTGGTTTAAATCTACGGTGCAACTAATAAAACCAAGCCCTGTTGATTTTTCACTTAATGTTTCACCCCAAGGCGATAACATGAGGCTGTGACCATAAGTTTGCCTACCGTTTTCATGCACTCCATATTGCGCTGCAGCAATAACATAGCACTGCGTTTCTATTGCACGTGCTGCAAGTAGCGGCTGCCAATGCGCTTTACCTGTTGGAACAGTAAACGCACTGGGTACTAATATAATTTCGGCGCCTTTGCGAACTAAGGCATTAAATAAACCAGCAAAACGCAAATCATAACATACTGTTAAACCAATTTTACCAAAGGGCGAATCAACAACCACAACCTCATCGCCGGCTTGAGTAAAATCGGATTCTCGGTAGCTGCCGGTCTGGTCATCTACCTCAACATCAAACAAGTGTATTTTGTTATAGCTTGCAACAATATTGCCTTGATTATTAAATAAATGAGAGGCGGCGTAATACTTATGCTGGTTATATGGCTCTGGTAACGTGCCAGCGTTTAACCAAATGTTGTGTTTACGGCACAATTCACTGAGTTGCTGTTTGTACTGTTCAATACGCTGTGACACTAAAAGCGTATCACCTGCGTGTTTACTAAACACTAAAAACGCTTCTGGTAAACACACTAGCAGCGGACGAGCTGTCGGTAAGATTTGTAATGCCTGTTTTAATTTTGCAATATTATCATCAGGGTTTAAGCCTGAGCACATTTGCAATGCAATAATCGCAGGGGCTGAATTTATACCTTGTTTATTCATTGTGTGGCGCTAACCTCGGCATCTTTAAGTTTTAACTCTGAGGATGCTTGTGGCTGGCTTTGTGCTGCTTGCGGTAAAGTCACCTCTCGACTCTTACGATCTAACTCTTGTACCTGAGGATCGTTCATTTTGCCTGTTACTTTAAAGTTGATCTCTGAGATCACTCGGGCAGAATGAATCACTTTATCAATTGCTAAAGCTGCAAGCCCCGTTACTGGATTAACCATCCAAGCCACAATCACCGGAATGCTCGAGGTTACTTGTGGTGCCACGGCTAAGTCGTAGTCAATTTCGAGAGTATTTAAATTTGCATACCCTTTTATAGAGAGATCGGCAGGTACCCCATCCATTTTAGTATCTTGGGTATAGGCAATGCCTTTATCTATCTGCATGGTGCCTTGCATGCTGTTATAAAAAAAACCTTTAGAAAATACATCTCTAAAATCAAGCTTTAGCTTACGCACTAATGAATCAAGGCTCAGTAATGAGAATACGCGTGCACCTCCATCACTGATTTCAGTTAAATGGCCTTCGCCTAAATCCCAGCTAATTTCGCCATCTAAACTGGCAATGTCTAAATCATAAGGTGCCGCTTGCCAATTTAGCTGATAATTTAGATTGGCGTTTGAGTCTTTAATAGTGGTGGTAATATCAAACTCATTAAATAAGGCGCCAATATCATCACTTTTAAGTTCACCACTCATCGCCGTTAGGCCATTCTGCCATTGCCCTTTAGTCCGTAATATATGGTCGCCCTTATCAACCACTAGCTCAGAAATAAGCAGCTTTTTACCATCGCCTAACAATGAGGCGCTTACCTTATCAAGCTGATAATGACTTACTTTACAATCGGCACATTCAAATTCAATAGCCGGTAATTTTGTAAGCCATGCAAGTTGTTCAGGGGTTGATTTTTCGCTCAGTCGCTCTGATTCTGTATCTAAAAAATTAAGCCTTAAATAATCGCTATTAATTCGAATCGGCTGACTTGATTGCCCGCTAGGTATAAATACTTCGGCTCTTAACTCTTTGGCATTGAGCTTTAATTGCAAATTATTATTTAGGGGCGATAAACGCATATCAAAATCATTAAACTGCATGCCACTCACGTTAAAAGAGTTAATATTCGCAACCACTTCATGTAAAGGCGGCATCACGCCCGGCGATGCATTCTCAGGCTGCGCTTTAGCTACATTAATAATTTGATCAATTAAATCAATCCAAGGTAATAACTCACTCTGCGCTAAATTAATACTCACCGCTAAATTTTGTGAGTTAAGCCCTAAGTCTTTTTCACCGATGATAAAATGAGCGTTGGTAAACTGCGATTGAGTATTGTCTAGAATGGCATTGAAATAAAATAACTCATTAATATTTGCAGTGATCAGATTAGAGATATCATCACCTTGAATAACCGCACTCAGAGGCCAAATTTGCTCACTGCTTTTTGTGTATACTCCTGGCAAGGAACTATTTAAGCCAATAAGTGGCGATTCAACTTCGGCACGATAGTTAAACCCTTGCTCGGTAAAATTAAGCTCTAAAGCAATATCAACGTCACTTTGCCCGCTTAAGTAACCATCTAAAATGCCTTGACCATGGTTTATGAGTGTTTGCGCATCAAGCTGAGCATTTATATTTATATTAGCGCGATAATCCTCTGCGTTTGCGTCACTAGTGTAGTTAATCGTTAATGGCATACCAAGCCATGTAGCCGTAGCATCGGTGAGGCTTATTTGTTGATTATTAAAGCTAAGGTCACCCTTTAAATGCTCAAGTGAAATGCCTGGCGCTGAAATATAAAGTGGTGAATCAAGTAAATTAACCGTACCAGTTACACTCGCCCCGCCCTCAAATTGTGAGCCGATTAGCAGTTCAATGTTTGCGCTGGCAAGCCCCTGCCCCTGCACAACATTAAAAATATCAGCCAAAGGATTTGCTAAAGGTGTGGCGACAAAAAAATCGTGCATTTTTTCAAGCTCGGCTTGCTTATCAATACTAACCACCAATGGCGCATCGCCCATTAAGTCATCAATACTCACATGTACACTACTGCCAACGTCAAGGTTTACCAGTTGGCCTTGCTGGCTATAAATATCCATTCGCTCATTTGCAAAATGCAGCTTTACACTGGCATTTGTGACTGCAGGCCAAGCCGGATCGAATTGATAGGTAGCATTATCTATTTGCGCTAAAACATCAAACTGCCCAGAACCATCGTCAAATGGAAAGCCTGATAATGGACCAGAAAATAACACCTGGGCATTTGTTACTTCACCTGATTTTATTGCGCCATTTAAATAACTAACTAACTCAGGGCTCATTAACGTTAAAGGAAAATAATGACCGGCAATACTGGCATCGGGGGCAAATGCTTCGGCATATAAATCTAAGCGAGGCGTCTTACCTAAACTTAATTTCATCTGTGCGCTTAAGGTCACTTCATTGTTATCAAACCACAGGTTATCACTACTAATATGCCAATCGCCTGAGCGCTTAGCTAAATCTAATTCAATGTTTAGCTGGTTATAGTCAATATTATTACTAAAACTAGCACCTGTAATTAAATGGCTGTTTTCACCAAAAATAGTGATCCGCCCATATTGCTGATTAACTAATCCATCAACCCTTAAAGATTGAGCGGCGGGTACGGCGTTTTTTTCTTGCCAGCTAATTTCATCGGCTTTAAACCATAGTTGCCATTGCTTTGCATCGGCAAACTCTAGATACGCGTTTTTTATTTCACCACTGGGTTGGCGAGCTAAAAAAGGAGTTAAATCAGTAAAATTAGTTAATTCTGCTAAATCATTTAATAGGGCTAAATCGAGTTGCTGTAGCCATATTTTATTTTTCTTGCCTAATAAAGCTTCAAATTCGAGGCTAGGCCAAGTTATTTCGTTGGTACTAAACGCTAAGCCAGTACTTTTTAACCGCCAGCTATTTTGCTCAGGGTATAAATGAAATCCCCCTTCACTTAGGCTGACTTTTTGTGTTTGCTCATTGAGTTGCCAATTTACCGCACTCGGTAACCACTGTACTTTTACGTCACTTACTAAGCCTTGTTCTAACCTAAGCCATGCTTGTAAATTTAAATCACTATGCAGTTGCTGCTTTTGAGTATTTATATACTGGGCTAACCAATTTGACACATCAACCTGATTAGCCTGCACATACAGATCACCTACCATTTGCTCTAAGGTTTCACCTTTGAGCGCAATACGGGCATCAAAATTACCCACAGAAATACCCGGTAGCGCTAGACTACCACTGCCAAGATGCTGTTTATCTTGGTTTTGCCATACAATGTTTTCTAATAACAGTTTACGTTCTTTGTTATCTTCTAGTACAAAGCTGATGCTGGAGTTTTCTATTGCAAAGTGACCGGTTTCGCCTAAAAACAGTCCTTCTATTAATTCTTTTTGCTCAAATGAAACTTCATCTTGATCACCTGCAAATAAATTGGCGACATTAACCTTGGTATGAAAACCATTGATCACAAAGTAATTTGATTTAAACTGCAGCGACTTTAAACTTTCCCAAAGATTTAGCTCTAAACTGGTTTTAGCTATGGTTAAAGAGATAGGGGCTGTTTGGTTGTCTTTAAATGATAATTCTTCGAGTACTAAAGCGGGACCACTGCCTTGCCAACTTGCTGATATAGTACCTATAGATAAACTAATATCAAACCTATCATCAAGGTAGCTTTCTATATCCCCTTTATAATCGTTCGCGTAGGGTAAGGTGTATTTTAAAATAGAAACAATCACGGCCAGTAGTACTAAAATTACAGCACTTATTTGCCATAATTTTCGTACACAATAAAAACAGGCCGCTTTAAATTTCATTACATCATTACCACATCAAACTGCTCTTGGCTGTATAAACTTTCAGTTTGAATATTGACCTGCTTTCCAATAAATAGTTCTAATTCGGCGAGGTTATGATACTCATCATTTAATAGCGCTTCACAAACTGCAGGCGAAGCATACACTACAAACTTATCTGCATCATAAGCGCGATTAACACGTACTATTTCACGAAGAATTTCATAGCAGACCGTTTCAACTGTTTTTTGTGAGCCACGCCCTGAACATGCTGGGCATACATCACACAGTACATGCTCTAGGCTTTCGCGGGTACGTTTGCGGGTCATTTCAACTAAGCCTAATGCCGACAAACCATTGATATTAGATTTGGCACGATCTTTATCGAGTGCAGATTCTAATGAATGCATTACACGGCGTTTATGCTCATCGCTTACCATATCAATAAAGTCGATAATAATAATACCGCCCAAATTGCGCAGCCTTAGTTGACGGGCAATAGCAGACGTTGCTTCTACGTTGGTATTAAAAATAGTTTCTTCAAGGTTACGGTGACCAACAAAAGCACCGGTATTAACATCGACAGTGGTCATCGCTTCAGTTTGATCTATGATCAAATAACCACCCGATTTTAAAGTAACTTTACGATGCAGTGCTTTTTGAATTTCACTTTCTACATCAAATAAATCAAAAATGGGACGCTCACCTGGGTAATACTCAAGCACTTGTGATAACAAAGGCACAAACTCTTCAGTAAACAGCTTAAGCTCTTGGTAGGTAAGCTTAGAGTCAACACGAATGCGCTCCATATCTTCACCTACGTAATCACGTAACGTTCTAAAGGCAAGTGTAAGATCTTCATGCAAGATACTGGCTTTGCTTGTTTTTCTGCGTCTAGAGACAATTTTATCCCAGAGCTTTTTTAAAAAAGCTGCATCGTGTCTCAGCTCAGCTTCACTTGCGCCTTCAGCAGCTGTTCTGACAATAAAACTACCATTTTCATCGCCGTATTCGGCTACAATTTTTTTCAGCCTTGCACGCTCTTCTTCCGTTTCGATACGCTGACTCACCCCAACATGTGTCGCATCAGGCATAAACACTAAATACCGTGAAGGTATCGTGATATCAGTGGTTAAACGTGCCCCTTTGCTACCCAAAGGATCTTTAACCACTTGCACCATAATGTACTGACCTTGGCGAACAAGCTCACGAATATCTTGGACTTTTTTAATCGGCTCGTCGTCAACACCCTCAACGATAGAGGCACTATTAACGATATCTGAAGCGTGTAAAAAGGCAGCTTTCTCTAGGCCTATATCAACAAAAGCAGCTTGCATACCTGGTAACACGCGGCTTATTTTACCTAAGTAAATATTACCCACGATACCTAAGTTACCAATACGTTCTAGCTGAATTTCTTGTAATACACCGTTTTCGATTAGGGCAACGCGACTTTCACTTGGCGTGACATTGATCAGTAGTTCTGTACTCATGCTACCCTCTTAAGAATGTATTTAATAATTGTTCTGTCTCATATAAAGGTAAGCCGACAACGGCAAAATAGCTACCCGAAATATGCGTTACAAAGCGCCCACCTAATCCTTGGATACCGTAACCACCGGCTTTATCTTGAGGCTCGCCCGTTTGCCAATAAGCATGTATTTCTTCATCACTGAGCGTTTTAAAGGTGACATCTGTACTGACCACACAACTGAGTACTTTATCTGATGTAGCAAAAGCGATGGCTGTTAACACTTGGTGCGTGCTCCCTGATAAGCGCTTTAAGGTTTGAGTAAAATCGTCTTTATCTCGAGGCTTACATAATGATTGGTTATCCATCACCACCACAGTATCACTACCTAGCACTGGCCGGTCAGTATACCCTTGCTCTACGCCCATTTGCGCCTTTAAACGCGCTAAACGCTCTACATAGTCATGCGGGCGCTCATTAGCAAGCTGACTTTCATCGGCATCAACACTAAACTGTGAAAATTCAATCCCCAATTGGGTTAGAAGCTCTTTACGACGGGGAGACGCGGAGGCTAAATATACTGCGCAAGTCATTATCTGATCCTAAAATGTCTACGGTATTTTCGAAGTAATAAAAATACCCATATCCAGCTCAACATGCCTGTTAATACAGGCCATAAGTAATGTGGGCTAAAATAAACGCCAAGTAAAAAGTGATTTAACCAAAACTGCATTAAGTGGTAAAGCGTTAAGAACAAGCCTATAAGTAGGCTTTGTTGCCACAATGAAAAATTGCGAATTTTTTGGAAGTTACTTGCAGTAACAAAAATACATACTGAATAAGTTAAGGAATTAACACCCAATGAGGAGCCTGTTGCTAAGTCAATTAATAACCCAACAACCCAGGCAGTCCCTATATTTAGTCTATGCGGTAAAGCTAAAGACCAGTACATAAGCACCAACAGCACCCAATCAGGACGAAATGGTTCAAGTGAAAAAGGTAACGGCATTAGCACCATTACTAATGCAAAGAAAATACTTAATGCGATTAAGAGCATATGACGGTTAATCATCACCCATCAACTCCTGCTGATTTAGCCATAATACCACTAGTAACCGAATTCGATCTAATTGAGCTATCGGCTCAGCAAATACTTGAGCAAAAGGTTGGCCTTCATCACGAGTTATTTCGGTGATCACCGCAACCGGATAACCTTCAGGAAAGGTACCACCTAGGCCAGAGGTCACCAGCACATCACCAATACGCACATCTAAGCTATGCGGCACATGTGATAGCTTTAACACGTTAATTTTACCGATACCTTCAACCACTGTGCGCACATCGTTTCGTAATATACGCACCGGTGTTGCATGGGTAGTATCTGTAATTAACAGCACCCGCGAGGTTGTTGAACCAACTTTAGTCAACTGCCCGACTAACCCCATATCATCAATCACCGCTTGGCTTTCGCTTAAACCATCGGTGGTTCCCCGATTTATCACTACTTGGTGACTATAAGGATTTGAATGAACAGAAAGTACTTGAGCAATAATTTTACGATTGGTGTGTTTAGAGGAAGAGCCAAGTAATGCACGAAGTTTTTGATTCTCTTTTGCTAAAAACTCATACTGCTGGATTTGCTCACTTTGCAATACTTGCTTCTTTTTGAGTGCTTCGTTTTCGGTTAGTAACTGCTCACGGGTATGCAAACTTTTGGCGCTAAAGCTAAATACTTCGTAAGGTAGGTTAGCAACATAAATAAGTGGACTGACCAATGTATTCAAACTAGTACGAATGTTCTGTCCACCTTGCGTGTACTTGTCTCCAAGGATCAATACGATACTCAAAAGCACTGCGACAAAAAGTCGCAGTTGCAAAGAAACCGTTTTTTCAAACATTGATTTCATTAATCGTAACTAAAAACGTCACCACCGTGCACATCAATCATTTCAAGGGCCTTGCCGCCGCCACGTGCAACACACGTAAGTGGATCATCAGCAACAACCACTGGAATGCCCGTTTCTTCCATTAGCAGGCGATCTAAATCCTTAAGTAATGCGCCGCCGCCAGTTAACACCATACCATGCGCTGAAATATCAGATGCCAGCTCAGGTGGAGACTGCTCAAGCGCCACCATGACAGCGCTTACAATCCCCATTAGTGGTTCTTGTAATGCTTCTAAGATTTCATGCGAGTTAAGCGTAAACGAACGAGGTACGCCTTCTGCAAGGTTACGACCACGCACTTCTATCTCTACTGGCTCGTCTGTTTTAAATGCCGATCCAATTTGGTGTTTAATATTCTCAGCGGTGGCTTCACCGATTAAGCTACCAAAGTTACGACGCACATAATTAATAATGGCTTCATCGAACTTATCACCACCAATGCGTACTGAAGATGAATACACAACACCATTAAGTGAAATAATAGCGACTTCTGTTGTACCGCCACCAATATCAACCACCATAGAACCCGTTGCTTCAGACACCGGTAAACCGGCACCAATTGCAGCTGCCATTGGCTCTTCGATTAAGTAGACTTCGCGAGCACCTGCACCCATTGCTGATTCACGAATTGCACGCTTTTCAACTTGAGTAGCTCCACAAGGAACACAAATAAGCACGCGTGGGCTTGGGCGCATAAAATTATTATTGTGCACTTGTTTGATGAAGTGCTGTAACATTTTTTCAGTAACATAAAAATCAGCAATCACACCGTCTTTCATTGGACGTATAGCTTTAATATTACCAGGCGTACGGCCCAACATTTGCTTAGCTTCTGCACCTACAGATGCAACACTTTTAGGTCCACCAGCACGCTCTTGACGAATAGCAACAACTGAAGGTTCGTTTAATACAATACCTTCTTCTTTTACATAAATTAGTGTGTTGGCTGTACCTAAATCGATCGATAGATCGTTTGAAAAAATACCACGGAGTTTTTTAAACATGAGGCTGGATGACCTTTGAAATTCGTTCTTGTTTTAGTTGCGCTTACTTTAACATTCTCAACACAATGAGCAATGTAAAGCGCAGCCGTCTTTGTAATCATTAAAAAGAGGAAGCGTCACTTCCCCATTAAATATTATCGTTCGCTCATTAAGCGAAAGCCAATATAATTAGCTCTAAAATCTGGCGCTAAAATTAAACGCGTTGATGCACGAGCAAGGCTTGGGGCAAAATTCCATGCACCTTCGCGAACAACGGCATCTTTTTTATTCCCTGTACTACTAGTCCATTCCCATACATTGCCTACAGTATCGCATAAGCCAAATGCATTTGCAGAAAAAGACCCTATCGGAGCCGTGCGTTTATTAGACCACTCGCTACCACACCAACCACAGTTAGATAGATTTTTACCAATTTCGTTATCCCATGGGTACTCTGTCTCAGTGCCTGCACGCACCGCATATTCCCACTCAACCTCAGTAGGTAAACGATACGTTTGCGCTGCTTTATCAAAAAACCATTCAGCGTAAGCAATAGCATCATTTTTTTGTCAAACACACAGCAGGAAACTCACTGGTTTGCTCAAATCCTGGAGCTCGCCAATTTAAGCTTTCTTCCCAAACAGGTTCGCCGTTGAGGTAATATGCGCAACCTTTGCCTTTTTCAGCTTCGGTTTTATATTGCGTTTCGTTTACAAACGCGCCAACAGTCACTTCTTTGCTCTGCGTAGCAAAAGATTCACTAATCGTTTTTTCAACCACGGGGCGTTCATTTTCAAGCCCATTGCCGTTTATATCACCCATTTTAAATTTGCCAACGGGGATCATCACTGCTGATGGGTCCACCATAGGTAGGCGTGTATCAACTTCCACTCCTTTTGGGCAATCTGCTTGTATTATTTGCTCGCGCTTTATAAGGGATATAACCCTCTTTGCGTATTTCTAATTTATGCAAACCACGTGATAAGTTCGTCACTAAACGAGTAGAACCGACTCAATATCATTAATAAATACTGCATCGCCGTGTACATTAGAGCGTAAGGTTAACTGAACTAATTTATCTTTCTTGTTCTCAGCGACCACTTTAGGCTTTTTATTAACTGTTTTAGCGACAACGGCAGCAGCTTTATTATCCCCATTATCGCTGAATGTTAACTGACTATCAGAGAAAGTAGTACTATAAGCTGGCTGATAAGTATTTGCCAGCGGGGTACCATACTCTAAACAAAAACTATTATTCACACTAAGTAAGTGACATAAACGACTGCTGTTTACATCTTCGCGCTTAGTAACGCTTAAATTGGCGTTGTAATCACCTTGCCCGCTAAATGCGCTCTTAATCACGTAACTACTTAAAATTTGTGCTTGTGCCCCAGCCATGTCTCGCTTAGGTTCAACAAGACGTTTTTCTGTATGATTTTCAAATATTTGATCTAAAAAACGTTTAGTTGCCTTTTTCAGTCCTATTTGCTGACCGCTCTGCTCACTTGCCGCCAGTGCTTCAGTGCGCTTACAGTTAATGGTATGGTCAACTTCAAGCGTACCCTCTCGGGTAAATTCATTGCGTAATCGCTCTACACGCGCCGTAATATATTGCACTTTTAAGCTTTCAATCGTGTTTTGAAGTGCATGTTTATCAGCGCGAACTTGCTCAATATCTTTTAGATGGATGCAATTGCCGCCAATTGCATAAAAATATCATTTTTATTTTGTTTTTGATCAACAACGGCTTTTTGATAACGCGATTGTGCAGAGGTAATGTATAGCGACGGATTATCAATTAAACGTCGATACATATCATTCATCGCATCCAACACTTGGTTTTTTTCTTTATCAAGCTGTGTGGAACGCGTTCTCAGCAATTCAAGTTGTGTTTGAAGTTGATTCTCTTCTTTTAAATATTTATCGAGCATCGTCGTTGAACGAGTGTATTCTGTTTGTTTCGCATTAATCTCTGATTCAATTCTGTTTACAGTAGTTGTATCTTGTGCAAATACTGTGCTTGCAAAAAAGCTAGCATAAATGAACAGAGATAAAGGGGCGATTCGCATATATTTCAGTCCCAAAAAAGCGGCAATTATTTGGTTATTATTATTTTTTATAATAAAACCTTATGCTATGTACTTGAAGCACAAAACACAAGCTTTGTTCATTTATTATCTCAGTTTACAACTATTATCCCGTTTCATGCCAGTAAATAACCGTTTCATTTGTACTAAATAGCTAATTTATTTAACAACACCGAGATTTATCTGCATTTTACGCTATATAAGATGCCAATTTAGCCGCGTATTCATATTTTTTAGTTTGCTTAAGTAATAAAAACTGAGTCAAAATAACGCTATTACACAGCACATTCATAATGTAACTAATGAAAAAGAGTGATAATGCCAATACCATTCAGTATTAATGAACATAGCTATTTACAAACAATTACCAGTGAATTACTAACAGACAAAAAAATAACTTTAACTATTAAGCGCGATGATTTATTGCATCCACTTATCAGCGGTAATAAATGGCGAAAGCTCAAATACAATTTAGTTCGTATGCAACAACTGGGTAAATCTGAATTACTTACATTTGGTGGGGCCTTTTCAAATCATATTCATGCGTGCGCCGCTGCTGGTAAAGAGTTTAACTTAACAACCCACGCAATTGTGCGCGGCCCACAGCTTGATCTAAATAATCCTACTCTAAAATTTGCACAGCAATGTGGTATGCAGTTACATGCCGTCAATCGTATAGAGTACAAACAACGACATGATGAAGCCTATTTAGCCGCATTACAGGCACGCTTTCCAAACGCATACATTCTACCTGAAGGAGGCACTAACGAGTTTGCTATAGAGGGATGTAAAGAGCTTGCCCAAAGTTTACCTGAGCACGACTACTTAATCTGTCCAACTGGCAGTGGCGGCACCTTGGCTGGATTGATAGAGGGCAGCTCAAATAAAATCAACCTACTAGGGATTGCTGTTTTAAAGCAAGCCGACTACCTGCGGGACGAAATACGCGCTCTTAGTCCTAAAGCAAAATCACAAAATAACTGGCAACTACTTACGCAATTTCACGGTGGTGGATATGGTCGTTTTACAGCTGAGTTATGGCAGTTTTGCCAACACATGCAGCAGCAACATCAATTACCCTTGGAGCCTATTTACAGTGGTAAAATGATGTACGCACTTTGGCAGCTCATCAATAATGATTACTTTGCCCCTAACAGCAAAATTATTGCAATACATACTGGTGGGTTGCAAGGTTTAGAAGGGCTAAAATATCGCAAATTAGTGTAGAGTATATTTAACTTGTTAATTGCTTAGCATTAGTGAAATGCGACTTGAGTATAATTGGGGAGTAATTTAGAAAAATATCCTCCTTGCGCGCCGCTAATGCCTATTACTTTTAAAAGTTGTAGCTCCTGAGGCGTCTCCACATCAAGTGCAAATACTGACAAGCTCAATAATCTACCCATATGCACAATCCCCCTAACGTATTTTTGTTGTGAATTACTGCGCTCTATCCCATGGACAAGTTCAGAAGCTAAGTTAAGCCCTGATATTTGTTTATTAAGCGTAAACTTAAAGATATTTTTACTGCTTCTCACATCATCAATTACAATATTGCAGTTTAGTGCCGCTATTGCTGCAAAAGCGCCTTGCAAACGTAATTGATTATTTAAGAATTCTGATTCATTTATAGAAAATTGCAGTGTATGTTGGTTTTTTAAGTCATTGATATAAGCAGTTAACCAGCTCCAAAACTTGTTATTAAACCAGTTTTTAGGATGTAACTTAATACTAATAACTGACGATGATTTATCTATAAGCAATAGTTTTTTTACTTGCATAACTACCGCTTGATCGTGCAATAGCGCCTCACCTTCGTTATAAAATTGACTGATACTTTCTTGATTAAGTAATTGTTTATTTCCCCTGTCATTACTTTTAATTGATACGTAATGCTTAATAATAGCGCCGCTATCGAGCTCGTATACTGGTTGAAATAAAATAGCCAATTTTTGCTTTTTAATTCGTTGTGGTATTGAGTGTCTATCGAGCTTTTGGACATGACCATAATTTAACCCTAATTGGTGATAATGCTTAACTCGATTTTGCTGTGAAAAAGTAAGCGCCGACTTTGCCAACTGATACACCATAACCTGATCAGCCTCTGAATAATAAGTACATAAACCTACTTTTACATGCCTCTGTGCAGCTCTTGGCGCCAATACATGAGCGGCACTTACAATGCATTGATGTAAATATTTAGCGCAATTGAGTTTATCAATTGCATCAATCCCTTTGAGAGTAAAAGCGAAATTGCCTGCAGTTAATAACTTAACGGATATTTCAGTCGTATTAATAAAGTCTTTTGCCAATAAGACTTTAAAGGTCGCTTGTAAGTCAGTGTTTGCATCAAAATGACATTCACACTGAATAAGTGCAAATACATTATATTTAATTGCTTCCTGCACATTAGTTGTCGCTATTGGAGCGAGCTGTAAAGAACTCACTTTGGGTGCATAACGCACTTTCTTATTATTAAAGTGCTGCTGACGTTTAGAGGCTATTGTGCTGTTTTTTATTGTTTTAGGCTTTTTAAAACGTCGAATACAAAGCATAGCGAGCAAAAAAAACGCGTTTATTATTAAAAACAAATAACTATAGCTATACCAAACTGGCCATGAGTAGAGCAAAATTCCTTTTGAGTTAGCGCTAAAATAATGTTTTTGTTTTTCTATATAAATAGAGTTTTTATTAGGGGCGAGCGTAAAAGGCGTATTTGCAATAAGTTGATTTTCATTGGCCAATGGCTGTTGCAATTGCTTCGCTAGCTTTAAACCAACTTGCTCGTTTTGATGTTGTAAAACCAAACTTAAACCGCTATTAATAATCACTAGCAAGGCGATACACAGAGCATAAAACAAAGCATTTGAATAATTGGTAAAGTGAAATTTACTGGCTTTCATAACCCACCGGCACATCAAATAAGTTATTAAAGTGTTGTCTACTATTTGCAATTGTACAAGCCAACAATAAAAGTTTAGCAGAGGTTTAAAAGTTAGTACTTAATGTTATAAACATTATATTTAGCCTTTAATTAGTTAACTAAACAGCTGTCATTATTTATATATTAGTTTGAACAAAGGAGGGCTTGGCTTAAAAAATAAAAACACCAGTATCACAGTGCTTTTTACACATTCATATGTTTACTTTAGGAAGTATTTATTCAGATTTAAAAACTGTAGAAATGAAATATGGTCATTTTTTTAATAAAAAAGCCGCTTAATAGCGGCTTTCTAAAAGATTTTTCAACATTTTTATTTTTGTCTTAGGTCAGAACTTAGGTCAGAACGGTAGTATCCGTAAATTTTCACGAAACTGCCTAAGTGAGTGACTGAGTGAGTAGGGAAACCTTATACAGAATAAGGGCTAATCAATCAGCATACCACTTACTTACCCCACTCTATTTTTACGATTTTGAATTTTTCGTAAATATAAGACCAGTCAAGCCCGTAATTAAGCATATCTTAATGTTTAAATTTACACTTTTAAATAAGAGCAATTTGCGCTGAGTCCTTCAGCGGTAATCATTCATCCATGAATTTTTGCTGTGTAAATAACCATAACATTTGAGTGCGACTTGTTCCAACAAGTCGAGAACAGTATGAGTGTAATTCGTTTGTTTAGCAGGAGAGGGATTTGCACCTGCTAAAAAGTACGGTGCAGTATCCGCATCCATGCGGCTTCATTCTATCATTAGATGAACTTACACATGCCTAGCCCCAAATCTTCGCCTGTCCTTTTAATATATTCATAACGCATATAAAACGACTCTTTACCTTGAGCTGAGAATAGCCCAACCGTAGCCCCCTTAACCGCAACTTGAGAAATATAAATCTCTATCTGATCCATCAGACGCTTACCCAAGCCTTTATTCTGAAACTCTGGAGCAACAACTAAGTCTTGGATATAAAAAAACATAGCTCCATCTCCTACTACTCTGCCCATACCTACTAACCTAGAACCTAATCGTGCTGAAACATTGAATAATGATCTCTCAAGTCCTTTTGATGCAACTTCCAGATCAACTTCGCCCCAACCTACCAATGCTCGAAGCTCAACGTATTCTTTAGGCGTAGGCATTGCAGAAAGTATTTCAAAATTCATTTTTTTTATACCGACTCAAATCCTCAATAAAGTCCCTAGGTGAATCTAAACCCAGATAAATTTTATTACCAGACAAAAGTTCAATTTTGATATTTGGCACACCTGACAAATTAAACCGTTTCACGTCACTTGCTCTACGAACAAATATATCATTCAAGATGACACTCTTAATTTCACTATGACGTATTTTTACTGGATTCCATAAGCCATACCTAATGGTTAAAGCTTCACCAGTTATTGATATCGGCCTTATAGAAATTGCTTTGTACTCAGAGATAAAGAAAACCAGTCCAATCAGGGTTAAAGCACTTATAATATTTGCCGCAATTGGTGACCAAACAAAATGCAAAATCAAATGCATGATTGGAAGCTCAAAAGCAATTAACATGATAAACCCCATCAAATTGCTTTTAGTTCCATCTTTTTTATAACCGTAATAATGACTATTACCCTCGAAGTTATTTTTACTTATTCGACTGGAAAACAATAAATATGTCCAAACTCTAGCTTCAAAGCATAAAAGTTGACTAATAGCAGATTTTCCAACTATTGATTCAATTGGTTCAGATATAGACAAATCTGGATCTTGGCTCTTATCTAACGATGCCTTAATTGCAAAAATCACAGTAAAAATAGTTACGACTTCTAATAGAAGAAAAGCGGCAAGAGCCAAATAGCGCAAGGACTCTAAGTAGTTCCAATATAATTTTGAAGGCTCCGGTATTATTAAACTTCCAAGCAGAACAATCAAACAGCCATATACGATAGCCTTGGTAATAGCTTCCTTTTTATTTTCAATACAAACTAAGCACAAAATTGGCAGCACTATTAAACCGTCAATGATTAATAACCATTCAGGTTTATAACTACCGTATTCATTTAACCATATAGATGATTGATAGAAATATGCCCAAAAGCAGGACGCTAATACAAGAAAAATAAAAGGAATATTTCTTACTTTCAACTTAAACGGAATCACTTAAAAAATCTCCTTTTTTAATGCTAAATGAGTCATTCACAGTATGCTTAGAATCAACTAACAAGTCCACTAAATAACTATTTCTGCAATAAGAATTACTAGGTTGTTCAATTATATGCCTGAAGTCATTTTGTGAACCCACAATATGAATTTCACTCTCCGCTCTTGTAATTGCGGTATACAGCCACGCTCTATCTACGATTTTACCTTTTTGTAAGGCCACAATGATTCGAGGAAATTGCGACCCTTGAGCTTTATGAAGGGTTATTGCATAACCCAGTTCCATGCAATCCAATACAGATTGGTTGATCTCTATCACATCACCAGTATCAAGCGTTACAGCACCATAAACATCACCAGAAAAATTAACGCTGGTTAGTGTGCCAAGAGAGCCATTTTGAATGCCTTTATCATAATGGTTCTGAGTAAAAAGAATTTGATCATTTAATCTGAAATTTTGAAAATATTGCTCTCCGTGCATAGTGAATTCCAACAAATTACCATGAGGGTTAACTGCCTCTTGCGTTAGCTTGTTTATATCAGCGACTAACTTCTTAGTTGGAGCCATAATTCGGCTATCACTGGGTGATTTCTGGTATAATTCACAGCACACTGTAGCTATATTTTCATTGTCTGTTTGATGAAAATATATTGCCCCCGATGAAAGGTTATCAGGAACAATGCCTTGATTAATCAATTTCGAATATTCAGGGATTCCTGTTGTGCCTTCTTGCCGTTTTACTATATCAAGTTTGGTATTAGCAATTGTTTCGGCAAGAACGATATCAGCCAACACTTTACCGCAACCAATAGGCGGAAGTTGGTCAGGATCACCCGTAAATATTATCCTGACGGATGGGTGAATATGATTCACTAAGCGGTACATCGTTGGCAAATCAATCATGCTAGCTTCATCAATTACCAAAAGATGTTTTTGCCGTTCTGAATTTGGCTCTATAGGCGCTTCTCGTAACAATTTGGCAATGGTTGATGTAATAAAACCGATAGACTCATGCAAACGCATAGCTGCTCTACCACTCAGCGCTACAGCGTGTATTTCAAACTCCATTTGATGATATGCACGCAATGCTGTTCTAAGTACAGTAGTTTTACCTGTTCCAGCTCCACCAGTGATACAACTAATTGCGTTATCTAAACACGTTGTAACAGCCTCTGTTTGCTTCTGTGTTAACTCATAAGGCAACTCACTAACGGCTTTCAGGTAGGCACTGTTGGCTTTTGCATCATAAAGATCTGTTTGCCCAGATAGCTGTTTTAGTCGTTTAGCAACGACATTTTCCATCAGCAACTGAGCTGTTGGGTGATAATTTCCAGTTTCAGAGTTGAGGATGTATTGCGCTTTATCGCAACCAGCTTTAAACGCTTGGCTAACAAGCTCTTTGTCTTTAAGTAATTTTGTTAGCCTTGGGCGCAGATCTGCTTGTGATGTATAGGTATGGCCTTTTTCAATTTCCTTTCTAATTGCTATTTCTAAGGCTGCACTTAAGCGCTTGTCATCGTCTTTTTGTATGTTGAAGCCCAATTCTGGATTAAAAGCAATTAAATCAATGTCTTCAAATGACATCCCAAAACCCACCAGAATGTACGGGTTATTTTTTATCGCTCCAATTGAATTTTCACTATGATGCTTCAACAGTCGTTGTTGAATCGTTGCTGGAATTTTCTGTTCAGACATCCAGTTACAGAACGCTAGGTTTTTATACTTTGCATAACCTTTGAACAATGCATTGATTGACTCGTTACTGAGAAGCTCTCTAAGGCGCGAACGAGACTCAGTACTGCCATTACTAACAATTGAGTGGAAATCTTTCCCTAGCAGCTCCCAGAGCGCCCTTGCTTTACTTTCACCGATACCCTTAAAGTCATTTTCTTTAGCAATAAATTTGATTAGCTGTTCACCTGTCTCTGGTAACTGGCATTCAACATGCACTGGTGACTCGTACGTATGTTGCTGCATTACATAGTCACCAGTGTCCATATCTTCAACTAGCCTATTACCTCTGACTGACCAGTGTTGACCAATTGCAGGTTGCACTGGAATATCGTCAGGATGAGTCTTGATGGTGACGTAATATTTGCCGCTATTTATTTTGTATGAGTTCTTCCGCAGCGGCACACCGCTGAAAATCACCATCTTTGAGGAAGCAAATGGGATGCTGGTGACTCGGAATTGATCTTCATGCGCTACCGAGTTCATCTTGGCATGAACCCCATTTCAGCAAGCGTATCTGATAGTTCGCCAAACCGTTCTAATCTTTTTTCCAGCTCTTGAACTTTAGCTTTCAGCTCAACATTTTCTGCTTCAAGGCTAGATAAGCGTTTAGAGTCTAATAACTTTCGGTTGGTAGTATTATCATATTGCTTTGGTTTACTGCTGGCTCCTTTGGCGCTCTCCGCCAGCCTTGGTAAAATACCCTTTTCCCGCAATCCATCTTCCAAACTATTAAGCTTCTCTTTTAGCAATGGATTCTGATTCAAAGCAGATTTTCCGCAGCCGACTGCCTTGGCAATTTCACCACGATTTAACTGGCCTCTAAAAATGATCTGTTTAAAATCATCATCAGATTGCGATGCAGCCCAAGCAATGAAGTCATCTACATTCTTTTGTGCTTTTTGTTGACCGTTTAAACCTTTTCCTGTTGCCATTACGAGCCACCTGTCCTGCGTTTCAATTCAGTCAACGGTTGTTCTAACATTTCAACAGCGTCATCAAGTGAGTCTATTCTTATTCCATGTTTATAAGCGTTGAACTGCCAAAGTACGAACCTCTGCTTGTATTTCTCTATTGTTTTATTGGCTCTAGCTAACTCAGCTTCTAGTCCTTCAATTTGGGTCATCAGGTACTCTACGTCACTATCCTTAGTCTTTACTTCTTCAACAGTGTTTTCCCTCAAAAACTCTTTGCGTGCAGTAAAGGCTTCCTGAATCTCTTTATAACCAGATAAAGTTTGACGAGTAACATCCTCCAATCCGAGCATAGACTTAACCTGCTCACATAAAAGAGGCCAAGTTAACTTACCTTTCCATGTATCAATCAGGTGTAATATTTCAGTAATATTGTCGCTAGTAACTATGATCTTGGGCATCGTTAAAGCTCCATCAGGTTGAATATTTCATCAGAAAAATCTATCTCTTCAGGACTTACTACATCAGTTACCAGCCCTTTCTCCCTCAACATTTCTTTAACAGGAGAGGGGTCATATTCTTCTGGAATTCTAATCGGTGTGCCATCAGCGGTATTCTCGTCTTCCAGCAAGCGGATTTTTGTTCGAATATGAGCTAATCGCCAACCTTGATTAGTTACCCAACGATCTGAACCAAAAGTGCCCATTTCATGATCAAGTAAAGCTTTATCAAGTTGCTGCTGTATCTCATTCTCTCTCTTTTTGAGTAAGACTAAAGAGTCACTGAAGCCTTTGATACAGACCAGCTCTTTACAAGTTTCACAATCACCGTTTCGCTGACAAGGTGACATTGCATAATCATGCTCACAAACACCAAGCTCAGTTACAATGGCAGCTCCATCCAAATCTTTGCCTATATCCTGAAAAGTCACAGGAATACGATTTTTTATTTTGTCTAAAACATTGGCATCTTCTGGCAGCATTAAGGCCGCAACTTCTTCTGCCTTTTCATCTTCTGTGCGGTGATCATATTTTTTGTTATCGTCAACTTTTGCTCTACCTGCCCAGTGAGCCAATGTCAGTGCATCCATTCCACCACTTTCCGCCATAGTGCTAAGCCAATGCCTAGCTTTATGAGTAGATAAGTCAATGTTCTCCCCACTTTTCAAACTAAATCCATACTTGACCCAAAGACTACGTTCACCTCTCGCCCCTCCCTGAATAAAACGATCATTAATCTGATTTACATTTGGAATCCAAAATGAAAACCCCCTAGGACTAAAATCTGCATGAAACTCATTATCTCGATGTAACAACAATGCTTCAGAAACTTTTACATGTTTGTTTTTATCCGAGTAAGGCCAGTTCGGGAACTTTTTGATGTACTTCCTGTACTCATGCCCCCCTAACACCCGGTAACTAATGCTACCACCGTTGTCTTCCAAGAGTTTTTCTAGCCATTTTGTACGTGGGTTCTCAAGCTGTTTATAGTTTGTAGAAAGTGCCGCATTAAGTTGCTCAATTGACAAAGGCTTGTCTATTGAAAAGCCCTCAGGTGTGATACATCCGTCATGGATCATAAATTCTTCAGGGTGTTCTTCTGCAAATTTAGCCGCTCTTCGTGCAGGCTCACCAATACGTTTAAGTCGCTCCACAGCATCAACTACTACATCTTGCATTTGGGTTGGAACCCATTTAACTCCCGCCTTTCCTTTTTTAGCAGGAACCCATTGCAGTCCAAGTTTCAAATCTCCTGCACGATCTTCTTCCCAAACAAGACAGTCAGTAGAAAGCGTTGTCGTTTCTGATGCTCTAGATGGGGCAACCATGAGTAGCGCATAAACGGCAGTGAAATACTCAACTTCCAGACCTAGAGTTGGTGCTTTGTTGAAAAGCTCTGCAATTAGCAACATTTCTTCACTAGTGGGTAATTTTTCTGAACGGTACTCCTTACCTTTTTCATCAACGGTTATAGTTAAATCTTTAATTTTTTGATAGGGATTGTTCCATTCAGGTAGATTAGGGGCAATTAAATTTTCACGGCAAAAATTCAATATCAACTCCATTTGATAACCAGATTTATTTCTTGCTGTAGAATCTGACAATTGCCGATGAAACACTTCATCCAATCGTCCCAGTACTGTGCCATCAAGCATCAAAATATCAGCTTTTCCTGTAGCTAAAATCAAGGCTTCTTCAAGTACACGTAGTGCTTCCATGTGACGTTGTAAATTAGAAACTGGCTTATCTGTATAGGTATGCTTGATGTATGCTTTTGCAAAATCTATAAATGGTGCAGCTAAAGGTTCGTACTGGTAAGAATTAGATGGCTTCAAATTCGTTGAAAAACGGGCAACCACCTTTCTTGTTCCCTTAACTGTGTCCCATTTGTTTTCATGCCATTTATCTATTCCAAATACAGTTAAGTGTGTTCTGCAATTAGAAATAAATTTACTCAGATTTTGCTCAGCATTGAGTGTTGCTTTCGCTTTAAAACGGATTACATTATCAGCCATTAGTCGTGTCTCCTTGCTTTTGCTTCATTTCGGCACAAGCTTGCACTACCCATTCAACAGCCAATATTAAAGTGTCTTTAGTTGAAGCATATTGCTCACTCTTTGTCGCTTTGAGGCGAGTTTCTTTTTCAGCGTATAGGCTTTCTAAGAATTTTTCATGAGGCCCATCCAATAAAGGTCTAAACTTTTCACAAAGATAACAAGCTTCATAACCTTTAACACAAAAGTCATTAGTACCACATGCACCTACAGCTTCATTATCATTATTCGGTATACGAGCAGATGGGTCATCGCCTCGCTCACCATCATCTAAATTTACAATGATCTCGCCTTTAAATGCTTTAGCAAATGGCGCTAGCTGCTTTCCTACGGCCTTATCAATATAAGTTACCGTATCCGCTGTGTTCTCTGTATAAACTTTAACGTTTTGGGTGTCAGACTGATCAAGAGCTTCAGCAATAATTAATGCACCTACCCCTTTTCGACCAAGGTTAGTACCACGAGTGCGCCTAAAACGCCTTGCGGATAATTGAATAATTTCGCCAGTTCTCTCACTTACAGCTCGATTCAGGACATTGGCCTGTCTAATAAAGCCACCTATTAATTGGCTTGATGAAAGGTGGAATAGGTCTGTCGTTAAAAGCTGTTCTAACGCATCATTCGACAAATTATGATTTACCATCTCCCGAACTTTACTCCAGTCAATAAAAACTGGAACTAACACCTTTTGCTTATCATTCAACTCAATATTAAATATTTCACCTAACTTATTACTTTCACTTTCCGCTAAATTTAACAGCGTAAGATATAGCTCCTCTGTTATTGCCAATTTTTTAAATACTTCTCTAAAACCCACACCTCTTTGTTTTGCTCTTGGGATATTGAGGTAATAATTAGTCGTTTTTGTTTTAGAACAAGGTTCTTTAATAAGATCTACAATTTTTAATTGACGCAACTGTACACTTCTTCGAGCTGTGGCTTGCAAAGTAACCAAATAGCTATAACACGCTAATGAGATTTGATCTTCTGAAAACATTCTAATAAGTTCATTGGCAACGGCTATCTGCTCATGCTGAGTTAATGCACCTGTATATGGGCAACGATTTGCAATAGCTATTCCTTTTTGATTTCCCGAAAGGGTCATACCCTCTAGTACTTTAACAACTTCGCTACTAATTCCCTTGTAGCCATAGTCATACCAACTGATTAAGAAACCTCTAAGAGCGCCCAAATACCACTCATGCTCATTATCTAGCATCGCACGCCAATTTCTAATTACGTATTCATCAATTGTTTTACATCTTGTATCCCGCACCATACGTTGAAAACGCATATACATATTTAGGGTGTGTGAAGCTGATGCTTCTTCAGCATATCTTGCTAATGACTCCCGAAATCCATTTTGCGTAATAGGATCAAGCTCCAGTACATCTGCTTGAAAACGAATCACAACATCTTTATTCAAGTGCCATTTATTTGAATTAATATCGAAGCTATATCCATCTTTAGATACTTTACTTGAAGTACCTTTTAAAACGATGCCCTTTTTTTGTGAAACAATTGCTGCACTGTTATTCATTTACCGCTCCTAGCTTCCGCTGCTTTCATGTTCAATTCTTCTTGTTCATTCAAGTTAACCTCATTCGCTTTTTTTGTTATGTGGCGTTTATTATAAGTATCGCCAGACTTTTCACTTGAATGCCCCATTTGCTGCATTCTCATTTTCGCTTCTTTACCACTATCGATAAATTCGAAGCCCTCAACTCCCGCTGCCGCCAACTTATTATTTGCATCAATTTTTTGAGAGAAGCCTTCGTTCCAATCGTGACGAAAATAGTGTGGGTGTATATCTGAAAATTTTTCGTCCACAGATTTCATTGCTGGCACTATCGTATTATCAAATGTAGAACCAGATAGCGGTTGTCCTTGAGTGTCACCTTTTCGGTGAGCGACAAAGAGGTAAGAATGCTTTTTCGTGTTTGGTGTCTGCTTGCGGTATTGTAAAATATACTTATCCAATAGCTCCGCTGTAGTGTCCCTTATCTTTAATTTCCGCTCTTTCGTTTTCGCAACTCTTTGCTTTTTCTTTGGATAATGAACATCATCATGAGTCCTTCTTACCCAAAATGATTTTCCGCTACCATGCACCGTGATATCTTCTAATTTCAGAGATAGTAGCTCTCCGGCCCTAATTCCGTGTTTTTCCATTAAATGAAACATGAGATGATTTCTAAACCGTATCACCTCGTTCTTAAAAGGGTTTTGAGGATTGTCATAATGTGCAACAGCGATAAATTCTCTAACTAGCTCCTCAGGTAACGTTTTACTTTCTGTATTATCAAGAACATTTTGGCCTTTTCCTTTAGGTCGAGCCGCCCTGAATTGCTTAGTCATTTTCTTAATTTTTGCATACAGTATCGAAGAAGCTTGTTCTTTTACCGCCAAGTTCGCTAAAAAATCTAAATACTCAATAACAGAGGTCATTCGGTTGTAATGGTGGTTACGACCAACAGAAGGAATAACATCAACTAAAGTTGGACGTTCAGCTAAATTGATGACTTTATTCCGGCTGCTATTTTTTCTTGAAGTACTTATTTTAAGTTGTCTGATATCAATGGCTAGGTGAGACTTAATACTTTGAATATCATCTGTATCTAAAAATTTACCTTGCTGAAATTCTGAATATAAGTCTCTTTGATTTTCAACTTGCCACTGAAGGAACCATTTCACATGTTCGAGTTTATTAGATATGGTGTTAAATTGTTTACCATTAGATCGCAGTTTAGTTGTTGTCCATAATGTTATGTGAAAGTGTGGCATATCATCGCTACCCATCAAAATTGGGTAACGCTCACCATTTCCAAACACCAAAGTATCAACACTGTAATCAATCATCTTTTTTTACACTTTCAAACTTACGTTAACCTAACTATAGTATAAAATTCAAAAGATAAAAGTGTAAAAAATAAAAAACCCAGCTTTCACACTGGGTTTGATTTGATATTTCATTAAAAAGCGATTTATATTTACACTTTTAGATTATACGTTTCCTAGAACGGGATATCGTCATCAAAGTCGATTGTTGGTTCCATAGGGTTTGATGCGCCACCTTGCGGTGCATTTTGTGGCTTAGGTGCAAACCCGCCTTGCTGTTGTGGTGCACTATTTTGTTGTGGTGCAAAACCACCTTGCTGCTGTGGCTGGTATTGGTTGTTTTGCTGCTGAGCAGGTGCAGATTGCTGCTGTGGAGCATAACTGCCTTGCTGGCTATTTTGGCCTTGGTTATTTTGACCATAACCACCGCTTTGTTGCCCGCCTTGGTTTCCTTGATAACCACTACTTTGTTGACCACCTTGGTTACCTTGATAACCACCACCTTGTTGGTCGCCACCGCGTGCACCTAGCATTTGCATTTGACCCGTAAAGCCATCAACAACGATTTCTGTAGTGTATTTTTCTTGGCCTTGTTGATCAGTCCATTTACGGGTTTGAAGTTTTCCTTCTACGTAAATTTGTGATCCCTTGCGGCAGTATTCACCCACAATTTCAGCTAACTTGCCAAAAAATACCACACGGTGCCACTCAGTTTTATCAACCATTTGGCCAGTGTTTTTATCTTTATAGCTATCTGAAGTTGCTAAGGTAATATTTGCTACACCATTACCATTAGGCATGTAACGAACTTCAGGATCTTGCCCTAAATTACCAACCAAAATTACTTTGTTCACACCGCGTGCCATGGAACCATCTCCTATAAACGTTAGATTAAACCAGCCACTCTTCGGGCTTGGTCTAGGTCAAATTCTTTATCATTAATCTTTAAGTAGCTACGACTTTCATCGCGAACTACGGTTGCTTCTATTACGCCGGGTAAAGCAACTAACTGAGAAGCCAGTGTTTGTGCCTGCTCTTCAGAATCTAATTGGGTCATTAAACTAATAACTTTGCTTTTCGGTGGGACTTGCATTTTCCACGCTATAATAAGCCATATTACCCCAACAAGTGCCGCCGCCGCAAACACAGCTTGCGTACTAGTTGTTTGTGCTACATACCCGCCAAGCATGCCGCCTAAAAAAGCGCCTAAAAACTGGCTCGATGAATACCCCCCCATGGCTGAGCCTTTTTGGCTTGCTGGAGCAATACGCGACACAAGAGCCGGCATAGTGGCTTCTAAAAAGTTAAACGCAACAAAATATAACAGCATACAAACTGCAATACCAACAACGCTGTTTGCCCACATAGACATACTTAACATGCTGACTATTAAAACCATAACAGAACCAATAAAGGCTTGTTTTTCTTTCTCTTTTTTAATTGCCACTATCATTACTGGCACCATTAAAAAAAACGCCAAAAATAAAACCGGAATATAAAGCTGCCAATGGTTTTCGGCCACTAAGCCATCTTTAATTAATTGGCTTGGTAATACTACAAAAATAGTCGTTAATGTTAGATGCAGCAATAATACGCCTGCATTTAAACGTGCCAGCTGTGGGTGTTTAATCAATTTTTTGATGTCACTAAAACTGGCAAGCGTATCGCCTTTAGGGGCTTTATTTATTGCACTAGGAACGAGCATAGTGACTATAAAAATACCACACACAGCCAAAATAGCCGTTAGCCAAAATACGCCTGCAATGCCCCACGAAGCTGCCACTATCGGCCCTAATAACATCGCAAACGCAAAGCTCATGCCGATGCTCATGCCGATCACCGCCATCACTTTGGGGCGCTGTTCATCACGGCTTAAATCTGATGCAAACGCTAATAATGCGCTGGCGATAGCTCCCATGCCTTGTAACGCACGCCCTACCGTCACCATTTGAATAGACTCTGCCAAAGCGGCAATTACCGAACCTAAAGCAAACACCGCCAAACCACCGACTATGACTTTTTTACGACCTATTTTATCGGAAAGTCTCCCCATTGGGATTTGTAATACGGCCTGAGTTAAACCATACGCACCAATTGCAAAACCAATCCAGATAGGTGAAAAGCCTTCAAGCTCTTGACCATAAATAGCTAAAACAGGCATCAGCATAAACAAGCCGAGCATTCTAAATGCAAACACACTCGCTAACGATACGGCGGCGCGTTTTTCTCGTGAATTAAGTGAAGATGCGGTCATTATTTGCGTGATCTTACTGTGTTAAAAAATTAGGCAAGGATTCTATCACAAGCTTGGCAATAATTAATCGTCTATAACTAAGGATTTTTTCGATGATCAAGGATTAATATTGCAGCGTATTATGCGATACTGAACAAATAATTTTGGCAATAAACGAGATAGCATGGAAAACATTGAAGTCCGAGGCGCCCGCACGCACAATTTAAAAGACATCAGCCTAACCATCCCACGTGATAAACTAATTGTTATTACTGGCTTATCTGGTTCAGGAAAGTCATCACTTGCATTTGATACGCTGTATGCAGAAGGACAACGCCGGTATGTTGAATCACTCTCTGCTTATGCAAGGCAGTTTTTGTCATTAATGGAAAAGCCCGATGTAGATCATATTGAAGGCCTTTCTCCTGCTATTTCCATAGAACAAAAATCAACCTCGCATAACCCACGTTCAACCGTGGGAACTATTACTGAAATCTACGATTATTTACGCTTGATGTTTGCACGCGTTGGCGAACCTCGCTGTCCGACTCATGATTTACCGCTCGCGGCGCAAACAATCAGCCAAATGGTCGATACCACACTGGCGCTGCCTGAAGGCACAAAGTTAATGCTCTTGGCGCCTGTTGTTAAAGACCGTAAAGGCGAACATGTAAAGCTATTAGAGCAGCTTGCAAGCCAAGGCTACATTCGCGCACGTATTGATGGCGAAGTGTGCGACCTATCTGATCCACCATCACTAGATCTACATAAAAAGCACACAATTGAAGTCGTGGTTGATCGCTTTAAAGTCAAAGACGGCCAGCAACAACGTCTCGCGGAATCATTCGAAACAGCACTTGAAATGTCAGGCGGCGTTGCCAACATTGCGTTTATGGACGATAGCAATGCTGAAGAAATGCTGTTTTCAGCAAATTTTGCCTGTCCAACCTGTGGCTATGCGATGACAGAGCTTGAACCGCGTTTATTTTCGTTCAACAATCCTGCAGGGGCTTGTCAAAGCTGTGATGGTTTAGGCGTAAGACAATACTTTGACCCTAATCGCGTGGTCCATAATCCTGAAATAAGCTTAGCTGGCGGTGCAATTAAAGGTTGGGATAAACGCAGCTTTTACTACTATCAAATGTTGCAAGCAGTTGCACAACATTACGAGTTTGATTTAGATGTTCCTTATCAAGAGCTTGCAAAAGAACATAAGAAAATTATTCTAGATGGCTCGGGTGATACTAAAATTGCATTTAATTACCGTAATGACCGCGGTGATTTAATTACACGTAATCATGTATTTGAAGGCGTGTTAAATAATATGAACCGCCGCTACCGCGAAACTGAATCAAACTCTGTGCGTGAAGAGCTAGCTAAGTATCAAACTAGTCAAGCGTGTCCTAGTTGTAAAGGTTCGCGCCTTCGCCAAGAAGCACGCAATGTATTTATTGGTCAAACTAACTTGCCAACCATTACGCATATGAGTATTGGTGAGGCGATGAGCTTTTTTGAAGGTTTGCATTTGACTGGGCAAAAAGGCCAAATCGCCGAGAAGATACTAAAAGAAATTCGCGACCGGTTATCGTTCTTAATAAATGTAGGTCTAAATTACTTATCACTTGAGCGCAGCGCCGACACACTTTCAGGTGGTGAGGCACAACGTATTCGCTTAGCGAGTCAAATTGGTGCTGGGTTAGTGGGTGTTATGTATGTACTGGATGAACCTTCAATTGGTTTGCACCAACGTGATAACGACCGTTTATTGAAAACCTTAGTTCATTTACGTGATTTAGGTAACACCGTTATTGTTGTAGAACACGATGAAGACGCCATTCGTGCCGCTGATCATATTATTGATATTGGCCCAGGTGCTGGCGTACATGGCGGCCATGTTATTGCTCAAGGTACACGCGATGATATTTTAGCAAGCAAAGACTCGGTTACCGGCCAGTTTTTATCGGGCGTGCGTAAAATAGAAGTACCTAAAGAGCGCCATGCTACTAACGAGAAATGGTTAGAACTGTTTGGTGCTACTGGTAATAACTTAAAAAATGTTGATTTAAAAATACCTTTTGGCTTAATGACCTGTATTACCGGCGTATCTGGTTCGGGTAAATCTACACTCATTAACGATACCTTATTTAAACTCGCTCACACTGAGCTTAATGGTGCCACAACCGCAGAAGCGGCACCTTACAAATCAATTGCAGGCCTTGAGCACTTTGATAAAGTAATTGATATTGACCAAAGTCCTATTGGCCGCACACCGCGTTCAAACCCTGCCACTTATACTGGTATTTTCACTGGTATTCGTGAGCTATTTGCAGGTACTCAAGAAGCCCGTTCACGTGGTTACAAAGTAGGTCGCTTTAGTTTTAATGTTAAAGGTGGGCGTTGTGAGGCATGCCAAGGTGATGGCGTTATTAAAGTAGAAATGCACTTTTTACCAGACGTTTATGTACCGTGTGATGTGTGTAAGGGTAAACGTTATAATCGCGAAACCTTAGAAGTACAATATAAAGGCAAAAACATCAACCAAGTGCTCGACATGACCGTTGAAGATGCCCATGACTACTTTGATAAAATACCGGCTATTGCACGTAAACTTAAAACCCTGATGGATGTTGGACTTTCTTATATCCGTTTAGGCCAAGCCGCTACAACACTTTCTGGTGGTGAAGCACAGCGAATTAAGTTAGCACGTGAGCTTTCTAAGCGTGATACCGGTAAAACGCTATACATATTAGATGAGCCAACAACAGGCCTGCACTTTGCAGATATAGAGCAGTTATTAGTAGTACTGCATCGTCTGCGCGATCATGGCAATACCATTGTAGTGATTGAGCACAATTTAGATGTAATCAAAACAGCCGACTGGATCGTTGATTTAGGCCCTGAAGGTGGTGCTGGCGGCGGTGAAATACTGATTGCAGGTACACCTGAAGAAGTGGCTGAATGCCAGCGCTCTCATACTGGGCACTACTTAAAACCGTTATTAAATAAATAACGGTAATACGCTTTAGATAAGGAAAGTCGGTGTTAAGGTATTTAAAATTGCAAAATGGCGTGCTAATAAGCAGTTTAAACAACAGCAAAAAAGCTGGCAACCACACCAAGTTAAACTGCTTAGCCATATAAAAAGCATATGGTTTAACCTTAACACCGCGCAAAAACTTTATCTGCTTGCGTTTATAACCCTAGCCATTTTTAAGTTAACGTGGCTATGTGCCACTATTACTATTATTGCGCTGATCATAGAATTTTGGCCTAAGTTTAATCAGCTCTGGAATTCACCCGCCGGTAAAGCACTTATTTTGGTATTTATGCCAGTATTACTAATCAAGCCATTTGGATCTGATCGCATAAAGTTTATTAGCCAAAGCTACTCACCACTTCTAACTGCATTAACCCGCTGTTTTTAGCGACGGTAGTGTTTGTAAGTCTGATTGCATTTATTGATGAAAAACCGTCTGAAAAAGTATTAAACGATATAGTAAATAGCTTTGAAAATAGCCAATCGCTCGCAAATAAATCCCCCGCTGAACAAGAGCAAGCCATAGAAAAGTTGAGTGAGCAAATAGAGAAAAAACTCCCCTCTTCAGACAATGACGGCGCTCAGACAAAAACATTTGGTATTCACTTAGAAGGCGAAGATGAGAACACTCAAACGGTTAGGCAGTTTTTAGATACTAAAGGCTACTTTGAACGTAGTAAGCGCTTAATTGCCATGTTTGCCTATAGTTATGAAGCAGACAGTTATTCACGTTGTAAGAAATTAACAGAGAGTAAGTCAATCGAGCTCAATGATTACGAAATTATTGAAATAACGCCTGATCAAAGCATGCCTTACGGTTATCAATTTATAGTTAGAGCCTGTGAGTCTGCGGGTATTTCTGCTACAAAACATTAAAATATAAAAAATGCCGCTAAATTAGCGGCATTTTTGTATCTGCAAATAAAAGCGCTTATGGGCGTGGAATAAACCCAACCGCATCATAAACTGCTTTTAATGTAGTTTCTGCACGCGCGCTGGCTTTTTCAGCCCCTGTTCTCATGATGTCATTAAGAAGTGTTTGATCTTCACGAATTTCTTTAAAACGTGTTTGAATTGGCTCAATCATGCTGACAACAGCTGCTGCGGTGTCTTTTTTCAAATGGCCATACATTTTGTCTTCGTATTCAGGGACTAACTCTTCAATTGAGCGCTTAGTTGCCACACTTAGAAGCGTAAGTAAATTAGATACACCTGGCTTTTCTTTGCGATCAAAGTAAATACGCGCTTGCTCGTCAGAATCGGTAACTGCTTTTTTAAGCTTTTTCTCAATCTTTTTCGGCTCGTCTAACATCATAATAAAGCCATTTGGATTTTCATCTGACTTAGACATTTTCTTCAGTGGATCTTGCAGGCTCATTACTCGCGCACCAAACTCTGGAATATACGGTTCTGGCAGCGTAAAAATATCGCCGTAAACATTATTAAAGCGAGTTGCAATATCACGCGTTAGTTCAAGGTGCTGTTTTTGATCTTCACCTACAGGTACTTTGTCTGCTTGGTACAGTAAAATATCAGCCGCTTGCAAAGCCGGATAAGCAAATAACCCCACATTAATATTATTAGCATGCGTTGCCGACTTATCTTTAAACTGGGTCATGCGATTAAGCTCACCCATTTGCGCATAACAGTTTAATACCCAGCCAAGTTGCGCATGCTCAGGTACCTGAGATTGTACAAATAATGCCGCTTTTTCTGGGTTAATACCGCATGCCGTATATAACGCAACGCCATCGAGTACACGAGCACGCAATAATTCAGGGTCTTGGCGTACGGTAATTGCATGCAAGTCTGCAAGCATAAAGTAGCTATCATATTCTTCCTGTAGCTTAACCCACTGGTTAATAGCGCCAACATAGTTGCCTATTGTCATACCACCGGTTGGCTGCATGCCACTTAATACTACTGGTTTACTCATGATTTTCCTTTATTTTTACTTAATTAAAAATGCTTAACGCTGTGTTAGTGTCGGTATTATAGCTAAGAAGTTATCGCATAGGTACTGCGGATTATAATCCGCTAACTGCTCTCCCTGGTGATACCCATAAGTGAGCGCTATCACGTCAATGTTAGCGGCTTGCGCTGCGAGTATGTCACTCTTTGAATCACCAATCATAATCGCTTTATCAGGCGTTATATTTAATGCATCGCAAGCAAATAATAGCGGCTCAGGTGACGGTTTTTTTGCCATGTCGTCACCGCAAACAATCACTTCAAAATGACTGCGAATAGCGAGCTTATCTAAAAGCATTTCAGTAAAGCGGCGTGCTTTATTAGTAATAAGTGCTTTAGGCATACCACTGAGAGCAGCAAGACCAGTTTCAACATGCTGATATAACACACTGTATTCACCGACCTGCTCACTGTAATGTTGATAAAACAGATTGATAGCTCGTTCGCTTAAAGCCTCATCGAGGTGCTCACTAATTTGCATATCGCCGCAAAGGGCTCGTTTCACTAACACCTCAATGCCATTACCTACCCAGCTTTCAACTAATCGCTGACTGACAATTGGAAACGCTAAATCGCTAAGTGTTAAATTTAAAGCCATATACAAGTCGTACACGCTATCAACTAGGGTGCCGTCTAAGTCAAAAAACGCTGCTTCATATTTCATTATTTAACACTTTCTAATTGCTGACGCATCTCATCAATCACCGTTTTATAATCAGGCTGATTAAAAATAGCTGAGCCTGCAACAAACATATCGGCTCCCGCTTCAGCCGCCGCGGCTATGTTATCTACTTTAATACCACCATCTACTTCTAAACGAATATCACGTCCAGATTCAACAATGCGTTGTTTTGCCTCTCGCAGTTTCTCGAGTGTTTGTGAAATAAAACTTTGCCCACCAAACCCAGGATTTACTGACATTAATAAGATCACATCTACTTTATCCATTACGTGATCGAGGTAGCTTAGACTTGTTGCAGGGTTGAACACTAAGCCTGCTTGACAACCTTCATCTTTTATCAATTGCAAAGTACGGTCAATATGCTCGCTCGCCTCTGGATGGAAGGTAATAATTGATGCACCCGCCTCGGCAAATTGTGGAATTAAGCTATCTACCGGTTTTACCATTAAATGCACATCAATCGGGGCTTTAATCCCGTAGTCGCGAAGTGCTTTACATACCATTGGGCCAATCGTTAAGTTAGGTACGTAATGGTTATCCATTACATCAAAATGAACGACATCAGCACCTGCGGCTAACACTTTGTCGACATCTTCGCCTAATCGTGCAAAGTCTGCAGATAATATTGAGGGCGCTATTAAGTATTTTTGTTCACAGTTGAGCATCGCTAATCCGTTAATGAATAATTTATGCCGTTAATGTAACTTAATTAGCGAAGTTACCCAAGTAGCACCTTTAAAAATAGCGCCAAATAAGTAATGTTAAAGCCTTATTGCGGCTATTCATGAAAAAGAATAACCTGCTGAGGATGTAGGCTTTATAATTAAAAAAATCAGTTTTAAGCGGGTGTCACTCAGTATTTAAAACACAATACAAATAAAAAAATAAAGTGTATTATTTAAGCAGTTTTTGTTATGCTGCGCGAAGAACTAAATCATTAGGTTTATATTATGCGTGCTTTTAAAATTGGATTATTAATCACGTCGGTAAGTGTTATTATTGGAGCAACATCGCTTTGCTCAAATACTGAGCAAAATTTAAGCTCTGCCAACATTTGTCTTCATAAAGAGCAAACCAACGCTATTAATAATAGCGCAACCCGTTGCATTCAAATTGAAGAGGATTCGTCTTGGGCCTCTTGGTTAACAGGTGATAGCCGTAGCGCTCAGTTTCATTACTTAGACTTGCTAGAGTTGTTAACGGGTACTGATGACAAACACAAGCCCTCTTCAATCAAGCCATTATTTTAATTAAATGCAGCACTTTTTTAGCGCGTTACAAAGCGTACTGGCTGCATTTTTTGGTGTTCAATCTGAAGATAAGCGCAAAACAGACTTTAAGCACCACTCTCCAATTACGCTAATAGCTATTGCCGTAGTACTGTTTGTATTATTTGTACTGGCTATTTATGCAACCGTGACTTCGGTGCTAAATACATAGCCATTAGCTCATCCACTTTATTTCGTGAACCGCCCTTTGGACTAATCGTACGTTTAACCTGAATTTTATCCAGTGATGCTTGACTGTAAATTTTGCGTGTCCACACGGTATCGTGGTTTGAAATAAGGACTGGCGTGTTATTCTCAAATGCCGCTTGCTCAGCCAAGTTAGCTAAATTAGCCTGATCATCTAAGTTAAATCCGCCTTTAGCGTAAGAGGTAAACGATGCGGTTTTACTTAATGGCACATAGGGCGGATCGCAGTATATCACCGCATTTTTAGGGACCAGTTTAAATACATCATCGTAGCCTAAGCAGGTAAATGTTGCTTTTTGTGCTTTGTTGGCAAAAAAGTACATTTCTTTTTCAGGAAAATAAGGCTTTTTATATTTACCAAAAGGCACATTAAAAATGCCCTTTAAGTTATAGCGACATAATCCGTTATAGCCATGGCGGTTCATATACAAAAATAAAATAGCTCGCTCATACACATCGCTGCTTTGGTTAAACTGCACACGATAATCGTAATACGCATCTGGATGGTTATTTAAATCAACAAATAGTTTTTTTGCATCGCTAATAAACTCATCCGGCGAACGTTTGAGCTCTTTATATAAATTGATTAAATCAGCATTTATATCGTTAAGTACATAGTGTTTAAAATTACTATTTAAAAACACTGAGCCCGCACCAACAAAAGGTTCAACCAAGGTATCAGCATGTTTACTTGCTTGATTTAGTCGCGCGTTAATATCTTCAACGAGGCTGTATTTTCCGCCAGCCCATTTAAGGAAGGCTCTACTCTTTTGCTGCATTGGCTCTTTACTTCAATTCGGTGTTGCGCGATTTTACACTAAAGTCACTGAGTTTACTGATCAACTCGTGCAATTTCTTGTTTTATTTTGCTAATTTTTTTATAGAAAGGTTTATTTTTTCTTACTCCAGCGGGGAGTGCTTGCAGTGCTTGTTTTGCCTCATTTAAGTTAGCAAAACTGCCTGTTGTTACCACCCACCATATTTTACCATTTCGCTTAGTTTGATATGTATTGGTAATACTTTCTAGCTTATGTTCAGCAATAAACTCATTGCCTACCTGCTGCTGAGTTACGGCTAATAGCTGAATAACAAAATTATCTTCAGGTTGTTCTAGGTACCAGTTACTGGGTATTTTTACTATTTGGCTTTGCTGCTTTACCACCTCAGGTACGCTAATGGCTTCTTCAACCGGCGGCGATGCTGGCTTTTCTTGTTCAGTTAAAGTCGATGGCTCAGTTAAACTTCCTACAATTGCTGGCACGTCATTGTGGGCACGCTCATCTGTAGTTGGCTCTTTAGTTATAGGCTGTGGCGAAGTAAACAGGGTTGGTGATTTAACCGGTTGTTGTTTATTTTGAATAGCTTGCTCGGTTGTAATAGCGGTTGTGAGGACTTGCTCATCGCTTTGACGATTAGCATTTTTCCACCATTGAGTCATATCAGCTTTGTATACAACGCCAATAATCAATAACATAATTATGAGTAATAGTGTGAGCAACTGTAAGCGCCAAGATACTTTGTCTTTTACGATAATATCAGCAACTTGTTCGCTAGGCTGCCAGGCTAATAAAAGACTTGGGTTACCTTGGGCTTCAACTAAAAAGGTTTTAAATACAGGGTCTTCATCATAAGGTAGCGCCGTGAAGTACCATCCCATTAGCTGCTTACTTTCAACCAAGTTTAGTGGCTCTAAATGAATATTAACTGCCTCTTTAAACGGCAATTTAGATTGCGATGCAATCATAATGTAAAGCACACTGGGCGCACTTTTTGATAACAGCTCGAGCTCTGCAATTAGTTCTTCAGATAGGTGCCTGCCGCCATCGATAACCCATAAACACGCGCCGCATTGTTGTTGCTTCGCTAATTGATAATAGTTTTGTGATAAGCTCAGGTTGTGATCAATTAAAGGGGCATTAAAGCTTTGCTCTAATAATTGAGTCATCAATTGCACATCAGTCATTTGAGCGCCAACTTGCACAAACGCTTTATTAAAATCGTTATATTTATCAGTGATGAAGGTTTCAAGCAAATAGCTTTTACCTAAACCAGAAGTGCCCAGCAAAACAATTAGGTTTTGACCATATTCAAATTGCAATGCGATTCTATCCACCAAAGCCGCACGGCTCGGTAAAATTTGTGACTGCATTTATTGCTCGATCAATGCTCTGACTTGATCATCAGACACATCATCAACTAATGCACATTGACCAAATTCAGTGGGTAAAATGAATCGGATAGTCCCTTTTTTATTCTTTTTATCTTTTCGCATATGCAGTAAAAAGTGCTCACTGGTCATATCGCTAGGTATCTCGATTGGTAAGCTATATTGCGCTATTAATGCAGCAATACGCTCTACATCTTCTCGTGTTAAATCTTGGCGAGTATAAGCAAGCTTTGCAGCAAGCACCATACCTGTTGCGACTGCTTCTCCATGTAACCAAACACCGTAACCCATTTGTGCTTCAATAGCATGCGCAAACGTGTGCCCTAAATTTAACAACGCACGAAGGCCCTGCTCTTTTTCATCTTGTGCAACAATGAGCGCTTTAATTTCACAGCATCTGAAGATGATGTGCTGTAAACACGTCTCGTCTAATTGTTGTAATTTAGCGATGTTATGCTCTAGATAAGCAAACAGTTCAGTATCGTAAATCAAGCCATACTTAATAACTTCAGCCATGCCTGCAGCAAACTCGCGTGTTGGTAAGGTATGCAACGAACGTGTGTCAATAAATACAGCTTGGGGTTGATAAAAAGCCCCAATCATATTTTTACCTAGCGGGTGATTAACCGCTGTTTTGCCGCCAACTGAAGAATCAACTTGAGATAATAAAGTGGTTGGTATTTGGATAAAAGGGACGCCACGCTGATAACAAGCAGCAACAAATCCAGTTAAATCACCTACAACGCCACCACCTAATGCAATTAAGCAGGTGTCACGGCCGCAATTATTCTCAAGTAGGAATGCCGAAATTTTTTCAAACCAAGTGAGTGATTTATATTGCTCACCATCTGGAATAATAAAATGCAGTGGCTTTAGCTGTGCTAATGAATCAAGCAACTGTTGAAGGTACAGCGGTGCAATCGTTTCATTAGTAATGATGATAGGCCGACAATCACCAATGTGATGGATTAGACGGCCTGTATCTTGAAGTGCAGATTGGCCAATATAAATAGGATAACTTCGCTCGTCTAAATTAACAGTTAATTCAAGCATGCTGGGTTAGTCCTTTTTAATACTGGCTTTTAAAAATCCAATTTCTCGATGATTTGGTTAGCAACAACTTTCGCGCTCTGCTCATCAGTGCGTACAACAAAATCAGCTACTTCTTTATATAATGGTTCACGCTCTTCTGCTAAGCGCTCAAGTACATCACGAGGTGCTTCTTCTGTTTGCAGTAATGGGCGACGCTTGTCGCGTTGCGTACGTGCAACTTGCTTTTCAATCGGTGTCTCTAAGTATACAACAATACCGCGAGCCGAAAGCTTGTTTCGAACTTCTTTACTCATTACTGAGCCACCACCGGTTGCAAGTACAATACCTTGCATTTCGGTTAAGTCACCAATAACAGATTCTTCACGAAGTCTAAAGCCTTCTTCACCTTCAAGATCGAATACCCAGGCAATATCTGCGCCCGTGCGACGTTCGATTTCTTGATCAGAATCAACAAATTCAAGGTGTAATTGGTCAGCGATGTGACGACCAATCGTGCTTTTGCCAGCCCCCATGGGGCCAACTAGAAATATATTACGTTTCTCAGCCATATCTTTTAGTACAAACGAACTCTAAAATTTGAAATAAAACCCCGCCTAACGACCTGGCCCCAAAATTAAGAAAGGGATTATCTCAGTAATCGGTCGGGTATTTCAAGTCAATTAGGATAAAAAGCCATATAACGAGCAATTAAACTAAATAATTACCAACTGGTTAACAAAAAAGCACCTTATTATAGGCAAGTTTATCTTCTAGGGTTAAAATTTATGCAATTAAGGTTACTACATTGTTGCTTCATGAAAGCTTTTGCATGGTAACTTTACAAGAGCCTGAATTACAAACAACATAAACGCAGCCTTAAATACATCCGCAGTACAGTACATGATCAAAATTATATACTGTCTTATTGTACATTTATAGGAAGTGTTCACACCACGATAACTAAATTACATACCCATACTATCTAGGCTGGTATTCAACCTAGATAGCTTAAATATTTAGTCTATTTGGATTTTAGGTGTGACAAAAATCAGCAGTTCGCGCTTTTCATTGAACTCGCTTGTGCTTTTAAATAGTCTTCCTACGTAAGGAAGGTCGCCCAATAAAGGTACTTTTTTGGTCGAATTAATAATTTGCTGTTGGAAAATACCACCCAACACTACCGTTTGTCCATTCTCAACGAGTACTTGAGTCTCAATTTGTTGCGTATCGATGGCAACCGCTGGGCCTGTACCTGTTTGAACCGTATCCCCTCGGGTATCTTGAGTAATGATTAAATTTAAAATAACTTTGTTATCGGGTGTGATATGAGGTGTCACTTCTAGGCTTAGTACCGCCTTTTTAAAACTTACGGTTGTTGCACCACTTGAAGCTGACTCCACATAAGGGATCTCAGTACCTTGCTCAATACGCGCTTTTTGCTGATTAGCAGCAGTAATGCGTGGGCTTGCAATGATTTCACCTTTGTTTTCTTCTTCAAGGGCGGTTAATTCTAAATCAATTAATGTTCCGTTAGCCAATTTAGCAATGTGCATACCTATACTCGCCGATGGATTCGCCACTGGTAAATTAACGTTAAGTCGATCAGAAAGACTAGGAATATTACCATTAGAAATCGTTTCAGCTCCTTCTAATGTGCCAGAAACACCGTCTGAGCCTTGCTGATCACTAAACCCCCAACGAACCCCCAAGTCTTCAGTTACGTTGTCACGTACGGTTACCATACGCGCTTCAATAACCACTTGTTTAACCGGTATATCTAAAGTTTCGACCATACGACGAACACTTTCAATACTTTTTGCAGTGTCTTTCATTAATAACGTATTAGTACGTTGATCAACAGACACGCTCCCTCTGGCTGTAATAATACTGTTGGTATCTGTTTTTAATAAGTCGGCAAAATCTTCTGCTTTTGCATAATTTAAGCGGATGTATTCACTGTAAAGTGGCTCTAAATCCTCAACTTGCTGTTTAGCTTTTAACTCTTTTGCTTCACGGGCAGCCAGCTCTTCAGATGGTGCAACCATTAAAATAGAACCGTCCATGCGTTTGTCTAAGCCTTTTATTCTAAGCACGACATCTAACGCCTGATCCCACGGAACCCCATCAAGGCGAAGAGTAATATTGCCTGTCACTGAGTCGCTTGTTACCAAGTTAAAATCATTGTAACCGGCAATAATCTGTAACACAGCACGAACAGAGATATCTTGAAAATTAAGCGTCATAGGACGACCCAAGTACTCTTTACCACCATCTAAGTAGGCATTTTGCGTTTCATCTTTCTCAACCGTTAAGGTAAAAATATTCTCAATTTGCTGATAGGTATAGGCAAATGCAGTGTTTGGTTCAATCACTAAACGTGTAAGGTTATCTTCTTTAAACGTTTCAATACTGCTCACCACAGTGCCAAAATCAAGTACATCTAATTCATACAATAAATCATCTAAAATATCGGTATGATGAAACTCGGCAATGATTTTTCCGCCGCTTTCATGCACCTCTACAGCTGCCTGAGTATCTTGTAGATAAACAAGTACTTTCGCTTCACCTTTTTCTCCACGTCGAAAGTCAATTGCTTGAATACCGTTAATATAATTAGACGTGTAAGCAGGCTTATCTTCGCTGGTTGCTAAAATTTGCTCTGTGAGTGGGTTATCAGAAATTCTAATAGAAACTAAATTATTGTTTACTTCAGTCTCATAAATTTTTAATCGGTCCAAGTTAATGGTCACTTTTAAACCCGCACTGGTCATCATACTCGTGATGTTACTGATACCAGCTTGGTTGATAGCGATATTCGTCAACCCTTCATCTAATTCTACCCCATCAAATAGTAGCTCTATTCTTGCAGGGCTATTAAAAACTTGTACTGCTGGTTGCTGCTGCAACTCTTCATCAAAAACTAGCTGTAATTCGGTTTCACCTTTAAGCAATGGATTATATCGAACGTCATAGAGTAAAGGGGCTGCACTTACGGCTTTTGTCATTAGTAGTAAAAAAACAAACAATAAAGCAGATAAAATACGATGATGCGAACACTCACCTTTGTGCATATAGGGTATACCTTTTTTCTTATTAATTTGCGCCATTGGTTGCCGCCTCTAACATTTCTAATTTGGTCAAACGTTCTTTCCAACAACCTGACCCATCAGGGATTAATTCTACTAATTCAATATAGTCACTATTAACACTGCTTACTTTTCCGTCATAGGTGCCTAAATAGCTTCCTATTGTTACTCGGTGCAAGGTGTCATCAGCAGCTGTAATGAGCGCCCATGTTTTGCCGTTCGATCCTATTGTGCCCCTCATTGCTAAATTATCTAATGGGTACTTCTCCAGTGGCTGACGAACACGCTCTGGATCTGGGTGAAGACAGTTTTTAACTTGTGTTAGCTTGTTTTGAATAATTTCTGGTTCTGGTGCTACAAAAGGGCTACGTAAGTCTTTGGCGTTATACTCAAAGTGCTCAAACTTAACTAGCTCAGGTATTTTTTCAATACGTGCCGTGGTATTTGCCTTAACCTGATCAATAAATTCTTTTTGCTCCGATGTATCCTCGTTACAGCCACTGAGCAAAAACATCGCAGTGGTTAAAAAGAGAAGCTGCTTCATCATCTCACCCCCTCTTCATAACGGTAAGTTTTTGCTACTACACTGAATGTTAGCTGCTTTTCGCCAGATGATAAAATAGAAAAGTCATGTAAACTGACAATTCTTGGTAGTTGAGCCACTTTCCCTACAAATTCGCCAAACTCATGATAAGTACCTACCACTTCAATTTTAATTGGCAACTCGGTATAAAACTCTTTTTCAACTTCTGGCAACCAACCAATTTTTAAAAATGTTAACCCGCTGGTTGTACCCACATAAGAAAGGTCGTCCAATAATCCTGGCGTCTCATTTGAAGTAGGTAGGCGTTTTAATAATTGAGAGAATTTATCTTCCATCTCAACCATTTGCTCACGATAAATGTCAAGCTTACTGGCAACTGCATATTTAGTTCGGTAGGTTGTGCGTAACTCAATTTCCTTAGCAACCGCATTGTGGTAGCTGTCTATTTCATCCGACACCAATAAGCTGTAGCTAAAAAACAACACCAAACAAGCTACAAAAGTTCCGCATATTGCTTTTACAATAACGGGCCACTCACCGATGTTATCGAGCTCGATTTCATTCCAATCGATTTCTGTAAACGATTTAAAATCAAGGTTCATTACGTACCTCACCTATTTTTCCAAATGGTTTTACGTAAAACTCCATATTAAAATCGCTGAGTAAACGTGAAGATTGATCGCCGGCAACAATACCTTGCATAGTCGGGCGCTCTAATAAGTAAGAGCTTTGTACCTGTCTGAGCATAGTAGATAAACGATTATTAGACTCACTTTTGCCTAACACATGAATTTGATTACCTTTGCGCTCCAGCTTGGTTAAATAAACCCCTGCAGGCACTATTTTTGCCACTTCATCCATTATTTGGGTGCCTAAGTTACGGCTACTTTGTAACTCTTCAATTAAACGCATACGTTGTTGTAAGTTTTCTTTTTTCTTGTCTAGATCACGTATGTCGCGAATTTTATTGTCGAGGGTTGTAATTTCTGAACTAAGATAATTATTTTTTAACGTTTGCCCTTCTTTTAGAGCACCATAAAACACACTCAGCATATACATACCAGCAAAACAGACGATAACCACAGCCATAAGAAGTGTTATAAATTTCTTTTTAGACTGCTCACGCTGTAGCTCACGCCAAGGTAATAAATTTATATGTGGCATGATGAAAAGCTCCTCAACGCCAGGCCAGTCGCAATTGCAAATTGAGTGCGGTGGCGCTGTATTATATTACGATCAACTCTAGGGGATATTTCCATCTTATCAAATGGTTCAGCAACAACTGTGTGTACTCCTAATTCTTCAATCAGCAATCTATCAATGCCTTTAATCATCGCTGAGCCGCCCGTCAATACAATATAGTCCAATTGTTCTTTACCTGTGGTGGTTAAAAACATTTGAACAGCACGACGAACCTGCTGGAGTAACGATGTTTGAAAAGGAGCTAACACTTCAAATGTATAGTTTGGAGGTAAATCACCGGTTGTTTTGCCAATTTCAGCTTCATCAAAGCCTTTGTTGTAGTAAGCAACGATACTATTTGTGTATTGGTCGCCACCAAATACTTGGTCACGGGTATAAATTGTCTCACCAGATTGCACTACACTCACCAAGGTGAGTACAGCACCAATATCAACCACTGCAACCGTTTTGTCATATGCATCTGATGGTAACTGTTGGTAGTAAACATCCATAGCGCGACTTAGCGCATAGCTTTCAACATCCACTACTTTTGCGGTTAAATTCGCAGCACTTAACGCACCGACTCTGGCTTCAACGCTTTCGGTTCTAGCGGCAGAGAGCAGTACATTTATTTTGCTCGGGTCAGCACTATTTGTAGAGAGCTTTTCAAAATCAAGACTCACTTCATCTAGTGGGTAAGGAATTAAGCTGTCGGCTTCAATTTCAATCTGCGACTCTAATTCAGCGTCGCTTAAGGAAACATCCATGAAAATAACTTTGGTAATCACGGTTTGCCCAGAGACGGCAACAGACGCGAATTTTAGCGACTTTGGTAGCTTTCGTTTTAACTTGATTATCACATTACCAATTGCTTCAATATCTTGAATATTACGCTCGCTCATAGCGCCTTTTGGCATAGATTCAATTGCAAGTGCTTCTAGTCGAAGTCCAGTTTCTGTTTCACTTAAAAGTACGGCCTTGATAGAGTGCGATCCAATATCAATACCTACCATCATTGGTGATGGTTTTTTTATTAGTTGACTTAGCATGTTTGCAACTTTGCCTTTGTTTTAATAATAAACAAGTTATAATTTATATCTTAAAAAATATTATTCAATTTTTAATCAATATATACTAGCAGTCTCAACCTGTAATTGGGAGTCCGTTTAGGGAAATATCAGTGATTTTATTAAAAAGAACTTTACAATTTTTGATCATTTGTGCATTACTTGCACTAATTACATTGCTCAGCCTTTATTACTATGTTAAATCCGATATTCCCAGCGTGCAAGTTTTAAAAAACGTGCAATTACAAACGCCTATGCAAGTATTTACTAAAGATGGGCTTTTAATCAACCAATTTGGTGAAAAAAGACGGATCCCTGTAACTATAGACCAAATTCCCCAGCCTTTATTGCAGGCTTTTTTGGCAACTGAAGATAACCGCTTTTACGATCATATCGGTATTGATCCAATTGGTATTGTGCGCTCAGCGCTAGTACTTATTTCTACTGGTGAGAAAAAGCAAGGTGCCAGTACTATTACCATGCAATTAGCTCGTAACTTCTTTTTAACACGAGAAAAAGCCTACATTCGTAAAGTAAAAGAAATATTTATTGCCATTCATATCGAAAATCTCCTCTCAAAAGATGAAATATTTGAGCTTTACCTAAATAAAATAGAATTAGGAAATCGTGCCTTTGGTATTGGTGCTGCGGCGCAAGTTTATTATGGTAAAGAACTAAAAGAGTTAACTCTTGCGCAAATGGCAATGATTGCTGGTTTACCAAAAGCCCCCTCGGCACTTAATCCTATTCGTAATCCAGAACGTGCTAAAGCAAGAAGAAATGTGGTGTTAGGAAGAATGCTTGAAGAGAAGTATATTTCAAGAGCGCAGTATAACGAAGCCACTAACCAACCAATTACCGCGTATTTTCATGGAGCTGAAATTGACTTATACGCGCCGTACATTTCAGAAATGGTACGAGCAGAAATGGTGTCACGCTACGGTATAGATAAAGCCTATAACTCAGGGTTTAAAGTGTACACTTCTGTTGAATCAGATGTTCAAAAAGCAGCACAAACAGCTCTAGTTAATAACCTACATGCCTACGATATGCGCCATGGTTTTAGAGGCCCTGAAGCCATATTGTGGGATCCGCAAACAGAGCCACCATTAACGCAGTCGAAATTATTAAATACTTTAAAAGCTGTTAATGAATTTGGCCCTTTAAAAACGGCTGCGGTGTTAAGCGTGAGCGATAAAAGCGCTGAAGTTATACTTAAAAGCGGCGAGCGCACAACCCTTACTTGGGATAACCTAAAATGGGCACGTAAGTTTATTACACGCTATCGCCAAAGCTTTGCGCCTGAAACAGCAAGCGATATACTAACGCCAGGCATGCAAATATGGCTGCGCAAAAATGACGATAATAGCTATATTTTAAGTCAAATACCTGAAGCGGCGAGCGCCATTGTTTCTTTAGACCCACAAGACGGGCGCATAAAAGCCATTGTTGGTGGATATAGTTTTGAACAAAGCCAATACAACCGAGCTGTACAAGCTAAACGCCAAGTAGGCTCAAATATTAAGCCGTTTATATATTCAGCTGCGCTTGAAAAAGGCTACACACTAGCGTCAATTTTAAATGATGCTCCTATAAATCAATGGGATAAGAGCCAAGGCGTTGCATGGCGACCAAAAAACAGTCCTGCCATTTATAATGGCCCAATTCGCATTCGTCGTGCTTTAGCCCAATCTAAGAATGTAATTTCCGTACGTTTATTAAGGGGCGTTGGACTGCAAAGAACAGCCGATCATTTATTAAAATTTGGTTTTGACGATAAAGATATAAATCGTAGTGAGTCACTGGCATTAGGCAGTGCATCCATTACGCCGCTTGAATTAGCTCGTGGGATGAGTGCTTTTGCTAATGGCGGTCACCTAATTGAGCCGTACTTTATTTCACAAATCCAAGATGCAATGGGTAATACGTTATTTAAAACCAATCCCACCATTATTTGTGATGATGAAACGACAACACCTAGCTCGCTAATGCTAGGTGAGCAAGTAGCACCAAATTGTGCGCCGCAGATCATCTCTAAACAAAATGCATTTTTAATTGCCAGCGCAATGAATAGTGCTATTTGGGGTGGCGGTAGCTGGTCACATAAAACCGGTTGGAGTGGAACAGGCTGGCGTGCACAAGCGCTAAAACGTCGCGATCTTTCTGGTAAAACAGGCACGACTAATGATTCTGTAGATACTTGGTTTAGTGGCTTTAACCGCGATGTGATGACATCAGTTTGGGTTGGCTTTGATAACCCAGGTAATACACTGGGACGCTCAACCTACAATAACAACTTAGGAAGTGGTCAAATATCAGGTGCTGAGTCTGGCGCAAAAACAGCTCAGCCTGCATGGGTTGATTTTATGCGCGCCGCACTGGATGGTAAACCTGCTGCGCCCATCGAACCACCTGAAGGCTTAGTTTCTATTCGTATTGATTTAGAAACAGGATTATTAAGTCATAAAAACGATTACACCAGCCGTTTTGAATACTTTGAAAAAGGCACCGCTCCTACCAAGTATGTGTTATCACAACCAAATGATATATTTGAAGAAAACACTAAAACTGAAGAAGAGCTATTTTAAATATAGCGAACAGTAAAAAGGCCGCAAATTAGCGGCCTTTTTGATGGTCTAACTAATATTTTGTACCAACCAGTATAAGTCAGAGTGAACGCCAGCAGCAGTCACTTCTTTACCCGCACCGGGGCCTTGTATCACTAATGCGTTTTGGTTATACCACTGGGTATTAATCACAAAAATATTATCGCCAGGGGTCAAATTCGCAACCGCTTCGCTTTTTGGTACATAGGTAATCCCTACCTTAGCGTTTAGCGTGTTGTTTTCAAACTCTAATAACCCGGTGTAGCACAGTACAGCATTTTGTTGCTGAGCCGCTTGCGCATGCTGCTCAATAAATGCATCTAAACGAGCCTTATTATCAATAAAGTCATTCCAGCTGCCTGCACTTAACTCATCGGGCATCAAAGCAGATAAAGAAATGTCATCAAGTTCCAATTCAATACCTAATTCACGCGCTAAAATAAGCAACTTACGTTGCATATCTCGTCCAGATAAGTCTTCTCGAGGATCAGGCTCTGTGAACCCCAAAGCTTGCGCTTCTAGAACTAAATCTGAAAATGCTTTACTGCCATCATACATACTGCATAACCATGACAGCGTGCCTGAAAACACGCCTTCTATTCGCGTTATTTTATCGCCACTATTTTGTAAATCAGCCAAGGCAAAATTAATCGGTAGTCCGGCCCCTACACTTGCATTATAACGCCAATGTAAGCCACGTTGAGCAAGGCTTTCACGTAGTGTTTGATACCACGAAAGCGATGCGGTTCCCGCGTATTTATTAGCACTAATTAGATGGCAGTTTAATTCAACTAACTTACTATAAAGCTGACTAAAATGTTCACTGGCGGTAATGTCGATCACTATTTTATGTTCATACTCAAGAGTATCTATGTATGACAATAAATCGGCTTGTTTATAGGAGCTTGCATGGTTTTCCCATTGAAGTTGCCAGCTTTCACAGTCTAATCCATTAGCATTCACCAGCATCTGCTCTGAGCGTAAAAGCGCTACTAACTTGACGTTAAAATCGGTTGATAAGCGTGCTAGTTGAGCAGGTAATTGGCGCATAAACTCAGCACCTACATTACCAAGTCCTGCAATAATTAAAGCTATTTCTTGTGCTTTATTAATGAGCTTGTCATGTAACAGGCTCAGCACATCACTTTCAAGTACTTGATCGGTTAATAGTAACGTATATCCCTCACCGTAATGGGTAAACCGAGGCTGGATAGATTGTGTTTGTAATAAGGCTTCACTTTGCTTACCAAGCGGCGCTACCTCTTGATCAGGTGCAATAATCGCCACCCCATTTAAGTTTGACTCACTAATATTGGCGCGGCCAGCAAAATAATTAGCCACCTGATGTGTCGCTGACGCAGGGACTAGTAAGTAGATTTCGCCTTCGTGTTCAAAGTGATGCAAACTATGCTGAATAAGTTGGCTAACATGTGCTACTTCGCCTTCACTCAGATCATCAACAATGAGTAAATCCACATTATTTACTGTGGTTAAAAAGCGTTTTTGTTTACTCATTCCTAGTTTAACTATTTCGGTATGACTGCCTTGAGGATCGTAACTACTGCGAACAACTAATTCTATATCGGTACCTTTTAATGGCGATAATGTTTTAGCGTGTAATACTGGATTACCTAGCCTCGCTAATAAATTCGCTTGATCACGGCACACTCGCGCATACTTAACCGCATTAGCAACCTTACGCGGATCAGTACTAAAAACACCTTGAGTGTCAGTCCAAATAGAGACTTTTTTAGCATTGCAATACCGCGCTAATAAAGTGGCACTGTAATCACTGCCATTTCGCCCTAAGGTCACTGTTTCACCATGTAAATCAGCCGCAATAAACCCCGTAACTACATTAATTTTACTCGTCTTTATGGCTTTTAAGCACTGCTGCTGATTATTAGCATGCTGCAGCTGCCCGGCATCTAACGTAAATAACTGCCTAGCGTCATGGGCACAAGCGCTAACGTTAAGCTGTTCTAAGTAAGCGCTTAGTAACCTTGCAGACCACAATTCACCATGTGCTAATAACGCAGCTTCAGCTAATGTTCCTTGCTTAGCCTGCTTGGTAATAATACTGAGCTCAGTTTCAAGTAAATCAAGCGCATGGTGCTTAGCGTTAGCTATTAATAATTGCTCAATCAGAGCTATTTGATGGTTACTCAATAGCAATACAATATCAGCAATAGCTTGAGTGTCTTGCTGTTGATAGCTTTGCCACAGTTTAACTAAGGTATCGGTGGTTTTACCGGCAGCCGATACCACCACACAATCCCCAGCTTGAGCATGAGTTAAAATAATATTTGCGACACTTTTAAAGCGATCCGCTGAGCTTAAACTCGAACCACCAAATTTATGAACCTGATTTACCATATTAATACCGACTCGCATTTATGTTTTGTATTTTGAAGATTGGTATGCACTACCATAACGCCGGATGCGCCGCGTTTAACTTTGCTGAACCAAATGATTCACTAGCACCACTTTTTGCCGATAGGCCGAGATTGGCTTGCCCTAGGCGCACCAAATTAAATACCCTGTCTAAGTCAGCGAGTAAATCATTTACATCTTCAATACCCACCGAGATACGAATAAGCGTGTCGCCTACTCCGGCTTCTGCACGCGCGGTTGCGTCCATACCGGCGTGGGTCATAGTCGCAGGGTGACAAATCAAACTTTCTACTCCACCTAATGATTCCGCTAAGCTAAATTCATTTAAACGCGTTAAAAACGCTGCAGCATCGTTTATATCGCCTTTTATATCAAAGCTAACCATAGCACCAAAGCCAAGCTGCTGCGCCTTAGCTAGCGCATGTTGAGGGTGTGATTCAAGACCTGGGTAGTAAACTTGGGCAACAAACTGGGAGCGTTCTAAATACTGTGCAATGGCGAGTGCATTTTCTTGGTGTTGCCTTAAACGCACGTTTAAAGTACGTAAGCCTCTGAGCGTTAAATAGCTATCAAATGGCGCGCCGGTGATGCCAATGTTATTTGCCCACCACGCTAACTCTTCACCTAACTCAGCAGTCGCTGCGATAACCGCGCCACCAACAACGTCTGAATGGCCATTGATATATTTTGTGGTTGAGTGCACCACAATATCAGCGCCAAACTTTATCGGGTTTTGTAATGCTGGCGATAAAAATGTGTTGTCGGCGGCAACCAGTGCACCACACTGTTTAGCTGTATCAGTTACCGCTTTAATATCTGTTAAGCGTAAAATAGGATTGCTAGGTGTTTCAATCCAAATCAGCTTAGGTTTAATAGCAAGGATGCGTGTCAGACTGTCGCTTTTGGTAAAATCGACCACTTCTAGTTTTAATAAGCCGCGCTTTTCTAGCGAAGTAAATAAGCGATAGCTGCCCCCATAACAGTCATGAGGGATCACTAACGTATCGTCACTATTAAGTAATTGTGTTGTTAGGTGAACGGCTGCCATGCCTGTTGCGGTAATAATGCCTTTAGCGCCACCTTCAAGCTCCGTGAGCGCCTCAGCCAAAATGTCACGATTAGGGTTACCACTGCGGCCATAATCATATTGGCGCTTTGTATCAAAGTCAGCAAATGAGTAAGTTGTTGATAAATAAAGCGGTGGAACAACCGCACCATGCTGTTTGTCGGCTTCTATTCCACTACGAACAGCAATTGTTGCCTTATTTTTTTCACTCATTTTCGCTACCTTTACTAATTTGGATGTTTAGACGTCTAAAAGGTAGCGCATGCAATTTAAGATGTCAAAACATTTAAATGTCTAGATAGCTAAATAACTAGTATTTGACTATCTTTTTTAAACCGATAGAATTTCACGCATATTTACACGCTTTGATGCTGTGTGAGCAATTTATAATCTGAGGCAACGATACATCTTATGGCTAAATGGAATGGTGAATATATTCACCCATACGCAGAACACGGGAAAAAATCCGAACAAGTAAAGAAGATCACCGTTTCGATCCCGCTAAATGTATTAAAAGTATTAACTGATGAACGTACTCGTCGTCAAATAAACAACTTACGTCATGCAACAAATAGCGAGCTTTTATGCGAAGCGTTTTTGCATGCGTTTACCGGGCAACCGCTGCCTAATGATGATGATTTGCGTAAAGATAACGCAGAAAAAGTACCTGAAGAAGTGAAGAAAATAATGCAAGAAATGGGACTAGAAGTGCCTATTTTAAATGAAGACTAGAAGGGTCTTTATACAAAAAAACCTCAGCAAATGCTGAGGTTTTTTTTGCGCTAATTTACACTTAACAATTACGCCATGTAGTTTTCTGGCATATCAATTAGTGCCACACCTGAATCAACCGCCGCCTGCGCAACCGCTTTAGCTATACGTGGTAACAAACGTGGATCCATTGGTTTTGGTATAATATATTTAGCACCAAACTCTAATTTGTCGATGCCTGCGGCAGTAAGCACTTCAGCCGGTACGGGCTCTTTAGCAATACTGCGGATTGCTTCTACAGCAGCAATTTTCATCTCGTCGTTTATTTCACTGGCACGTACATCTAACGCACCACGGAAAATAAACGGAAAACACAATACGTTATTAACTTGATTCGGATAATCAGAGCGACCTGTAGCCATAATTAAATCGTTACGTGCAGCGTGTGCTAATTGCGGATCGATTTCAGGATCGGGGTTTGAACAAGCAAATACCACGGGTCTATCAGCCATTAATTTTAAATCTTCAGGGGCTAATAAATTAGGGCCCGATACACCCACAAACACATCGGCATCTTCAATTACATCTTGTAAAGTACGTTTATCGGTATTGTTTGCAAATAATTGCTTATATTCATTCAAGTCATCACGACGCGTATGAATAACTCCTTTGCGATCTAACATATAAATATGTTCACGCAACGCGCCACATTTAATTAAAAGCTCCATACAGGCAACAGCTGCAGCGCCGGCACCTAAACATACAATAATTGCATCTTCAATTGCTTTGCCCTGTACTTCCAGCGCGTTTAGCATACCCGCAGCCGTTACAATAGCCGTACCATGCTGATCATCATGAAAAACAGGAATGCTACAACGCTCTATAAGCGCTTTTTCTATTTCAAAACACTCGGGCGCTTTAATATCTTCTAAATTAATTCCACCAAAGGTGTCGGCAATATTAGCCACCGTGTTAATAAAGTCTTCGGTAGTACGGTGCTTAACTTCAATATCTATAGAGTCTAACCCTGCAAAACGCTTAAATAGTAGCGCTTTACCTTCCATAACGGGTTTTGAAGCCAGTGGACCTAAATTACCTAAGCCTAAAATTGCAGTGCCGTTAGTAATAACCGCAACCATATTTCCTTTACCAGTATATTTGTAGGCATTTGCTGGATCAGCGGCAATTTCACGAACAGGTTCTGCGACACCGGGGCTGTATGCGAGCGCGAGGTCTTTAACCGTCTCAGCGGGCTTGGTCAGCTCAATACTGATTTTACCTGGAACGGGATGGGCATGGTAATGTAGTGCTTGTTCACGAAAATCTGACATAACGCGATTATATCCTGCAATTTAAGTTAAAGTGAGAGGTAGTTTTAATCTACGATACCTTTATTATTTTTAAATTCCAAGCAATATCAGGTCTATCCTGTTATATGCTAGAACTGTTAATTTTAAGTTATTTATCAGCAACTTCCCTAGATTATCCTGACATTTTTAAAATATAAATTCGTCATAAAAATGAAAAACACAGGTACTTTTTGCCCTTGTTCTATTTTTATAAAGCGTATTTTTTAGTCTTAAATTAAAATAGTGAAATACCGAATTTTATTTAACTTTAAACACAAATAACCTCACGTTACCTGCATTTGAGTACCATCTTTAAAGTTTAACAAATAAAAATATAGAGAATATTGGCTGTTTTGTCTGCAAATGTTTATGCATACTCAGAATAAGAACAGGAAATAGTTATGCAAAAAAAATAAATACAAAATTGCTAAGAAAGCAGGTAGGAAAGTAAATTTTGGCCACAAAAAAAGCACCCTAAGGTGCTTTTTTTACATAGAAACAAAAAATTATTTTTTGCTGCTAAGTGCACCGAAGCGCTTGTTGAAGCGATCAACACGGCCGCCAGTGTCTAAAATCTTTTGCTTACCAGTGTAAAACGGGTGACACGCAGAACATACGTCTAAGTGAATGTCTTTACACAGAGTAGAACGAGTTTCGAATTTGTTTCCGCATGAACAAGTTGCAGAAATTACTTCGTACTTAGGGTGAATACCTTCTTTCATAGGAACCTCTAGTTAAGGCCGCATCGCTCTCCAAACCCGAAGTCTGGCACCATACGTCGTTAAAACAAATTTATTGGTCGCGAATTTTATCCAACAACCCACACACACACAAGCTTTAATTACCCTTTTTGCTAAAAAGTCGGCAAACACCTATTCATTACTGATTTGTCGGTAGGCTTTTAATGCTATTTTTAGTACATTAAACCATTACGTTAATTGGTTGAGTTGTTATGCGTTTTGCTGAAGTTGCAATAAAAGTCCCCTTGCCTCGCACCTTTGATTATAAAGTGGATGAGCAATTAGTACCGCTGACTCAATTACAGCCTGGTATGCGCGTGTTAGTCCCTTTTGGCAATCAACGTAAAGTAGCGGTTATTCTTAGCTTAAAAGCGGAAACAGCAGTCCCCGAAGGCAAAATAAAATCTATTATTGAAGTTATTGACGACTCACCGGTGTTATCTGCGCAGCATTTAGAGCTACTGAAATTTACAGCGCGTTATTATTGCTATCCACTCGGTGAAACTATTCATATTGCATTGCCCAGTGCACTGCGCCAAGGTGAGTGCCCTGATAAAACCAGTATAAACATGGTGACATTAAGCGAAAAGGGGGCACTTTTACCGTCTTTAAAAGCTAAAACACAGCTTAATTTGCTTAAGCAATTATCAGCATCCGGTAAATCATCATTAACCGAACTCAAAGCCCTCGGGTTTAATAAAAAAACCATTGATACCCTTTTAGATAAAGAGCTAATAGTTCAAACCATTGAGCACGACAATCAATGGCAACATACCTCGCCAACGGTTGGCAGCAAACCCCGTTTAAATAAAGAGCAAGCCATTGCCTGCACTGCAATTAATCAAAGTACGGGGTTTACTAGCTTTTTGCTAGAAGGTGTCACTGGCAGCGGAAAAACCGAAGTTTACCTGCAATGCCTAGAAGAAGTATTAAAACGTGGCGAACAGGCGTTAGTGCTTGTTCCTGAAATAGGGCTAACGCCTCAAACGGTCAATCGTTTTAGACGTCGCTTTCCTGACACCCCTATTATGTTATGGCACTCGGCATTAACCGATAACGAACGTCTACAAACATGGCGCTTTTGTGAAAAAGGCAGTTGTGCCATTGTTATAGGCACCCGTTCGAGTATTTTTCTGCCATTTTTAAAGCTCGGGATGATTGTGGTTGATGAGGAGCATGATGCCTCATTTAAACAACAAGACACTTTACGCTATCATGCCCGTGATTTAGCTGCGTATCGTGCCTATCAGCATCAAATTCCACTTATTTTGGGTAGCGCTACGCCAGCACTAGAAACACTGCATAAAGCTATTAATAACAAATACCAGTTGCTTACATTAAGTGAGCGCGCACAAACCGCCACCGATAATCAGTTTAAGCTGCTCGACATGAAAGGTCAGCCTGATAGAGCCGGTATTGCGCATGCGAGCCTAGCGATAATGCGCCAGCACCTGAATAGAGGAAAGCAGGTGATGGTATTTTTAAATCGCCGTGGGTTTTCTCCTACCTTGATTTGTCATGAATGTGGTTGGTTGAGTGAATGTAACCGCTGCAGCACCAGTGCGACTTTTCATAAGGCAATAGGCCAAATGATTTGCCACCATTGTGGCGATCAATATCATGTACCGCATCAATGCCCTGACTGTGGTAGTACGCAAATATTTCCTAACGGCAAGGGCACCGAGCAAATAGAAGAGTTTTTAAGTAGTGAATTTGCAGACACCCCGATCAGCCGTATCGACCGTGACTCAACTCGGCGTAAAGGTAGCCTTGAAAAAGCACTGGATGAAATAAACCAAGGCGGCGCACGTATTTTAGTTGGTACGCAAATGCTGGCAAAAGGTCACCATTTTGCTGATGTTAGCTTAGTACTTATTTTAGATGTCGATAGTGGTTTGTATTCGTGTGACTTTAGGGCTACTGAGCATTTAGCACAATTAGTAACACAAGTTGCAGGACGCGCGGGACGTTCTGGCGAACCCGGTGAAGTATTATTACAAACGCACTTTCCTGAGCACCCGTTATTACAAGACTTAGTTAATAATGGCTATCAAGATTTTGCCCGCTTTGCACTCACTGAGCGAAGTGATGCACAGTTGCCACCTATTACGAGTATGGCAATTGTTCGCGCACAAGGGCATAACATAAAGCAAGTCGTCGACTTTCTAACGGATTTGGTTCCTGTCAATGGGGTATCTGGTATACAATTGCTCGGACCGATCCCCGCGCCTTTAGAAAAAATTGCGGGAATGTATCGTTTTCAATTACATATTCAAGCGCAAGATCGACGCATACTACATCAGTATCTCGCGCAAATGGTTGATTATCTCAGCACTAGCAAACTTGCACAAAAAGTTCGCTGGAGTTTAGACGTAGACCCTACAGACATGATTTAGGTAAGGCCACATATAACACCATGGCACAGCACGATTATATTAATAAAAAACCAAAAAATAGAAAAAACACTAAACAAGAGCCGGCTAAAAAACCCTTCCCGTTTTTGTTAATCATTATTGCCTTGTTACTAATCGGTGGTTTTGCATACGGACTCTGGTTTGTTAAAAACAATGCCGATCCAGAGCTTGTTGAAAAGCAAGCAAATCCAACACCCGAAAAACAAGTAGAAATAGCTAAACCGCGGCCACCTAAATTTATTAAAGAAATTAAAGAGCATGAGATTCAGGTTGAAGTAAAAGAACTTGAACAAAAAGGCCCTTATGTCATGCAATGTGGTTCATTTAGAACCCATCAGCAAGCTGAAACCTTAAAAGCTAAAATAGCCTTTGCAGGATTAATTTCAGAAATCAAAAAAACCACAGGCAGCAATGGTATTTGGTACAAAGTGCGTTTAGGGCCTTATGAAACCAAGCGTCATGCAGAAAGTGACAAGAACAAACTTAAACGAATTAATATTGTCGGCTGCGGAATTTGGGGCTGGACTTGAATTTAAACCATTCACCCATATAACCTCTTCATAATCGTTTTTTACGCGCTGCCCCTTGCAGCGCGATGATGAGGAATAACATGACTACAATCGTAAGTGTACGCCGTGATGACAAAGTTGTTATTGGTGGTGACGGCCAAGTATCTCTTGGTAACACAGTAATGAAGGGCAATGCCCGAAAAGTTCGACGCCTTTATAATGGCAAAGTTATCGCTGGGTTTGCTGGCGGTACTGCTGATGCCTTTACTCTTTTCGAACGTTTTGAAAGCAAATTAGAAATGCACCAAGGTAACCTCACTAAAGCGGCTGTAGAAATGGCTAAAGATTGGCGTAGCGATCGTGCCCTGCGTAAACTTGAAGCTTTACTTGCTGTTGCTGATGAAACAGCTTCGCTAATTATTACCGGCAACGGTGACGTGGTGCAACCAGAAAACGACCTAATCGCAATTGGCAGCGGCGGTAACTTTGCGCAATCAGCTGCAACCGCCTTATTAGAAAATACCGACTTAAGTGCTCGTGAAATTGTAGAGAAAAGTCTAACAATTGCTGGCAACATCTGTGTATTTACGAATAACTTCCAAACTATCGAAGAATTGTAATAGGAACTCGCTATGTCTGATATGACCCCAAGAGAAATTGTTCATGAGCTAGACCAACATATTATTGGCCAAGCTAAAGCGAAAAAAGCGGTTGCTATTGCCCTTCGTAATCGCTGGCGCCGTATGCAGTTAAACGAAGACTTACGCGCAGAAGTAACGCCAAAAAACATCTTAATGATTGGCCCTACGGGTGTAGGTAAAACTGAGATTGCTCGTCGTTTAGCAAAGCTTGCCAACGCACCTTTTATTAAAGTTGAAGCCACTAAATTTACAGAAGTAGGTTATGTCGGCAAAGAAGTTGAAACTATCATCCGTGATTTAGTTGATGTTTCAATTAAAATGACACGAGAGCAACAAACTAAAAAGTTCAAACATCGCGCTGAAGAAGCGGCTGAAGAACGTATTTTAGATGTATTACTGCCTCCAGCGAAAGATCAATACGGTGAAGTTCAGCGCGATGAAAATTCATCGACACGCCAATCGTTTCGTAAAAAGTTACGCGAAGGCCAATTAGATGACAAAGAAATTGATATTGATTTAGCCCAAGCTCAACCTAATATTGAAATTATGGCTCCTCCTGGTATGGAAGAAATGACCAACCAGTTACAGGGAATGTTTCAAAACATGGGTGGTGATAAACGCACTAAGCGTAAGCTTAAAATTAAAGAAGCGTTTAAGTTACTTACTGAAGAAGAAGCCGGTAAACTGGTTAATCCTGAAGAATTAAAAGAACAGGCCATTTTTGCAGTAGAGCAAAACGGCATTGTGTTTATTGATGAAATAGACAAAATTTGTAAACGTGGTGAAGCCTCTGGCCCAGATGTAAGTCGTGAAGGTGTACAACGTGATTTACTTCCGCTTATTGAAGGCTCTACCGTTAATACCAAGCACGGCATGGTAAAAACTGACCACATGTTGTTTATTGCCTCAGGCGCATTCCAAATGTCTAAACCATCAGACATGATCCCTGAGTTACAAGGCCGTTTACCTATTCGTGTTGAACTTGAAGCACTCACAGCCGATGACTTTAAACGTATATTAACTGAGCCACACGCGTCACTTACTGAGCAACAACGCGAGCTACTCAAAACAGAACAAGTCGCTATTGAATTTAGCGACGACGCAATTGAGCGTATTGCTAAGGCAGCATGGCAAGTAAACGAAAAAACCGAAAATATCGGTGCGCGTCGCCTTCATACAGTTATGGAAAGGCTAATGGAAGAGATTTCATATGACGCTTCTGAAAAAGCGGGTTCAAGCCTTGTTATTGATGCCGCCTACGTTGAAAAACACTTAGGTGCGCTAGTTGAAGATGAAGACTTAAGTCGTTTTATTCTTTAATTGAAAACACAAACAGTTATACTAAAAGCCTCCAATATGGAGGCTTTTTTGTAAGCGAGATGACGATGAAACAAGTTACAAAAGTGCACTATCATAGTGTGAGTAAAAATTTAGATGTTTATTTTGATGATAACTCTAAAGTTATATTTAGCGCTGAGTTTTTACGGGTACACTCTCCCTCAGCAGAGGTTCAAGGCCATGGAACTGAGCCTATGAAGTTAGTACTAAATAAACAAGCAGTGGGAATTAAAACCATTACGCCAGTAGGGCATTACGCGTTACGTTTAGAGTTTGACGATGGCCATAATAGCGGGCTGTTCAGCTGGCAATATTTTGCTAAGTTACAAGCTGAACAAACGAGCTTATGGGATACGTATTTAGAACGTGTTAAACAACATGAAAACAACAAAGACAGCGTACCCATAAAGTTTGTCCCCTAGTATTTAGTCTGAACTTATACTCTGTGAATGAGAAAAAAGCGGCAATTAAGCCACTTTTTTCTGTTAGTAGTTAAACCTTATATTTTGAAATTGCTTGATGAAGTACCCTTGCTTGCTCAGAGACCTCTTCACTGGTTTGCGCATTAGTTTGTGAGTGAGCCGCAGCCCCCTCTGCAATATCTCGAATACGGACCACGTTTTTATTTACCTCAGAAGCCACCTGACTTTGCTCGTCAATAGCAGTAGCAATATGTGTACTCATTTCCATAATAGTTTGCACATCAATGGTAATTGATCCTAGCAGCTCACCCGCTTTTGTTGCTTGTGTAGCACTTTCGCCACCTTGAGTACGACATTGGTGCATGATACTCACAACTTCTTGAGTACGCTGTTGTAGGGTGTTAATAATGCCTTCTATTTCGCTGGTTGACTCCTGCGTACGCTGTGCAAGTGAGCGCACTTCATCTGCAACAACCGCAAAGCCACGACCTTGTTCACCCGCTCTCGCCGCTTCAATGGCAGCATTTAAAGCAAGTAAATTAGTTTGCTCTGCAATCGCACGTATCACATCAAGCACAGAACCTATGGTTTCACCATCTTTTTCTAGCTGAGACACCACGCTGGAAGCTTTACCAAGTGAATCAGATAAGGCATTAATATGCTTAATGGTTGACTCAACTTCAACCTGACCTTGCTGGGCGCTTACATTGGTCGATTCAGCTTTTTTAGCGGCGGCTTCAGTATTGTGTGAAATATCTTGAATCGTTGCCTGCATTTCTGTAGCAGCGGTTGCTACCATATCCGCTTCATGTAATTGCTCTTGCATACCAGAGCTAGTCGCTGAGGTTGTTTCAGATAGATTCTCTGTTGCTATATTAAGCGTTGTTAGAGCCGTATTTACTTCATAGATGAGATCTTTAAAGTCACTAATTAAACTATTAAAGTCTATGGTCATCCTCGTTACTTCACCTTTCCCTTTGTGCTCTATGAATAAGCTTAAGTCATTGTTTCGTCTGATCTGATCTATTGCTTGATAAACTTTTTCAATAGGCTGGATAATTGAACGACTGGTTAAGTACACAAGTAGCATAACGATGATACCTGCAATTATAAATATGACTATTGCTAATAATTGCGCCTGCTGCGCCGTTTCAGTTACTTGCTGTTTAGTCGCATTAGTGATCAAAGTAACCACTTCATCACTTTTCTTGACGCTTATTCTCATTTTCCCTAGGGCACCCGAATCTAAATCGACGCCTAATTCCACCTGCGCCTCTACCAATGCAGTAAATTTATTTTGGTAGTTAGCCATTAACGAGGCTAATTGATTACGTGTATTATTGGGTAGCTCTGCAGCATTTACTTGTTGTTTCAACTCGCTTGCTAATTTATTAAATCGATCTAAATACTTGGTATCTAAACGTAGCATAAAATCTTTTTCAGCTCGGCGTAGCTGTAGCATAGTGGTGAGTAATTGGTAATTATTTTGCTCACTAAGCAATGTTTCTATTTTATGAACTGCTTCTCGCAGCTCGCCATATAAAGCGTCTTTTGGGTGCAACCCGATTTTACGCTGTAGTTTTACAACATTTTGAAAGTCGTCATAGTACTGTTGGGTTAACGTAGAAAATTGATTGACCTGAGCCGTAGCAATATTTAAATCTGCAGATAAAACAGATAGCTTTTCTAGTTTAAATTGTAGTTTTTTATATTCTTGTGCAAATAGCTCTAAACTAGACTCATCTTTGTAAAACAAAAAGTCTTTTTCGTATTTACGCATCGAAAGCTCATGCACATCTAGCTCTTCAGCGTACTGAATAGTTTCATTTAATTTAAGCATAATACGTGCTTCATAAATGATGATGCACAGCATAACAATCATGGCTAAGCCAACGATTAATGCATTAAATTGTAAACGACGTTTAATCGTTAGATTCTGTAAAAAGTTCATTGTAAATACCTAAATTAAATTTGCCAGTTCAGTATAACGT